>Ga0105107_10001112_pt1 | contig 17479 bp, 18 predicted proteins | sample PPLLaktember2015_6_FD_79335 | JGI IMG/M metagenome (GOLD analysis project Ga0105107, IMG submission 79335) | Freshwater sediment microbial communities from Prairie Pothole Lake near Jamestown, North Dakota, USA - PPLs Lake P8 Core (1) Depth... | ecosystem: Environmental > Aquatic > Freshwater >...
ATGCGCCAACGGACACGCTGATCGTAGCGATCCCCAGCCCGCTCGAGCAGCCGCTTGTGCACGTGAAAGGCCTCCATCGGTGACAGGCCCCCGGGCCGGTTGATCTCGTTCATCTCGCCGAACGGCGCCATCGGCGTCTCGATCAGTTTCACGCCCGCCGCCGACAAGCGCTGCAGCGCGCGGGCGAAATCGCGCCCGACGTCCTGGTCGAGATCGTCGAGGACGAGCGTTTGCGGAATCGCGAGGCGCAGGCCCGACAGGTTGGCCGACGCCGGGGCGGCAGGCGTCTCGCCCGCGAGCACCGCATCGCAGATCGCGCAGCAGGCGACACTCGGGCCCATCGGGCCGACCGAATCGAGCGAGTAGGAGAGCGGAAATACGCCGTCGGTCGGGATTCTCGATTTGGTCGGCTTGTAGCCGACGATCCCGCACAGCGCGGCCGGAATCCGAGTCGAGCCGCCCGTATCCGTGCCGAGCCCGATGACCGCCATGGCGTCCGCGACCGAGACCGCACCGCCGGCCGTCGACCCGCCCGGGATGCGTCCGGTGACCCGATCGTACGGATTGCGCGGCGTGTCGTAATGCGGGTTGATACCGATGCCGGAATAGGCGAATTCGGTGAGATTCGTGCGCCCGACGATGACGGCGCCCGCAGCGCGCAACCGCGCAACCGTCGGCGCGTCGGCCTTGGCGGGCGGCATGTCCCGTAAGACCACCGATCCCGCCGAGGTCGTTTCCCCGGCGACGTCGAACAAGTCCTTGAGGGAAACGGGCAGCCCCGCCAACGGCGAGGGCACGATGCCCGCCCTGCGCAGCGTATCGCTCGCGCGAGCCTGCGCGCGTACCTTTTCAGGGTCGAGCGCGATGAACACGCGCCCGCCTTCGCCCTCCCGGCTCGTCGCGCGCGCGAGCGCCTCTTCGACGATTGCCTCGCTCGTAATTTTCCCTGCCGTCAGTGCCTGTGAAAGCTCGAGTATCGTCTTCATGCTGCCCTGTGTGTCCGGTGGATGCGAGTCGCTCGCCAATCGTCGCGGAGTGCCTCGATGCTGCGAACGCTGTAGAATCGCGGTCTCCGAAGCGTGCGGCCGAATCCGTCGTTCAACCGCATCGGCACCCGCGCGTCGGTCTGGCAAACATAGCTCAATCGTGCAGGAGATACCACCGTGGGATTCGATGCGAACCGTCCTGACCTGTTGATCGGAGTCGTAGGCGCAGGCGCGATGGGTCGGGGGATCGCCCAGGTCGCCGCCGCAGGCGGCATGCGCGTGCGTCTTACCGACGCGAAGCCCGGCGCGGCGCAGGATGCGGTCAAGTTCATCGACAGCATGCTCAAGCGGGCGGCGGAGAAGGGCAGCATCAAACCCGAGGACGCGAAGAGCGCCATCGAACGCATCGAGGTCGTGAGCGGCCCGGCGGACATGAAACCCTGCCATGCAGTCATCGAGGCGATCGTCGAGAACCCGGACGTGAAGCAGAAGCTGTTCGCCGAGCTCGAAGAGATCGTGGCCGAGGACTGCATCATCGCCTCCAACACCTCCTCGCTTTCGGTCACCTTGCTCGCCAACAAGCTGAAGCGGCCCGGAAGGTTCGCGGGCTTTCATTTCTTCAACCCGGTGCCCCTCATGCGCCTGGTCGAGGTGATCGACGGCGTGCTGACCGAGCCGTCGGTCGGCGACGCGCTGATGGCGCTGGGCAAGCGGATGACGCGCGAGCCGGTGCGGGTCAAGGACGCGCCCGGGTTCCTCGTCAATCAAGTGGGCCGCGGCTACTCGCTCGAGGCATCGCACTTGGTATCCGAGGGCGTCGCGAGCTTCGTCGACGTCGACCGCGTCATGCGCGACGTGGGCGGCTTCCGCATGGGCCCGTTCGAACTGATGGACCTGACGGCGCTCGACGTGACCCAGCCGGCCTCCGAGCTCCTGTATACGCAGTTCTTCCACGAGGCGCGTTACCGCCCCTCGCTCGTCATGCGAAGCCGACTGGACGCCGGCATTCTCGGCCGCAAGGTGAAGCGCGGCTTCTACGATTACTCCAGCGGCGAGCAGGCCTTGCCGGCCGAAGCGCCTGCACCCGCAGCACGTCCGGAAAGCGTCTGGGTGAGCAAGGCGGAAGCCTCCGGGCACGCGAGCCTCGCCCAGTTGCTCGACAAGATCGGCGCGCCGGTCGAAACGGGCGCAAAGCCCAGCGCGCGCGCACTCATCCTGGTGACCCCGCTCGGCGAGGACACCACGACTTGCGTCCTCGATCAAGGGCTCGATCCCAAGCGCACGGTCGCGGTCGACACGCTCTTTCCCATGGTGAAGCGGCGCACGATCATGACCTGCCCGATCACGGATCCGACCTATCGCGACGCCGCGCACGGGCTGCTTGCCTCCGACGGTGTCCCGGTCGTCGTCACCCGCGACAGCCCCGGATTCATCGCCCAGCGCATCATCGCGATGATCGTCAACATCGGTTGCTCGGTTGCGCAGAACCAGACGGCCACGCCGGCCGATATCGACAAGGCGGTCACGCTCGGCTTGAACTATCCCCACGGGCCGCTCGCTTTCGGCGATCGCCTGGGCGCCGACAAGATCCTCAAGGTTCTCACCAACATGCAGCGCGTCTACGGCGATCAACGGTATCGCCCGACGCTGTGGCTGGCACGCCGTGCGCGTCTCGGCGTATCCCTACTCACCCCGGACAACTAAAGGAGATCCGCCATGCTCGACGCCTATATCTACGATGGAACCCGCACCCCCATCGGCCGCTACGGCGGCAAGCTCGCGTCGGTGCGTCCCGACGATCTGCTCGCAGGCGTATTGCGTGCGCTGGTCGAAAAGAACCCCTTCAAGGTCGAATCCCTCGAGGACATGGTCATCGGCTGCGCCAACCAGGGCGGCGAGGACAGCCGCTGCATCGCGCGACATGCCGGTCTGGTAGCCGGGCTGCCCATCGAGCTTGGCGGGTCGGTCGTGCAGCGCAACTGCGCGAGCGGGCTGAACGCCGTGACCAACGCCGCGCACGCAATTACGGCAGGCGAGGGCGATCTGTTCCTGGTGGGTGGGGTGGAAAGCATGAGCCGCGCGCCGTGGGTCATGGCGAAGAGCGAGGCGCCGTATTCGCGCGAGATGCGCATCTTCGATTCGACGATCGGCTCGCGGTTTCCGAACCCGAAGATCGTGAAGGAATTCGGCGACGACACGATGCCGCAGACCGCGGACAATCTGGCCAAGGATTTCTCCATCTCGCGCGAGGCGGCCGACAAATTCGCGTTCGCCTCGCAGCAGAAGTACGCGAACGCGAAGGGCGAGGGCTTCTTCGCCGGCGAGATCACTCCGGTGTCGATTACCAAGGGGCGCAATGCGCCGCCTGAAGTGGTAAGCGACGACGAGCACCCGCGGCCGCAGACGGACATGGCAGCACTCGCCAAGCTGCGCGCGCTTTTCGAAGGCGGCGTCACGACCGCCGGCAATGCCTCGGGCGTGAACGACGGCGCGGCGGCGCTGCTCGTGGGCAGCCTGAAGGCAGGCGAGAAAGCAGGCAAGAAGCCGATCGCGCGCATCCTGGCGACCGGTGCCGCCGGTGTTCCTCCGCGCATCATGGGCTTCGGGCCGGTGCCCGCGTCGAAAAAAGCGCTGGCGCGCGCCGGCCTCGGCATCAAGGACATGGACATCATCGAGATCAACGAAGCGTTCGCCGCCCAGGTGCTCGCTTGCCTCAAAGGCCTGGAAGTCGATCTCGAGGACAGCCGCGTCAATCCGAACGGCGGCGCGATCGCCATCGGCCATCCCCTCGGCGCCTCCGGCGCGCGGATCGCACTCACGGCGGCGCGCCAGCTGCAGCGCACCGGCGGCCGTTATGCCCTCGTCTCGCTCTGCATCGGCGTCGGACAGGGCATGGCAATGATCCTCGAGCGCGTCTAGGCCTCGCTTCCGCCGGTGCCGTGTCCCGGCGGACGACGACCCATCACATGCTGCCCGCGGGCGAGAATCAGAGGTCGTCCCAGCCAACGCCGGGAGACGTTGCTGCGGTCACGCTCACGGGTGGCAGTTTCGTCTGGGACGACCCGCTGCTGCTCGATTCGCTGCTCACCGACGAGGAGCGGCTGATCCGGGACAGCGCACGGAGCTTTGCGCAGGAGCGCCTCATGCCGCGCATCCTGCAGTCGAACCGCAACGAGACCTTCGACGTCGCGGTGATGCGCGAGCTCGGGGAAATGGGATTCCTCGGTGCCACACTCAAGGGATACGGCTGTGCCGGCATCGGCTACGTGGCGTTCGGGCTGATCGCCAGGGAGCTGGAAAGAGTCGATACGAGCTTCCGCTCGGCGTGCGCGGCGCAGTCCTCGCTCGCCATGACGCCCATCTATGCTTACGGCACCGAGGAGCAGCGGCAGCGGTTCCTGCCCAAGATGGCGAAAGGTGAGTTGCTCGGCTGCTTCGGCCTGACCGAGCCCGATCACGGCTCCGATCCGGGGAGCATGACGAGCCGCGCTCGCAAGGCCCCGGGCGGCTGGCGACTTACGGGCACGAAACTCTGGATCACCCACGCCCCGATCGCCGATATCCTGGTGATCTGGGCGAAGGACGACGATGGGGTGATCCGCGGCTTCGTGCTCGAGCGCGGCATGAAAGGTCTGCAAACCCGCAAGATCGAGGGAAAGTTTTCGGTTCGAGCCTCGCCCACGGGCGAGGTCGTGATGGACGATGTCTTCGTGCCCGAGGCGAATCTCCTTCCGGGTGCGCGCGGACTGAAGGGCCCGTTCGGCTGCCTGAACAACGCTCGCTTCGCGATCTGCTGGGGCGCGATGGGTGCGGCCGAGTTCTGCTGGCACGCCGCCCGCAACTACGTGCTGGAGCGAAAACAGTTCGGCCGGCCGCTCGCCGCCAACCAATTGATACAGAAGAAGCTAGCCGACATGCAGAGCGAGATCGGCTTAGGCCTGCTGGCCTGCCTGCACGTGAGTAGGCTGCGCGAGCAAGGACGCGCAACCCCGGAGATGATGTCGCTGCTCAAACGGAATTCTGCCGGCAAGGCGCTCGAGATCGCCCGCGCCGCGCGCGACATGCACGGAGGCAACGGAATTTCCGACGAGTTTCACGTCATCCGGCATCTGCTCAACCTCGAGACTGTGAACACCCTCGAAGGCACGCATGACGTGCACGCGCTGGTCCTGGGCCGGAGCCAGACCGGCATTTCGGCATTTCAGGGCTGACGCCGCGGCGCGCCGCGGCAGGTGATCGCGAGACCCCCAAATTCACCGGTTCACGTCGGAGACAGCGCGTCGAAACGACCCATCTGAGCGTCCATACTACTTTACATAATACACATTATACGCATCATTCTGCGTTTGGCCGCGAACCTATTGTTCCGCGCCCGCACGCAGCAGCACGCCCGCAACCTGTTTCTTGTTGCCCTCGAGGGCCAGCCCCAGCGCCGTGACCCCTGCGAGATTGCGGAGATTCGCGGCTGCCCCGTGCTCGAGTAGCACGACCACGGTGTCGAGATTGCCTTCCTTGGCTGCAAGCATCAGCGCTGTCGTCCCGTTCTCGGATGCGGCGTTGACGTTGGCGCCCTTGGCAAGCAGCACCCGGGCGATCTCGGCGTGTCCTTTGACTGCGGCGAACATGAGCGGCGTCCAGCCGGGCGGATTCAGCTCCGCGCCATTGGCGAGAAGATAGTCGACGACACCTCGATGGCCCTGGATTGCCGCCATCATGAGCGCGGACTCGCCGTACTGGTTGCGCGCATTCACCTTCGCCTTCGCGGCGACGAGCGCCCTGACCATATCGAGCTGCCCCTCGGTGGCCGCCGCCATCAGCAGCGTGATGCCGGCACGGTCGCTCGTGTCGACATCCACGCCCTTGGCAAGAAGCGTCTGCACCGCGGCCACGTTGCCGCTCCTGACCGCCGCCACCATCTCGTCGTAGGCATCGCCACGCGCGGCCCCCGAGAGGATCCCGAGTCCGATTCCAAGGATTGCCACAACAACGTTATACATCATTGAATTACGTAACTTGTGCATTGAATATTCTGAAGAAATTAGCAGTCGTCGCAGTGGCGACCTCAACCAACGACGTGCCGCGGGCCCGGGCGAGTCCTTCGGCCACATGGCGAACGAACGCCGGCTGGTTCGTCTTGCCGCGAAATGGGACCGGGGCGAGATACGGGGAATCGGTCTCCACCAGCAGCTGCTCCGCCGGGACTCGGGCGGCGACCTCGCGCAGATTGGCTGCGCTCTTGAAGGTCACGATGCCGGAGAAGGAGATCGCAAAATTCATCCCGATCGCCGCCGCAGCCACATCCCAGCTCTCGGTGAAACAGTGCATGACGCCCCCGACCTCGCGCACATTCTCCTCGCGCATGATGCGCAGCAGGTCCTGCGACGCTTCGCGGCAATGGATTATGAGCGGCTTGTTCAACTCGCGCGCGGCGCGGATGTGGGTTCGGAACCGCTCGCGCTGCCACTCGAGATCCCCGCTCGCCCGAAAATAGTCGAGCCCCGTCTCGCCGACGGCCACGACGCGCGGGTTGCCGCCCTCTTGCACGAGGTCCGTCACCGTCGGCTCGGGGCCATCCGTCGCATCCGGATGCACCCCGACGCTGGCGAAGATTTGCTCGTATCGGGTGGCGAGGGCGAGCACACGCGGAAAGTCCGACATGTTGACGCTCACACAGAGCGCGTAGTTGACCTGCGCCTCCGCCATGCGCTCCAGAACGCCGGAGATGTCGCCGGCGAGCTCAGGAAAATCGATGTGGCAGTGGGAGTCGACCAATACGATCTGGTCATTTACGAGCGTCATTTCAACCACCGCCTCCTTCGACGGCACGCGCGTACTCGATGAGCATCTGCTCGATGAACAGGCGCGGATTCAAAGGATGGTTCACGTGTCGCTGGAAGGCCAACAGCGTCCTGTAGAGGCGCGTGACCCGCACCGGATCGAGGCAGGCTGCGGCCGCGCGAATCGCCGGCTGCAGATCCACGTGGTAGCGAGCCCGCGCGCAGTACCGCATGACGATCAGATCGTACGTCCACTTTTGCAGCCAGGAGAGAACGAGCGGCGGCGGCAGATCGCGGTACGCCTCAGCAATGGTGATCGGCTCGAAGCCGCTTTGCGCCAGTGCGTTCAGAAAGCCTTGCCGCTTTCCCCACATGGGTTCGGCCGCGATCGAAACTGCCTCGAGCGGCGCCCCGCCGGCGAGCGCGAGCCGAAGCGCGGGGTCATCGATCCCCTGCCCCTCGAGCCACGCGGCCGCCGCTTCATGCTGCAGCGGGATGGTGATGGCCTGGCACCGACTTCTCACGGTGGGCGGGAGCAAGGCCGGCCGGTTGGCGACCAAGAGGAAAACAACTCCCGAGGGCGGCTCCTCGAGACTCTTCAACAGGGCGTTGGAAGCCGAAAGATTCAGCGCCTCCGCCGGACGAATGACGACCACCTTGCCGGCATCGCGGTGCGCGCTGACCGAGAGCATGGGTGCGAGTGCACGAATCTGATCGACCCCGATCGGCCTCTCCCGCGCCGACGCCGTGACACTGGCGCCCCGCTCCGCGCCATCGTCATCGCTCGGCCTTTCCACCAGCACGAAATCGGGATGCGTGCCTGCAGCGAGCCAATGACAGCTCTCGCACGCCCCGCACGCGCCCTCCTGCGGATCAGTGTTCGCACAGAGGTAGCTGGCGGCCAGATTCAACGCAAACTCCCCCTTGCCGAGGCCGCTCGCCCCGGCAATCAGCAGGGCATGCGCGCCTCGACGCAATGCCGATTGCGCGTGCCGCCAGGCATCGGCGTGCCACGCGTAACGGGTGGGCCTCATCGCAGCAACTCGATGGCGGCAAGCTGAGCTTCGACTTCGCTCATGGACCGGCTCGCGTCGATGACTCGGATACGCCCGGGATCCGCAGTTGCGCGCATGCGATATCCTGCCCGCACACGATCGAAGAAATCCATCTGCTCGGACTCGAAGCGATCCGGGTGGCGTGCCGACGCGCTTCTGGCGCGTGCGACGTCGACCGGCAGATCGAAAAGGATGGTGAGATCGGGCTGAACGCCGCCCTGGATCCATCGCTCGAGGTGCGCAATGTGTTCGCGATCCACCCCCCGCCCCGATCCCTGATAGGCGAAGGTCGCGTCGGTGAATCGGTCGCACAGTACCCACGTGCCGGCGCGCAGCGCGGGAAGGATCACTTTGTCGAGATGCTCCTTGCGCGCGGCGAACAGAAGCAGCACCTCGGTTTCGGGGCGCACATCGCCGTGCAGCAGGATGCTGCGCAGCTGTTCGCCGGCGGGTGTTCCACCAGGTTCACGCGTCACCAGCACGGGCCGGCCGGCAGCGCGCAGCCGCTGCTCTATCCACGGCACAAAGCTGCTCTTGCCCGCGCCGTCCACGCCCTCCAGCGTTATGAACCGTGCCTTCATCGCGACCCCGCGGACTGGCGCTGATACCTGTTGACTGCGCGATTGTGTTCCGGGAGCGAGTCGGAGAAATGACTCGAGCCGTCGCCGCGTGCAACGAAGTAGAGCGCGGATGACGCGGCGGGCTTGACCGCGGCAGCAATCGAGGCAAGGCCAGGCACGGCGATCGGGGTCGGCGGAAGACCGGCGTAAAGGTACGTATTGTAAGGGCTGTCATGCTCGAGATCGCGTCGACGCAGGTTGCCATCGAAGGCCTCACCGAGTCCGTAGATAACGGTGGGATCGACCTGCAGGCGCATCCCCTTGCGCAGGCGATTGACGAGCACGGCGGCGACCATCGGCCGATCACTCTCGCGGCCGGTCTCCTTCTCGATGATCGACGCCAGAATCAACGCCTGATACGGGTCGGAAAGGGGAAGGCCCTCGTGACGCTCGGCCCATTGCTGCGCGAGGATCTCCTGCATGCGCAACGCCGCGCGCCGCAGAACCGCCAGGTCGCTCGTTCCCTTCGCAAAGTGGTAAGTGTCCGGAAAAAACAAGCCTTCGGGGTGCTGCCGCGACATCCCCACCCGGGAAAGCACTTCCGCGTCGCTCAGCGAGGCGCTGTCGTGCCGCAAGGATTCGTGGCCGTCCAGGACCGTCCGGATCTGCCGGAAGGTCCAGCCTTCCACCAGCACCACCTTGTCCAGTCGCAGCGCGGCCCCGCCAGTGATGCCATCGAGGAGCTCCAGGGGCGACCAGCGCGCCTCAAGCTGATAGCTTCCGGCCTTGAGGGCACCCTGCCTTCCGAGCATCCGGCCGAGCACCTCGAAGCGCCAAGGATCCGGAACCACGCCCGCTGCAGTAAGATCGCGTGCCACCGTCCGCAAGCTGGCGCCGCGCTCGATCTCGAATACCCTTGTCTCACCCGAGAAGCCGAGGGGTGCGAAGGCGTAATGCGCGGCCCATGCGCCGGCGAGTGCAACGGCGACGAGCACCCCGACCACGGCTCCCAGTGCGATTCGTCTAGTCGTCATCGGCTTGCCGAAGAAGGCGTGCAAACTCGGCCGTCAGATCGTTCCGCCGCCAGCGCCTGACCGCGAGCGACGACACCCACCACAGGCCTCGCACGCTGTTCGTCAGATAAACCTGATCGGCCGCCATTACGCGCTCCGGAGTCACCGCTTCGATGTCACATGGCACTGCAATCCGCCGCGCAATCTCGAGCACCCGATCTCGCTGAACGCCGGCCACGCCAGCGCGATCGATGGGAGGCGTCACAAGCCCGCCCCGCTCGAGCAGGAACAGATTGGACATGGTGCCCCCGACGACATTTCCATCTTGATCGAGCATGAGGCCCTCGACGAATTCGGACCCCGACCACTCCTGCCGCGCCAGAACGTTCTCCAACCGGTTCAGATGCTTGACGCCGGCAAGCGCCGGCTGCGTACCCAACCGGGTGATGCACCATCGGACTGCCGCACCGCAACGAAAGAGGCTCGTCTCACCGGACGGTGCGGGGAAGCTCGCGGCCACTCGTACGGGAACGGTCGGTTGCGGAACTGCGTAGCCGCGTCCGCCTTCGCCGCGCGTCACGATGAGCTTCACGACGCAGTCTGGCCGATTCTCCACAAGGATCGCTATGTCGTGCGCGAAGACCGGCTCCGCCGGCGCCTCGATTCCGAGGCGGCCGCAATCGCTGCAGAGTTTCTGATAGTGTCTTCGCCAACACGCCACCACACCGCGTTCGGCCCGCATCGTACGAAAGACGCCGTCGCCGTAAGCAAGCCCGCGATCGAGAGCGCTTATTCGATTCGTGCGCTTGCCGTCGACCAGAATCACGACACGTGGATGAGAAACACGGCGGCGCACCGCCTGCAGGCGCTCAGCGACTCACAATTTGCGAAAGACCAGCGTTCCGTTGGTTCCGCCGAACCCGAACGAGTTCGAGAGCGCAACCCGGAGCGGCATTTCGCGCGCGTTGTTCGGAACATAGTCCAGATCGCAGCGCGGATCCTGTTCGACGAGATTGATGGTCGGCGGTGCGACCTGATCCCTCAAGGCGAGCACACTGAAAATTGCCTCGACACCACCTGCCGCCCCGAGCAGATGACCGTTCATCGACTTGGTGGAGCTCACAGCGAGCTTGCTCGCAGCATCGCCGAAGCAGCGCTTGATTGCGACGGTCTCGGCGATGTCTCCCAGCTCGGTGGAGGTGCCGTGAGCATTCACGTAGTCGACTTGATCGTTATTCAGACTGGCATTGCGCAGCGCATTCGCCATGCAGCGCGCCGGGCCTTCGCCGTCTTCGCACGGTGCGGTCATATGATGGGCATCAGCGCTCATTCCGTACCCCGCCAGCTCGCAGTAGATATTCGCGCCGCGCGCCTTCGCGTACTCGTATTCCTCGAGCACCAGAATGCCGGCCCCCTCCCCCAGCACGAAACCGTCACGGCCCGTGTCCCACGGTCGGCTGGCCGCTTCCGGATCGTCGTTTCGCGTCGATAACGCGCGGGCGGCGGCAAACCCGCCCATCCCCAGTGCCGACACGCACGATTCGGCTCCCCCGGCGACGATCACATCCGCGTCGCCATACTCTATGAGGCGTCCGGCTTCGCCAATACAGTGCGCGGCGGTCGTGCAAGCCGTAACGATGGCGAGATTGGGACCCTTGAGCCCATACATGATCGACAAGTTGCCGGCCACCATGTTGATGATCGTCGCGGGTATGAAAAACGGCGATATTTTCCGGGGGCCGAACTTCAGATACTCGCTGTGCGTATCTTCGATCATCGGCAGGCCGCCGATCCCGGATCCGATCACTACCCCGATCCGCTCCGCGTTCCCCGGCGTCACCGTCAGGCCGCAATCGCGAATCGCCTCGATTGCGGCGGCCAGCCCAAAATGCACGAACCTGTCCATTCGACGCGCTTCCTTGGCCGGGAGGAATTGGGCGACATCGAAGTCCTTGACCTCACCGGCGATCTGCGATGCGAGTGCCGATGCGTCGAACTGGGTGATGCGACCGATACCCGATCGCCCGGCAAGAATGTTCGACCACGCGGTGGAAATGCCGATTCCGACCGGCGAAACGATGCCCAATCCGGTGACGACGACCTTACGACGAGACAAGTGAGCTCCGGGGAGAACTGACCGAGATACCCTGCTTTATTAGGGGCCTAACTGCTTGCGTGGGCCTTGATGTAGTCGACCGCCTGCTGGACCGTGGTGATCTTCTCGGCTTCCTCGTCGGGAATTTCGGTCTCGAACTCTTCTTCGAGCGCCATGACGAGCTCGACCGTGTCGAGCGAATCCGCCCCGAGATCGTTCACGAAAGACGATTCATTTTTGACGTCGGCTTCGTTGACGCCAAGCTGTTCGGCGACGATCTTTCGAACCCGTTGTTCTACATTCTCCATCTGGTTTCCCCCTTCCATTTGCTAAGGCTTAAATCGCGCTCGCGAAACGCGCTCGGCGCGCAGATACCAAATCCGGCGATTCTACCAAATCCCTTCCTTCACGACACGGCGCGGCCCCATTGGACGCGCCGATCAATCCATGTGCATCCCGCCGTTCACGTGCAGCGTTGCGCCGGTGATATAGGCAGCGCCAGGTGATGCAAGAAACGCGACACAGGCGCCGACTTCCGCGGCATCGCCGAAACGGCCCAGCGGAACATGGGCAAGCATCGCCTTACGCTGCTCGTCGTTCAGCGCGCGCGTCATGTCGGTGTCGATGAATCCCGGTGCCACGCAATTCACGGTGATGCCCCGACTGCCGACTTCGCGCGCCAGCGCCTTGGTGAACCCGAACAGGCCTGCCTTGGCGGCCGAGTAGTTGGTTTGGCCGGCGTTGCCCATCGCCCCCACGACCGAAGAGATGTTGATGATGCGGCCGCTACGCGCCTTCATCATCGCGCGCAAAACGAGCTTGGACAGGCGGTAAGCAGACTTCAGGTCGGTTTCCAGCACGCTGTCCCATTCGTCGTCGCGCATCCGTAAGAGCAGATTGTCGCGCGTGATCCCCGCGTTATTGACCAGCACGGCCACCTCTCCGAAGTCGGCCTGAATCTCCCCAAGAACCTTGGTCGCCTGGCCGGAATCGGTGACGTCCATGACGTAGCCTCTGCCCTTGATGCCGGCCGATTGGAGGCACTCGTCGATTGCGCTCGCACCCGCCGCCGACGTTGCCGTTCCCGCCACGATCGCGCCATTGCGCCCAAGTTCGAGTGCGATCGCGCGCCCGATACCGCGGCTTGCACCCGTGACCAGGGCGAGCTTTCCTGCGAGCGAACCCGCCGCCTCACCCACGTCGCACCGCCTCGAGCGCGCTGGCAAGCGAAGCGTCATCGACGAGCGCAGCCGATTCGAGCCCGGAGTGGATCCGCTTGCTCAGCCCCGCGAGGACCCTGCCCGGGCCACATTCGATCACCCTCGTCACGCCCGCCTTGGCCATGTACTGAATCACCTCGACCCACCGTACGGGGCTGCACGCCTGGCGTGCGAGCGCGCTTCGAATCGCATCGGGCTCGGACACGGTTTGCGCATCGACATTGTTCACGACCGGGATCGCAGGAAAGGATATTTTCACGCCGGCCAGATGCTCCGCGAGCCTCTGCGCGGCCGATAGGAGCAGCGACGAGTGGAACGGCGCGCTGACCGGAAGCAGCATCGCCCGCTTCGCACCTTTGCTCTTGGCGATCCCCGCTGCCCGCTCGACGGCCGCCCGATGCCCCGCGATTACGACCTGATTGGGTGCGTTGAAATTCACCGCCTCCACCACATCGCCGTCGGCTGCCTCGGCGCATGCACTTCGCACCTCCGCATCGCCAAGCCCCAGAATCGCCGCCATGGCGCCCTCGCCGACCGGTACGGCATCCTGCATCGCAGTGGCACGCAGCCGCACCAGGGGAAGGGCATCGCAAAAGTCGAGAGCTCCGGACGCGACCCACGCGGAGTATTCGCCCAGACTGTGTCCGGCGACCAGCACGGGCTTCGCACCTCCCGCTTCCAACCAGGCGCGATATACGGCCACGCCAGCAGTGAGCATCAGCGGCTGGGTGTTGACCGTCAAATTCTGCGACTCCGCGGGCCCGCTCTGCGCAAGCTGCCACATGTCCTGCTTCAGGACCTCGCTCGCTTGAGCGAAGGTCGAGCGCACCGCCTCGCTCGATTCGAAGCCCTTCATCATGCCGACCGACTGCGAACCCTGTCCGGGAAAAACGAACGCAAATGTCATAGCGACCGCCGTTACATTCGGGCGAGAATTGCGCCCCAGGTGAAACCGCCCCCCACACCCTGCATCAAGACCAGATGGCCCGGCCGGATGCGGCCATCGCGCACCGCAAGATCGAGCGCGAGGGGGATCGAGGCAGCCGATGTGTTGGCGTGGCGATCGACGGTGACCACGACCTTTTCCATGCCCATTCCGATTCGGCGCGCCGTCGCCTGAATGATTCGGATGTTGGCTTGGTGAGGGATCAGCCAATCGAGCTGCGAGCGCTCGATGCCGTGCTGAGTCAGTGCCTCCTCCATGACCTCCCCGAGCACCTTGACGGCGAGCTTGAAGACGGCGTTTCCCTCCATCGTCAGGAAAGGGGAACCGCATACCCGTCCATCGCGCACGCTTCCCGGCACCGAAAGAATGTCGCGATATCTTCCGTCCGCATGCAACCGCGTGCCGATAATTCCAGGCTTGGCGCTGCGACCGAGCACGACTGCGCCTGCACCGTCGCCGAAGAGCACGCAAGTGGTACGATCGTTCCAGTTGAGGATTCTCGAGTAGATCTCGGCGCCGACGACGAGCGCGTGCCGATACGTTCCAGTTCGCATCAGCGCATCGGCCGTGGCCAGCGCGTAAACGAACCCGCTGCATACGGCTTGAACATCGAATGCCGCGCCAGGCCCCGCGCCAAGCTTCGCCTGAAGGATGCAGGCTGTGCTCGGGAAGATGATGTCTGGGGTCGTAGTGGCGACTACGATGAGATCGATCTCGGAGGCCTCGATGCCTGCCGATTCCAAGGCGCGCCTGCTCGCGTGTAACGCGAGATCGCTGGTGAGCTCGTCGTCGGCCGCTATGTGCCGTTGCCTGATACCCGTTCGGCCGAAGATCCACTCGTCGGAGGTATCGATCCGCCGGGAAAGCTCCTCGTTGGTGACGACGCGGGCAGGCAGATAGCTGCCCGTGCCGACGATACGCGTGTGGCTCAAGCGACCCCCTGCTCGGCCAATGCAACGCGCTCGCTGATCTTGCGCATCACGCCGTTCTGAACTGCATCGAGCGCACGATGTATGGCGTGCTCGAACGCGACCACGTCGGCCGAGCCGTGGCTCTTGATGACGATCCCCCGCAACCCGAGCAGGCTGGCTCCATTGTATCGGCGGTGATCTACGCGACGCTTGAATGCCTTGAGCACCGGCTGCGCGACAAGCGCCGCGGCCTTGGTAAAGACGTTTCGACCGAACTCCTCGCGCAGGAAAGCGGCCAGCATCTGAGCGAGACCCTCGGACGTCTTCAAGGCAACGTTGCCCACGAATCCATCGCACACCACGACATCGGTGGTTCCCTTGTAGATGTCGTCACCTTCCACGTTGCCGTAGAAGTTGAGCCCACTCGTGCGCAACAACTCGGCGGCGCGCTTGACCAACTCGTTGCCCTTGATGTCTTCCTCGCCGATATTCAGCAACCCCACGCTGGGGCGCTCGGCATGCTCGATGGCCGACACGAGCGTCGCACCCATGATACCGAACTGGAGCAGGTCGTGAGGCGAGCAATCCACGTTGGCTCCCAGGTCGAGCACCGTGACGTGCCCTTTCACGGTGGGAAGTACAGTTGCAATCGGAGGCCGCTCTATCCCTGGCAACATCTTCAGGACAAAGCGTGAAATTGCCATGAGCGCGCCAGTGTTCCCGGCGCTCACGCATGCCTGCGCTTCGCCGCTCTTCACCAGATTGAGCGCGACGCGCATCGAGGAATCACGCTTGCTGCGCAGCGCGGTGGCGACCGGTTCGTCCATACCCACGACTTCCGACGCGTGGTGTATGCGCAGACGGGGCCCCGTTGCGGCGCCGCGCGCTTGGAGCTCAACCTCGACGGCATCGCGCAAGCCTACCAAAATGAGGTTGGCTTCCGCGCGCGAGGCAAGGACCGCAAGGGCAGCTGGAACCGTGACGTGCGGACCGTGGTCGCCCCCCATGCAGTCGATCGCGACCGTGACATCCATTTAGAGGTGCCCGAGTACAAGGCCCGGGACGCTCACTCGCCTTTGGACTTCACCACCTTCTTGCCTCGATAGTAGCCCGTGGGGCTGATGTGGTGGCGCAAATGCACTTCCCCGGTGGTTGGTTCTACGGCGAGTCCGGGCAGGGGCAATGCATCGTGCGAACGATGCATGCCGCGCTTGGATGGGGATTTCTTGTTCTGCTGTACTGCCATGAGCTGCTCCTTCTATGAATCTCTAACGACCGCCACTGTCTCCAGCGGCTAGGTTCTCTTCAGTTTGACCAGCGCAGCGAACGGCGACTCGGCCGCATCGCGCGGTAGCTCGGTGCCTGCTTTGCACGAACCTTCGTCGTGCGAAGGTGCGAAGGGCAAGCCCAGCAGCACTTCCTGCTCGACGATGTCCGAGACGTCCGAAACTTCGTCGATCGGCATATTCTCAGTGTTCGGGTCCTCGTCTCCGACCTCGGGCAACACCTGCTCGCCCTCGATCAGGATCAGTCTTGATTTCCGCCGCAGCACGTAATCAAGTCGCCCCAGACAGCGCTGGCACACCAGCGCAATCGTGGCCTCGACCTCGACATCGATTACCGGCTTGCCTTGAGAATTCGTGGATCCGAGAAGCGCATAAGAGACGACGCCACTGGGCTCGAACAACATGTCTTGCAGCCTCGCCAACCCGGCGACGGCAAGCTCACCGTGAAGTCGCCTTCCTTCGCGTGCGAATTTCAGGCCATCGATACGCGCCTGTTCTGACATACGCGCGCGATGATAGTATTTAAGTGAATTCGTGTCAAAAATCATGATCTTTTCCAGCGAAACCGAGGTCGTGCTGGCATCTGGATCGCGCTACCGCCGCGCGCTGCTGGACCAGCTCGGATTGCACTACCTCGCATGCCCGGCCGACATTGAGGAGACCGCCCGCGCGGGCGAGCTCCCCACAGCAACCGCGTCCCGGCTCGCGTCCGAAAAAGCACGTGCGGTCGCGCGTACGTATCCGACGGCGCTCGTGATCGGATCCGATCAGGTGGGCAGTCTCGACGGCCTGACAGCCTTCAGCAAGCCTGGCAATCATGTCGAGGCGGTCGCGCAACTCGCCCGAATGAGCGGCAGAACGGTCCGTTTCCACACGGCCGTCTGCCTTTTCAATGCCCGCACCGCTGCCGAGAGAAACGCCCTCGTCACGACCGAGGTGCGCTTCCGCAAACTCGCGGCAGAGGTCATAGAGGCGTACCTCGAACGGGATCGGCCGTACGACTGCGCCGGCAGCGCCAAGATCGAAAGCCTCGGTATCGCGCTGGTGGAGCGCGTCACGAGCGACGACCCGACCGCGCTGCTGGGACTGCCCCTGATCGCCTTGATCGATCTGCTGGCAGCGGAAGGCATTCGTGTCGTCTGACGCCATCGCGGGCTCGCATGCGAGCTAGGCTCTTCCTGATACCCAGTACCCTCGGGGAATCGGCAGCCATCGAAACGGTTCCAGCGGCCACGCTGTCGGTGCTCCACCGCCTCGAGCACCTTGTCGTCGAATCACCCAAGCCGGCGCGTCGATTCCTGCAGGCCGCCGGCTTACGGCTTGGCGACAGGTCGATCCGGTTCTACGTCCTCGACGAACACACCCCAGACTCGGCCCTGCCCGAGCTCCTCGCCGTGCTGCTGTCGGGTGCGGATGTCGGATTATTGTCCGATGCCGGCTGTCCGGCGATCGCCGATCCTGGCGCAAGACTCGTCCGCCTGGCCCATGAGCACGGCATCGAGGTAATGCCGATGGTCGGCCCCTCCTCGATCACGCTCGCGTTGATGGCGTCCGGACTGAACGGACAGCGCTTTGCGTTCCACGGCTACCTGCCGGTAGAACCCCAGGCGCGCGCACGCGCCCTACTCGC
>Ga0105107_10001114_pt1 | contig 17476 bp, 20 predicted proteins | sample PPLLaktember2015_6_FD_79335 | JGI IMG/M metagenome (GOLD analysis project Ga0105107, IMG submission 79335) | Freshwater sediment microbial communities from Prairie Pothole Lake near Jamestown, North Dakota, USA - PPLs Lake P8 Core (1) Depth... | ecosystem: Environmental > Aquatic > Freshwater >...
AGCGGAATTTCAGCGCGTCATCGCAGCAGTTCAGCCAGTCCAGGGGCGATCCGGCACAGCAGGCTGTCGGGCTGCAGCGCGGCCGGTTGCAGCACATGCAGCATGCCCCAGAGGCCGACGGCCGCAATCAGGGCACTGGCCAGATAACGCACCCAGGCGATCTGCATCCAGCGCCGCACGCCGCCCACCGCGGCACCGATGGCCAGCAGGTTGGGCAGCGTGCCGAGGCCGAACGCGGCAAGGATCAGCGCGCCCTCGGCGGCATTGCCGGAGGCGAGCGCAGTGAGCAGCACCGCATACACCATGCCGCAGGGCAGCCAACCCCACAGCGCGCCCAGCCCCAGCGCCTGCCAGGGCGAAGTTACCGGCAGAAAATGGCGCGACGCCGGCTGCACATGGCGCCACAGGAATCCGCCGGCCACCTCGATGCCGCGCGTCACCGGCCGCACCCCCGCGACGTTGAGCGCGACCACGATCAGCGTCGCCCCCATCAGGAACATCAGCAAATGCCGGGCCAGCGCGCCGCCGCGCAGCGCCATGCCGGCCTGCCCCAGCGCCCCGGCCAAGGCACCGGCAGCAACGTAGCTCGCGACGCGGCCCAGGTTGTAGGCCAGCGGATAGACGACGCCGCGCGCCTTGCCGTCAGGCCCCGGCGCACAGGTCAGGCTGACGATCCCGCCGCACATGGCCGCGCAATGTGCGCCGCCGAGCAGGCCCGCGGTGAAGGCGGTGAACGCCATCGTCTGCAGCCAGCCGTCCAACGAAATGCTCCTAGATCACCCGTGAATAGCGCATGGTCTCACGTTCGCGCTGCAGGTACTTGTCGAAGACCATGCAGACATTGCGGATCAGCATGCGGCCGCGTGGCGTCACCGTGATCCACTCATCGTCGAGCTCGACCAGACCATCGACCGCGAGCTGACCCAGTTCGGCGAGTTCATCGGCAAAATAGCGCTCGAAATCGATCAGGTAGGCAATGCCGATGGATTTTTTCGACAGCTTGAACTGGCAGGACAGCGCCTGGATGACGGCGCGGCGCAGCAGATCGTCAGCCGACAGCTCCATGCCGCGCGCCACCGGCAGCACGCCGCGGTCGAGGCTGTCGTAATAGCTGTCGAGGTCGCGGTGATTCTGGCTGTAGGTGGGGCCGATGGCACCGATCGCGGAAACGCCCAGTCCGAGCAGATCGCAGTCGGCATGGGTCGAATAGCCCTGGAAATTGCGGTGCAGGTGCCCGTTGCGCTGCGCCACGGCGAGTGCGTCGGTCGGTTTTGCGAAATGGTCCATGCCGATGTAGACATACCCCGCCTCGCCCAGCCGCTGCGCCGCCAGCCCGAGCAGCTTGAGCTTGATGTCGGGTGCAGGCAGCTCTGCATCGACGATGCGGCGCTGGGGTTTGAAGCGGGTCGGCAGGTGGGCGTAATTGTAAATGGCGATGCGGTCAGGATCTGCGGCAATGACCCTGCCCAGCGTGCGGTTGAAACTGAGCAGCGTCTGTTTGGGCAGGCCATAGATCAGATCGACATTGATCGAGGCAAAGCCCGCGGCGCGGGCGGCTGTCATCACCTCCAGCGTCTGCGCTTCGTTCTGGATGCGGTTGACCGCGCGCTGAACATCGGGATCGAAGTCCTGCACGCCGAGGCTGACACGGTTGAAACCCATGGCCCGCAAGGCATCCATGCCGGCGGCGTCGACACTGCGCGGGTCGATTTCGATCGAATACTCGCCGTCCGGGCTCATCCGGAAATAACGCCTCAGGTGATCGCACAAAGAAGCCAACTGCGGCATCGTGAAAAAGGTCGGCGTACCGCCGCCCCAATGCATCTGCTCGACCACACGATCGTCGCGGAACAGCGGCCCCTGCAGGTCAATTTCGCGAAACAGGTACTGCAGGTATTTCTCGCCCTTGCTGCGATCGCGCGTGACGACCTTGTTGCAGGCGCAGTAGAAACAGATCGTGCTGCAAAACGGCAGGTGCACATAGATCGACAGCGCGCGACGGATGCCGCCGATGTTTCGCCGTGCGAGCCATGACTGGTACATCTCGGGGCCGAACGCCTCGATAAACCGGTCGGCCGTCGGATAGGAGGTATAACGCGGCCCGTTGCGATCCATGCGTCGAATGAGATCCAGATCGACTTCTATCGGCAGCGGGTCGGTAGCTACCAGTACAGTTTTCATCGGGACGTAACCATAATGTGACATGAATTCTGGCATCACCGGCCTGCATCTTCTTGACTCAGATCAAATTCGGGTTAATATTAACAGCCGTTAATGCAGTCTCCAATCCGCCGAATTTCTGTCCGTCCCCTACCCAGTATGGCCATTCCGTTGCGCATCATCGATCCCGACAAACTCAAGACTGCCTGCTCGACCTGCAGCCTGCATGAGTTATGCCTATTCCCGGGGCTGTCGACTGCCGAAATGAAGGCGGTTGACCACCTGGTCGACCGCCGGCGCGTGGTGAAACGGGGCGACTACCTGTTCCGCGCGGGCGTCAACCTGCACTCGCTCTACGCAATACGCACGGGCTTCCTGAAAAGCTGCGTGCTGCACGAGGACGGCCGGGAACAGGTTGCCGGATTCCATATGATGGGCGATTTGATGGGCATGGATGCCATCGGCACCAATCAGCATTTGTGCGACGCCGTGGCGCTGGAGGACAGCGAAGTCTGCGAAATCCCGCTGAAGGACTTGGAAAGTCTGTCGCGCGAGATCCCATCGCTGCAGCATCATTTCCACCGCATCATGAGCCGCGAGATCGCCCGCGACTACGGGATCATGCTGCTGCTCGGCAGCATGCGTTCCGAAGAACGCCTGGCCGCGTTTCTACTGAACCTGTCGCAACGTTTTGGCGCCCGCGGCTACTCGGCGCATGAGTTCCATTTGCGCATGACGCGCGAGGAAATCGGCAGCTATCTCGGACTGAAGCTGGAAACCGTCAGCCGCACCCTGTCACATTTCCAGGCACAGGGCCTGATCTCGGTCCAGAACAAGCATCTGCGCATCACGAACATCGAGGGTCTGCAGGAACTGGTCGGGCAGCACGGCTGCCGCACCTGACTGCACCGCGCCCGGCTGGCTACTGCGACGCGTAGCCGTAGCGCGTCCGCCCCAGAAACTCCACGACATCGGCCACGTCCTGCGCGCTCCAGCGCAATTGTTCCTCGCGTTGCCAGCGGTCAACGATCTCCTGCAGTTCGGCGCGGCTGATCGGCAATTTGTTGATGCGGCTGTGCACGCGCGGCGTATGACAGACCTGGCAATGGTTCTCATACAGGGCGCGGCCCCGCTCCGGGTCGGGAACACTCTGCGCAGATGCCGGCAGCGGCAACGGCAGCACCAGCAGCGCCGTCACCGCCAACATCGGCCAGCATTTCCGCAACCCGGCGCTGCCGTTCGCAGGCACTCAGGTCACCGCGATTTTCTTGGACGAGGACTTGGTCTTCACCGGCAACGTCAGCGTCAGTACGCCGTCCGCAGACTTGGCGACGGTCTTGCTCTCGTCCACTTCCTGGGGCAGCGTGAAACTGCGCGAGATCGCCCCGTAATAGCGCTCGCTGCGGATGACCTCCTCACCCTTCTTCTCTTCCTTCTGCTTGCGCACTTCACCCGATATGGTGACCTGGTTGCCATCGACGGTCACATGAATGTCATCCTTGGCGACGCCAGGCATCTCCGCCTTAACGGTATAGGTGTCATCGGTCTTGGTGACATCCATTTTCATGCGCATCTGTGCGCCGCCATCCACATCGAAACGCAAGGGACGTACCAGCAGTCCCTTGAACATGTCATCCAGATCATTGAATGGATCGAAACGTGCAATATTGGCCATGATGGACTCCTTAACATTTGAAGCGGCATTTACGGGCCCGCTGTTTACAACCCACGCGGGCGGACGCACCCTGCGCCAGCTTTTAAGATGATAAGGCGCCGCATCTGCGGCATGTTGATCTACGTCAACTCAGGTGATTGCGGCAGCGGTACTTTGGCTCAACGCGGCGGCAAGGGAGGGGTGCGGTACATGTAGTCGCGCGTCAGCGGCATCAACCCGGCGTCGGCATTGTCGGACCTGAATGCGAGCACCTGATACAGGTTCATCCAGCCCGCGGCGAAGCCGTAGGCGCAGCCAGCGAGGTAAATCTGCCAGATGCGCGCCCGCTTGCCGCCGGCAATCCCGGCCGCGCGCTCGCGGTTGGCCTCGAAGCGGTCGGCCCACGCCCGGCAGGTGCGGGCGTAATGCCGGCGCAGGGATTCGACATCCGCGACTTCCAGGCCGGCCTCTGCCATCTCGCGCAACACCTGCGAGATATGCGGCAGTTCGCCGTCGGGAAAGACATAGCGGTCGATGAACTCACCGGCACCCAGCGGCACCCAGCCCGCTGCCGTATCGGACGTAGTGATGCCGTGATTGAGCGCCAGACCGTCGCCCGCCAGCAACGTACGGATCTTGCCGAAATACAGCGGCAGATTCTTCAGGCCGACATGCTCGAACATGCCGACACTGGCAATGCGGTCGAACTCCCCGTTCAGGTCACGATAGTCGCAGAGTTCAACGCGGCAGCGATCCTGCAGGCCCAGGGCACGGATCTGTTCACGCGCATATTCCAGCTGGTTGGTCGACAGCGTGACCCCCGTGGCCTGCGCCCCGTAGTGCTGCGCCGCACGAATGACCAACGCCCCCCAGCCGCAGCCGATGTCAAGGAAACGGTCACCGGGACGCAACGCCAGCTTGCCCAGGATGTGGTCGAGCTTCTGCACCTGCGCCTGCTCAAGCGTATCGGCTTCACTGCGGTAGTAACCGCAGGAGTAGACCATGTTGCGGTCGAGGAACAGCGCGTAGAACGCGTTGGACACGTCATAGTGGTATTCGATGGCATGACGGTCGCGTTGTCGGGTATGCCGGCCCAGCAGACGGCGATGGCCGCGGGAGCCGGCAACCCGACGCGCCAGGTTCTCGGCAACGCGGAATACGTCGTGTATCGGCCCATCGACCTGGATGTCGCCCTCGACGAAAGCCTTGCCCAGCGTGTTCAGGTCAGGCCTGAGAAAATAGCGCAGCGCAGACGGCCTGGGTATTGAAATGGTCACCGTGGGCTGCGGCGAAAGGTCAAAACGGCGGCCATTCCATAACTGCAGGCGCAACGGCAAACCGCCCCCGCCCGCGAGCCGACCGATCATCCGTTCAAAACGATACTCCAGCAGCATCGTTTCCTCCTCCTTGCGGCCCCATCCGGCATACCCGTACCGGATTGCCTGCGCAACGCTACTGTATCAGCCGATGTTATTCCCGATCAACTTCGCCACCGGCGAGCGGAAAATTCTACATTTTTAACTGTCGCATCAGCGCAGTCGGTGTCAAGGCGGTGTAATCCCGGGCGATGGTCTCCAGCATCACGCCCGACGGCAGTGCTGCCTGCGCCAGGCCCCGGAGCATGCCGAGCATTTTCGGATTGGCCGCCAGAATGACCACGCCGGCCTTCCATCTGCCGCACTGTTTCTTGAGTTGCCCGGCAATTTCCTGTGCGAATCGGTGCTCAATCTCTGCGCGATGCTGCGCGCGTTTCTCGCCCGTCGGGTGCATGGGGCCGAGCTGGCGGTTGGTGTTGCGTTCCGTGCGCACGCCGGGGGCATCGACACCCCGCGCCGCGGACACCGAGTTGCTCAGATCGGCCTGCTCGGCCAGACGGTAGCGCGCACGAGGCTGCGCGGTTTCCTCAACGACGAAGAAACGCGCACGCAACCCGTTGGCGACCACCACGCAACGATGGCCAGATGGAATTCCGGTACGACGTGTCGTGGCAGCGGTTTTTTTGGTGATGCTGGTGTTGCGGACGGCGGTCGACATGGTGCAACTCCTGTTCCGGGTTGTATTGAGCCTGATTGCGGCTGAGCCGTTACTCGAACCCAGCGTCAATGACGGTTCTGAAAATCCTGAAGTTTCATTCTGTACGCAATAACACCCGGCGCCATTGACCCAAATCAACCCGGGCGGTTGATGTCGGACGCCGTGCGCTGCAGAAAGCAGGTGAATGCGCTGGACGCCGCGGCAATCCCCCAGAACATGAAAAAACCGACCGAATAAATGGCCGTCGGCGACCAGTGCACCGGCTGCCCGAACAGGTAGAGTTCCTGCGGGTCGATCAGCGTGAAAAACACCATTTCCGCGATGCCCCCGACAATAAACGAGGGCCACAATATCCACATCAGGCGTTTGCCCATGATGGTCGCCCCCGGGTCAGCCCCGGGACTCCGCATTCTCGTCTTCGGCGATCTTGCGGCGAACGAAATAATAAAGCCAGACCGCGATGCCGATGACGCCGACGATGCTCAGCAGACTGAGCAGGCCGATATCCGAACCAAACAGAAGTTTCCATGCCATGGGTTGTCTCCTATTGCCGGTTTGCGGGATTGAGGGTGACGGCGCCGGCCGCCGGGACCGTCACCTGCCCCGTCAACCGCCACTTCGCCTGCGTATCCTCCAGCATCAGTATCCAGCGTCCAGCCGTCAACTCCGGACTCGCGCCGGCATGGACGCCATTGTTGCCCCGTCGCAGCAGCACCAGGACATCGCGACCGGCTCGCGTCGGATGGACAATGCGCAGCTGCAGCGCATCCGGCACCGCTACGCCTGCCGCCGCATTCATCCGCAAGGCAACGCGGCGGCCGCCATCGCTGAACGCAGCCTCGGCGCGGTAACCGCGCTGCGCCGCCAGCTCGTCACGCTGCAGCGCCTGATTGATCGCGAGGCCCTGCTTGTAATAATCGTCGACCACGAGACCATCGCTGCTGACCACGGCAATCCACAGCGTTGCGATGCCGGCAACCACCACTGCCGCCGGACCCGCCATCAACAGCCATGGCCACGGCTCGCGGTACCAGGGGACGATGCGTTCTCGGGCAATTTCCATCATTTTCTCCTCAACGGACGAAGAACCGGGATTTTTCATGCGCCTGCACGTCCGCGCGATCGACATCGGCGATGTGAAACTCGATGGTGTGCGAACCGGGATTGAGCCCCGCGGGGTCGACGCGCACCGATACCGGAAAAGCCTGGGTGGTCGCCGGCGCCACCTCGATCGGCTGGCGGACGATCACCTGCAGTCCGGGCAACCCGCTGACGGTGACGGCATAGCGGCGCGGCACTTCGTCGGTATTGATGAACTGCAGGCGGTAGACATTCTCGATCTGGCCGCCCGGTGCATCGCGCATCATGGCGCCGCGATCGCGCAGCACATCGACCTTCAACGGACTGCGCAGCAACAGGCCGGCGATGAACGCGATGACGATGACGGCGAGCAGCGCACTGTAAATCAGCACCCGCGGCCGCAGCACATGCCGCCGGATTTCGGTATCGGCGTACTTCCCGGATACCGCGTTCTCGGTCGAGTAGCGAATCAATCCGCGTGAATAGCCCATCTTGTCCATGACCTGGTCGCAGCCGTCGATGCAGGCGGCGCAGCCTATGCATTCGTACTGCAGACCCTGGCGAATGTCGATGCCGGTCGGGCACACCTGCACGCAGATATTGCAGTCCACGCAATCGCCGAGCCCCAGCGCCTGCGGATCGGCTTTGCGGCCGCGCGAGCCGCGAGGCTCTCCCCGTTGCGCGTCATAGGTAATGACCAGGGTGTCCGCATCGAACATCACGCTCTGGAAACGTGCATACGGGCACATGTACTTGCAGACCTGCTCGCGCATCCACCCCGCGTTGCCGTAGGTGGCAAAACCGTAAAAGAAAATCCAGAAAGTTTCCCACGGGCCAAGGGTCCAGTTGGCGAACGATGATGCCAGCGTGGTGATCGGCGTGAAATAACCGACGAACGTGAACCCTGTCCACAGCGCAACCGCAATCCATACGCCGTGCTTGAGCGCTTTCAGTCCGAACTTGCGGGCAGTAAGGGGCGACTGGTCGAGGCGCATCCGCTGGACACGGTCACCCTCGATGCTGCGTTCGATCCACATGAACATTTCGGTGTAAACCGTCTGCGGACAGGCGTACCCGCACCACAGGCGGCCGGCGATCGTCGTGAACAGGAACAGCGCATAGGCCGAAATGATCAGCAGCACCGTCAGGAAAATGAAATCCTGGGGCCACAGCACCATGCCGAATATGTAGAACTTGCGCGAGACCAGATCGAACAACACCGCCTGGCGGTCGTTCCAGCTCAGCCAGGGCAAACCATAGAACACCAGTTGCGTCGCGATGACCAGCGCCACGCGCCAGCGCGCAAACCAGCCGCTGACTGCACGCGGATAGATCTTCTTGCGAACCTCGTACAGCGAGGTTTCGATTTCATCGGCGGCCGGGGCCGCCGATGACGGACGATCGATTGCGGACATCTACGGCCTGGGCTGCCCCGACAGGCCCAGCACGTAGGCAGTCAGCAGGTGGATCTTGCCTGCGTCGAGAAAATCCTTGTGCGCCGGCATCTGGTTCATCCGCCCCTTGACGATGGTCTCGGTGATCGCCGCCTCGGTGCCGCCGTGCAGCCAGACATCGTCGGTCAGGTTGGGGGCGCCGATCTGCTGGTTGCCTTTGCCGTCGGCGCCGTGGCAGGCCACGCAGGCGGTGGCAAACTTGGCTTTGCCGCGCTGCGCGCGCAACCCGTCATGAGTACGTCCCGCCAGCGACAGCACATGATGCACGACATCGCGCACGTCCTCGCTGCCGCCGAGCGCGGCACCCAGCGCCGGCATCACGCCATTGCGGCCGCCGATGATCGTGGTGCGGATGGCCTCGGGCGTGCCGCCATGCAGCCAGTCGCCGTCGCGCAGGCTGGGATAACCGCGCGAACCGCCGGCGTCCGATCCATGGCACTGCGCGCAATAGTTCAGGAACAGGCGCTGGCCGATCTCCCGCGCCTCGGGGTTCGCGGCCACCGCAGTCACGTCCTGCTTGAGAAAGCGGTCGATGATCGGACCGAATGTCGCGGCCGCCTGTTGCTGTTCATCCTGATACTGGCCCTGCGAACTCCACTTCAGGTAACCCGGGTATGCACCGAGGCCGGGATAGAGGATCAGGTAGCCGAAGGCGAATACGATGGTGATGTAGAACAGCCACATCCACCAGCGCGGCAACGGGTTATGCCATTCCTGCAGGTCTTCATCCCAGGTGTGCCCCGTCGTGCCGGGTTTCTCCCCCGGTGCCAGTTTGCGCGTGGACATCGCCTTGAGCAGCACGGCGCAGGCAAGCAGGCTGACCACCGTAATGATGGCGATGTAGAAACTCCAACCGTCGTGAACAAAATCGCTCATTGCTGCACTCTCCCGTTACGGGCAATTTCCCGTTCAGCCAGATCGTCATCGAGCGGCAGGCGTGCTGCCGCATCGAAATCCGCGCGGCGGCCTTTGCCCCACGCCCACACCACAATTCCGATAAACGCGACAAACAGCACGACCGTAATCACGGAACGCATCAGGTTGATATCCATGGGTTACCTCACATTACGCAAAACGGTGCCAAGGCTCTGCAAATAGGCAATCAGCGCATCCATCTCCGTTTTGCCTTTGACGCCTGCTGCGGCTTTTGCAATGTCCTCATCGGTGTACGGCACACCCACCGTGCGCAGGGCGCGCATTTTCGGCGGCAGCTCTGCCGGATCGATCGCTGCTGCGGCCAGCCACCGGTAGCCCGGCATGTTGGATTCCGGCACCAGATCGCGCGGATTGGTCAGGTGCACGCGGTGCCAGTCATCCGAATACCGCCCGCCGACGCGCGCCAGATCAGGTCCCGTACGCTTGCTGCCCCACAGGAACGGGTGCTCGTAGACGAACTCACCGGCCACCGAATAGTGGCCATAACGTTCGGTTTCGGCACGGAACGGCCGGATCATCTGCGAATGACAGTTATTGCAGCCCTCGCGGATGTAGACGTCACGGCCCGCGAGCTGCAACGCGGTGTAGGGCTGCAGACCGGTCACCGGCTGTGTCGTCGATTTCTGAAAAAACAGCGGCACGATCTCGACCAGGCCGCCGAAACTGATGGCGACGATGATCAGCACGATCAGCAGGCCGAGGTTCTTCTCGATAATCGCATGGCCTGAATTGTCCATGTACTCTCCTGAAAACAAATATATGTTTATAATCAACAACTTACATAAATATCAGGCATGCGCCCCGGCAGCCGCGGGAATCTGCGCGTCGACCGCCTTTTGCCCGACCACGGTCTTGTAGACATTCCAAGCCATGATCAGCATGCCGGAGAAATACAGCACCCCGCCGAGCAAGCGCACCGCATAGTAGGGATAGGTCGCCTTGACCGATTCAACGAAAGCATAGGTCAGCGTACCGTCGGGATTCACCGCGCGCCACATCAGGCCCTGCATCACGCCGGCAATCCACATCGCCGCGATGTAGAGCACGATACCGATGGTCGCCACCCAGAAATGCAATGTCACCAGCTTGATGCTGTGCATTTCGGTACGCCCGAACAGCCGCGGAATCAGGTAATACAGGCTGCCGATCGTTACCATGCCAACCCAGCCCAGCGCGCCGCTGTGCACATGGCCGATGGTCCAGTCGGTGTAATGCGACAGCGCGTTGACGGTTTTGATCGACATCATCGGCCCCTCGAAGGTCGACATGCCGTAGAAGGACAGTGACACCACCAGGAACTTCAGGATGGGATCCGTGCGCAGTTTGTGCCAAGCGCCCGACAGCGTCATGATGCCGTTGATCATGCCACCCCAGGATGGCGCCAGCAGCACCAGCGAAAATATCATGCCGATCGACTGCGCCCAGTCCGGCAGCGCGGTGTAATGCAGGTGATGCGGGCCGGCCCACATGTAGGTGAAAATCAGCGCCCAGAAATGCACCACCGACAGTCGGTACGAATACACCGGGCGCCCGGCCTGCTTCGGAATGAAGTAATACATCATGCCGAGGAAGCCTGCAGTCAGGAAAAAGCCGACCGCGTTGTGGCCATACCACCACTGCACCATCGCGTCCTGCACGCCGGCATAGGCTGAATAGGATTTGGTCAGCGATACCGGGATGGCCGCACTGTTGACGAGGTGCAATACCGCCACCGTCAGGATGAATGCGCCGAAAAACCAGTTGGCGACATAGATATGCGGCGTCTTGCGCTTGGCCACCGTACCGAAGAACACCACCGCATAGGACACCCAGACCAGCGTGATCAGGATGTCGATCGGCCATTCCAGTTCGGCGTATTCCTTGGAACTCGTATATCCCAGCGGCAGGGTCACCGCGGCCAGCACGATCACGGCCTGCCAGCCCCAGAATGTGAACGCTGCCAGGCCGCCGCCGAACAGCCGCGCATGGCAGGTGCGCTGCACCACGTAATACGACGTCGCGAACAAAGCCGAACCGCCGAACGCAAAAATCACGGCATTGGTGTGCAGCGGGCGCAAACGGCCGTAGGACAGCCACGGCGCCAGATTGAGGTCCGGCCAGATCAGTTGTGCGGCGATGAGCACCCCGACCAGCATGCCCACGATACCCCAGACGACGGTCATGATCGCGAACTGCCGGACCACGGTGTAGTTATAGGTCGATTGCGCCTGCATGGATGCTCCCTGCCGAATTAATGACGGATGGAGCATAATTATGGCTTGCCGGCCGGGTTTTGATCTATATCAACCTGCGGGCATTCACACGGCGCTATGTTGAACACAATTGAACACAAATAATCGTCAAAGGAGGTTTTTTCATGTTTCGTAACATCCTGGTTCCTACCGACGGCTCGGCGCTGTCGCGCAAGGGCGTCAAGAAAGCGGTGGCCCTGGCCAAGATCACTGGTGCGAAAATAACCGGATTCCACGTCGCCCCGGCCTACAAGTTCAACGTCTACGCCGACTATGTGCCGGCCGATTTCATGCTGCCCAAGGATTATCAGGCGCGCGCCAAAAAAGTGGCTGCCGGCCATCTGGAGGCAGTGAAGAAGGAATGCGCCGCAGCCGGCGTCAAGTGTGAAACTTATTTTGTGTGCAGCGATTTCGCCGCCGACGCCATCATCAAGACCGCAAAAAAATACAAATGCGACCTGATTGCGATGGCTTCACACGGGCGCAGCGGCCTCACCAAGCTGCTGCTCGGCAGCGAAACGACCAAGGTCTTGTCCGGCACCTCGATCCCGGTGCTGGTACTGCGGTAACTGCACGCTTACAAACAACGGCCTGCCGGTGCAGTGTAGCGGCGGGCCGTTGTGTCACCCCTGCTCGATACTCAACGGACCAGCACGACCGGGCATTCGAGCAGCAGCCGCAGGGATTCGATCTCCACGGCTCCCTCCGCACTTTCCTCGGACAGCGGCCAGAACAGCGCCTGCGCGTTGCCCAGCGCACGCGCCAGCGTCTCAGGTGCAAGATCCGGCAGGTGGATCATCCGCATCTCCGACGTGTCCGGTCGTTCGCGTTTGCCCTGCGGCCCGGAGGCAGAGGACGCAAGCGCCAGCATAGCCGCGCCGCGGCTGCGGGCCAGCGCCCGTGCGGATTCCAGGGTACGGCCCGACACGCTTCCCTCCCCCAGCACGACGGCCACCGGCCCGTGCCCGCCCTTGCCGCCGGCGTGACGGCGCTGAAAAGCCTGTCGCAGCACCTGTTCCGGGCCATCGTGCACCCGGCTGCGACGCGCAGCGCCCGGCACGACGGACACGTCTGCCCGTGCCGCCAGCAGACTGCGCAGCGGGGCGCCGCGTGCCACCCCGAAGCTCCAGGCCATGGCGAGCACCGGCGCCGCCTCGGCCAGCGCGCGCTGCAGGCGCTCGGCCTGCAGCCGCAGCATGCGCTCGACATCCACCGTCGCCAGCGGCCGCCAGGTCCCCGACGCCATGCCGATTTCGGCCGCAAATGGCAGTGCCCCGAGACGGAACAGATTGACGTCTTCGATGAACAGGCCCGCGAACTCGGCCTCGGCCAGTTCGGCCAGGTCCACGGCAGCGGCCAGCGCGAGCGGATCCAGCGTCGTCGCCCCCAGATCAACCACCACCCGTCGCCGTGCCGCGGACTGCATCACTGCGCTTCCCTCTGACCCTTGGGTCCCTGTAATGCCAGACGCATCTGCTGCTGGCGCAAACGCGTCAAGGCCTTGAGCCTGCGCGCAATGCGTCCGTTGACGGTTTCCGCCGGCCACGCCCCGCCGGCATCGGCCACACCCGCGGGCATGCCCGTCAGCAATTCCACCACCTCATCGACCTCGCGCACCGCCCAGACCTGGAAACGTCCCGCTGCAACAGCCTCCACCACGTCACTGCGCAGCATCAGATGGTCGACATTGGTGGCCGGAATGATTACGCCCTGGTGGCCGGTAAGGCCGCGCGCGCGGCAGATATCGAAGAATCCTTCGATTTTCTCGTTGACGCGGCCGATGGCCTGCACCTGACCCAGCTGGTTCACCGAGCCGGTGACTGCGAGCGACTGCCGCACCGGCACCTCGGCAAGAGAAGACATCAGCGCGACCAGCTCCGCGACCGATGCGCTGTCACCCTCGACTGTGCCATAGGTCTGTTCGAACACCAGGCTCGCTGACAATGCATGCGGCTCACGTGTCGAGAAGCGCGCGGCAAGAAACGCGGACAGGATCAGCACGCCTTTGGAATGGATGGCACCGCCGAGTTCGACTTCGCGCTGCACGTCGATGATCTGGCCGTCGCCGACGCGTGTCGTGGCCGTGATCCGCGTCGGTTCGCCGAACGCGTGCTCGCCGAGCATATAGACCGACAAGCCGTTGACCTGCCCGACCTTCTCGCCGTCGGAATCGATCATGATCGTGCCGCGCAGGATGGTCTCGTGGATGCGTTCGCGCAGCCGGTCCGAGCGCCGCTGCTGCGCATCGATGGCGCGCTGAATGTCCACAGCCGTAATGGCCTGCCGGGAGGCCGTGCGTGCCCAGTGATCGGCCTCACCCGCCAGATCGCCCAGACGCCGCAGGTTCGCGGAGAGCCGCAGTGCGTCCCCGGCCAGCCGCGCGCTGTGTTCAATGACACGCGCCACAGCGCCGCCCTCCAGCGGCAGCAGCCCGTCATGCCGCGCCATCGTTCCCAGCACACGCGCATACAGGTCGCGATTGCCGGCGTCGTGCTTCACATCGTCGTCAAAATCGACGGCAACCTTGAACAGCCGGGGAAAGTCCGGATCATAGGCCTGCAGCAGATGATAGAAATAACGCTCGCCGAACAGCACCACCTTTACGTCCAGCGGTATCGGCTCCGGCTCCAGCGATACCGTGCTGACCAGGCTGTACATCTCGCCCAGTGACTCGATCCGGATGCCGCGGGTGCTCAACGCCCGCTTCAGCCCCTCCCAGGCAAAGGGCTGCATCAGCAGGCGATGTACATCGAGCAGCAGATACCCGCCGTTCGCCCGATGCAAAGCGCCGGCCTTGATCAAGCCGAAATCAGTCATCAAGGTGCCGAACTGCGAGATGTGATCGACCCGCCCCAGCAGATTGCTGTAAGTCGGATGCTCCTCGACGACCACCGGCATACCGTTGCCATCGCCATGATCGATGATGACATTCACTTCGTAGCGCCGCAGCGAAGCCGCGTCGGAAGGCGATGGCAGGAACGGCAGGCCACTTTTCTGCTGCGGAAGAAAATCGTCCCTGCTCTCGATCACGTCCTGACGCACCGCCTCGAGATAGGCGCAGACCTTGGGCGCATCCGCATAGCGCAGGCGCAGGTCATCGACCAGGTGTCCCACCGCGAGCAGCGTCATCTCGCGATTGAGGGCCTTGACACGTTCGAACCGCTCGCGCCGCCATTGCTGCGCCAGCCGGATGATGCGCTCCAGCTTCTGCTGCAGCGCGGCAATCGCCTTCTGTATGCGCTCCTTGTCCGCTTCGGGGAGGCGCTCATAGTCCTCGGCGCTGATCACCTCCCCGTCCTTGGCCGGTGCCAGCGAAAAACCATTGGGGGTACGCAGCAAGGCAATGCTTTGCTGCGACGCCTCGGCACCGAGTTCGCCGAACGCCTTCTCCTGGCGTTCGGCGAAATCCAGATCGATCTGTTCACCGCGGGAACGGTACTCGTCGCTTTCAAAAACCGCGGGAATGGCGATCCGCAGATCTTCCACCAGGCGGCGCATGTCGTCGCGAAGCGCGGACCCGCGGCCGGATGCCAGTTCGATGGCCAGCGGCTTGTGCGGATGTTCGAAGTTGTTGACATAAACCCAGTCGCTGGGCCTGCTCGCGCCGCTGACCTTTTGCGCAAGCAGCTCCCGCACCAGCCGGTGCTTGCCGGTTCCGGGAGGGCCCATGACAAACAGGTTGTAGCCCTCGCGCCGGATGCCGACGCCGAAATCGAGGGCCTCGGTGGCCCGCACCTGCCCGGGGATGCCGACCACGTCTTCGAGGTCCGCCGTCGTCGCAAACGCGAACGCAGCGGGATCGCAGCGGGTATACAGTTCTTCGCTGCGCAACATTCTGCCGGTCATATCACACCCTCTATGGCCACTTTCCTGTTCACGCGGTAAAGGCCGTGAAGCCGTAACCCTCCAAAGTCAGACTCTGGCAGATGCAGCTGCGCAGCGGTTGATATGGATCAACGCCAGAACATTTTACTCAAGCTAGCCTGCGGACGCAGCTCGGTCCGCAGACGTTTCACGGAGAGGTTATGGCCACAATTACCGACCGCATCGACAACATCACGAAAATCCCGCCGGCATGGCTGCACGCCAAACCGCCTGCGCCGCGCAGCGTGAAGATCGAGATTTCCCCGCGCTGCAACTACCGCTGCGGTTTCTGCGCGCTGCGCACCCGCGAGGTGCAGCCGAAATGGGACATGGAATTCGGCCTGTTCAAGCGGATCACGCGCGAAATGCGCGACGCCGGCGTCGAGGAACTCGGCGTGTTCTACCTCGGGGAATCATTCATGAATCCCCGCCTGCTGGTCGATTGCATCGCCTACGCCAAACAGGATCTCGGCTTTCCTTACGTGTTCCTCACTTCGAATGCTTCCATGGCCTTCCCCGAGGCGGTCGACGCCTGCATGCAAGCCGGGCTCGATTCGATCAAATGGTCGGTCAATGCCGCCGACGAAGCGCAGTTCGAAAGCGTCATGGGCGTTGCCGGCCGCCTGTTCCACCGCGCCCTTGCCAACATCGAGAGCGCCTGGGAAGTGCGCGCGCAGGGCGGCTACAGCACCGGCATCTACGCCTCCTCGATCCGCTATGACGGGGCACAGCAGCAGCGCATGGAGCAATTGCTGCAGGCGCAGGTACTGCCCTACGTCGACCAGCACTACTGGCTGCCGCTGTATTCGATGGGTGCCTTTGCGACCCAGCGTGAGGAGCAGCTTGGCTACCGCCCAACCGCAGGCAACCAAGGGCGGCTCGGCGCGCTGCGCGAACCGCTGCCCTGCTGGTCGGCCTTCACCGAAGGTCATGTCACCGCCGACGGGAATCTGTCCGCATGCTGCTTTGACGCCACCGCCAACTGGACCATGGGTGACCTGAACAAGGTCTCGTTCATGGCCGCCTGGAACTCGGAGAAATTCACGCAACTGCGCGCCGCCCACCTGAAACGCGATGTGCGCGGCACGGTCTGCGAAAACTGCATCGCCTACGGCTGACGCGCCCGGCAGTCAATCAGCTGGCAGCTGGCGCGCCTCCGGGCGCCGCGGCACTCACCGTGGCAACGCCGATCCCGGCCCGAAGCGCATTCGCGCACGGCACCATCAAAAACCAGAGCCGCCGAATAATCAGGAGCCAGCGACAACCCTGCAACCGGCTACACGCCCTCCAACCACCCGGGAGGCTGGTGCGACGCTGCCGACCCGGGGCCGAATGACTCAGTACTTGGCTTTTATTTTGTCGAGCCGCTCTTTGGTGATCCCGGGCACGCCCTTGCGCTCGTTCCACCGGTTCAGGTTCCAAGCACCCTCACCCAGCCAGGCCTTGATGACCTGCAGGTTCTTGGCACGCTCCGCGTCATCTCCACCCAGATAAGCGTACATGTTACCGGGCTTGCCACCAGACGCCTTGCCATCATCGAGGCGCCGCATCATCGCACCGGTCGCGGGCCACACCACATAGCCCATAAAATGGGCATAGGTGTCCATGCGTGGCGAGAGTGTCTTCTGCTTCTCCCGCAGCACCATCCATTCCGCAAACTCCGGTTGGCTGGCGCCATGACAGGCGCCACACTTGGCCTTGATGATCGGCTCGACATCCTTGCGCCACGTTACGTCCTGCGCCCCGGCTGACGCGGTCAGCCCCACAAACAAACCCACAATAACGGCCATCTTTTTCATGATGCCTCCATTTCGTTCATTAGCGATGGAACTCTTGTCATTTATATGTGCACGATAGGCCATTAGCCGGCAGCCGGGTTGATCTATGTCAAACCGGCACGGATTCCATCACACCCACAGCATGCGGAAATACCGGCTGCGCCGGGCCGGTTTCTTGATATAGATCAGGCCCGCGCGAATTTTCCCGCCGATAATGCAACTAGCCAACACCGTGCGGTCCGCGTATCCGATGCCACGTGCCAACCCTCCATTCAAGGTCGCCGC
>Ga0105107_10001115_pt1 | contig 17466 bp, 18 predicted proteins | sample PPLLaktember2015_6_FD_79335 | JGI IMG/M metagenome (GOLD analysis project Ga0105107, IMG submission 79335) | Freshwater sediment microbial communities from Prairie Pothole Lake near Jamestown, North Dakota, USA - PPLs Lake P8 Core (1) Depth... | ecosystem: Environmental > Aquatic > Freshwater >...
AGCGCAATAAAGTGACGCCGCTCCTTCGCTCCGCTCCGGGCGCAACGGCCCGCTTATGCGGCTACCGCCGCTACATTAAAATAGCGATGCCCCAAGCACTTTTCATCACTCCTTCTCATCACTCCTTTTCATCACCCCTTAGAAACCATGCCGCTATCCATCCCCGCTCCGCGCAAGCTCATGCACACGCGCGCCATCGAATGCAAAGGCTACGAGCGCGAAGACGGGCTCTGGGACATCGAGGCCCAGCTCGTCGACACAAAGAGCTATGTCCACTCTCGCCGCCACGGCGGCCGCGAACGCAAGGTGGGCGAGCCCGTTCACCACATGTGGCTGCGGCTCACGATCGATCTCGACATGCACATACACGACGCCGAGGCGGTCACCGACAGCGGGCCGTATCCCTATTGCGGCGCCATCACGCCCAACTTCAAATCGCTGATCGGAGTCAAGATCGCGCGCGGCTGGCGACGCGAGATCAACGCGCGGCTGGGGGGGATCAAAGGCTGCACCCATCTCGTCGAGCTGCTCGGCCCGCTCGGCACGACCGCTTTCCAGGCGACGGGCCGCGCGCGCGAGGCGCGCAACGCCGCCAGGACGCTCACCAGAAGGCCTTACCAGCTCGAGTCCTGCCACGTATACAAGGAAGATTCTCCGGCGGTGCTCGAGCGCTGGCCGCAGTTCTACAAGCCGCCTGCAGATCCGAAGTGACGTACGGTCCATCACTACGTTACCTCGTCACTCCTTCACCTTGAGCACGCCGCGCCGCAAGTCTCCGAGTATCACCGCTGCCGCATTCGCTCCCGCCGCGCCGGCGACGCCTGCGCCGGGATGCATCGCCGGGCCGCACAGATAAAGACCCGGGAGCGGCGTGCGGTACTGCGCGAGCTCCGGCAGCGGCCGCATCCATAGCACCTGGTCGAGCGCGAGCTCGGCGTGATAAGCCTGCCCTTGCGGGAACCCGTAGAGATGCTCGAGATCGTGGGGCGTGAGCACGTGTTGCCCGACGAGGGCTGCGCTCAATCCCGGCGCGTGCTCCGAGAGCTTCGCCAACACCGCGCGCCCGAAGTTCTGCGCGAGCGCGGTGTCCCACACCGCGTCGCGCAACGCGTAAGGCACGTACTGGACGTGCACCCGCACGCGATGCTTTCCCTGCGCATCGGTCCCTTCGTAGCGGGCTTCCATGTACGGATGGGTCGAAACCCGTCCGTATTTCGCGTCGTCGTACGCGCGCTCCAGATAGTCGAGCGCGGGCGCGATGACGAGCGTGGAGGAACCGGGATGCCGATCGAGCACGAGTTCCAGCTCCGCGACCACGCCGCGGCTCCTCACGTTGCGCAGCGCCCGCACGAGTTGTGGATCGAGCAAACCGGGATCGGTCATTTCGAGCAGAGTACGCGCGGGCGGCAGGCCGGAGACGACGAGCGGAGCGGGAATCGTCTCGCCGCCAGCGAGCGCCACGCCGGTGATACGGCTCTCTTTCGTTTCGATACGCGCCACGGTGCCGCCGCGCATCGTCACGCCGCCCACGGCGCCCAATGCCGCGCGCAGATTGGTAAGCGGCGGCCTGAAAACCCCCGGAGCGCTGCCGACGTGATGGTGCAGCAGGCCGAACGCGGTGCCGCCCGAGCGCGGGCCCTGAAATGCGTGCATCACGCCGGCCGCACCGAGCACGCCTTTTAGCGCATCGCTTTCGAACCAGTCGTCGAGAAAATCCGCGGCCGACATCGGCAGGAGGCGCAAAAAAGCTTCCATGCCGCTACGGCCGAGCCCGCGCACCCGCAAAGCGCCACGCGCGAGGCGTGCCAGATCTCGCAGCGCCGTCGCCATCGGATCGGGCGGCGGCTCGGCGTAGAGGCACCCGAGCACGCGCGCGTGCGCGTGCATCCGTGCGCAGAATTCGGGCCATCGTTCGGCATCACGCGCGCTCAGTCTGCGTATCGCCTCCGCGCTCGCGCCGACGTCGCTCGTGAGCTCGAGCCTGCCGCCGCCGGGCAGCGGCGCGATCGCCCACGGATCCGCGCACGGCGCACCGAGCAGCCTGGGATCGATTCCCAGATCGTGCGCGAGGCGCGGAGTCACCCACCCGGTATCGGCCCGCTCGAGAGCGACTTCGCTGCGAACCAGTGTGACGGCGCACCCCGCGCGCGCGAGGTAATGCGCGGCGACGAGCTCGTTCACGCCCGCGCCGATGACGACGGCGGCGGGTTTCACGGCCGCTCTCCCAGGATCGCGAACGCGGCGTTTCGGCCCGAGGCGCCCATCACGCCGCCGCCGGGATGGGTGCCTGAGCCGCACTGGTACAGACCGCTCACCGGCGTCGCGTACTTCGCCCAGCCGGGCACCGGCCGCAGGAAGAACATCTGCTGGAGCGCGAGCTCGCCCTGGAAGATATTGCCTTCGGTGAGGCCGACCATGCTCTCGATGTCGGCGGGCGTGATGATCTGCCGGTGCAGGATCGCGGATCTGATGTTCGGGGCGTGCTGCGCGAGCGTGTCGATCACGGTGTCGCCGAACGCCTCACGCTTCGCCTCGGTCCAGCCGCCGTTGACGTTGTGCGGCACGTACTGCACGAATATCGACATCACGTGCTTGCCGGGCGGCGCCATCGAAGGGTCGATCATCGACGGGATGACGATGTCCATGTAGGGCTGCCTCGACACTTCGCCGTATTTGGCGTCGTCGTAAGCGCGCTCCAGATAATCCACGCTCGGGCTGATCGAGATCGCGCCTCGGAGGTGCGGCCCGGCGCCGGGGAAGCAGCTGAAATCGGGAAGCTCGGCGAGCGCGAGGTTCACTTTCCCCGATGAGCCGCGAAACCTGAAGCGCTCGATCCCCGCCACGAACTCCTGCGGCAGGTGCTCGGCGCCGACCAGTTGCATGAAAGTGCGCCGCGGATCCGCACCCGAAACGACGAGGGCCGCCTCGATCTCGCCGCCGCTTTCGAGCGCGACGCCGGTGGCGCGGCCGTTGCGCACCAGCACGCGCGCGACCGTGCTCTCCGTGCGTATCTCCACGCCGAACCCGCGCGCGGCCGCGGCGATTGCGTCGCTCACCGAGCCGTTGCCGCCCTTGGCGAAACCCCACGCGCGGAAAACCCCGTCGATCTCGCCCATGTAATGGTGCAGGAGGACGTACGCCGTCCCCGGCGAGCGCGGGCCGAGAAAAGTGCCGATGATGCCGCTCGCGGACTTGGTGGCTTTCAGCGCTTCGCACTCGAACCACTCGTCGAGGTAATCGGCCGAGCTCATGGTGAGCAGCTTGTGCAGCGCATGCACCTGATCGGCGCCCAGCCCTCGCAGATTCGCAGCGAGCCGGGCGAGGCCGAGGAGATCGCGCGGCGCGAGCGAGGCCGGATCGGGCGGCACCCTGCCGAGGAAAGGCTTCACCGCGCGCGCCATGCGATACATGAGCATGCCGAACTCCTCGTACGCTTCGGCGTCGCGCAGCGAGTGGTGCGCGAGCTCGCGCCGGTTCTGGTCGTGGTCGCTCCACTGCGCGAGGTAATCGCCGTTCGCGAGCGGCGTCAGCGTGCTTTCGAGCGGAAGGATGTGCAGGCCGTGCCGCGGCAGCTCGAGGTCGCGGATGATCTCGGGACGCAGCAGGCTCACGACGTAAGAGAACACCGAGAACCTGAAGCCCGGGAAGACTTCTTCGCTGCGCGCCGCGCCGCCCACCCTGTCGGAGCGCTCGAGCACCAGCACGCGTTTTCCCGCGCGCGCGAGATACGCCGCGCACACGAGGCCGTTGTGGCCTGCACCAATCACGATCGCGTCGTAGCGGGTCTTCATGCGCGCTTGCGCTCCGGATCGAAAAACGGTTTCTTCACCACGCGCGCCGCGGCGCGCTCCCGCCGGTGCTCCACCGTTACTTCCATTTCGACTGCGGTGCCGGGGCGTGCCCAGCGCGCGTCGAGGTGGGCGAGCGCGATGTATTTCTTGAGGAGCGGCGACCAGCCTCCGCTCGTCGCATAACCGGCCTGGCCGCCGCCGGCGTAAATCGGAACGCTCGTGCGCCACGCCGTGGCGGGAAGCTGCGGCGCGAGACCGGCCTTGGCATACAGCCGTTCGAGCGCATCCCACTCGACTTCGATCCCGACGAACTGCCACTCGGGCTTGCGCTGCGCTTCCTCGGCGAGCGCGGCCTTGCCGACGAAGCCTTCCTTCTTCAGGTTGACGGTCCACGCGAGGTCGAGCTCGTAAGGCGACGACGTCTGCCTCCCGGTGAGCGCCTTGCGCGCAGGCACGTAATCGACGTCGAGCAGCATCAGCCCGGCTTCGATGCGCGCCACGTCGAGCGCGAGCATGCCGGCGGGGACGATGCCGTACGGGGTGCCGGCTTCGATCAGCGCGTCCCATACGGGCAGTGCGTCACCGGCGTCGGTCCAGATTTCGTAGCCGAGGTCGCCGGTGTAGCCGGTGCGCGAAATCGTGACCGGAATGCCTTTGAGCGTCGTCGCGACGATGCGGAAGAACCTGAGCTTCGCGAGATCCGCTCCCGCGATCTCCTGGAGGATCGCGCGCGAGCTCGGCCCCTGAAGCGCGAGTGCCGCGGTGGCATCCGAAATGTCGGTAACGGCGGCGTCCAGGCCGGCCGCGTTGTCCTGCAGCCATCGCAGGCCGGGCTCGGCCGAAGTCATGCGGAAGAGATCGGCATCCAGGCGCGCGATCGTGCCGTCGTCGAGCATTTTCCCGGCTGCGTCGCACCACCCCGTGTAGAGGACCTGCCCCGGGGTGGAGGCCGCGACGCTGCGGGTGACGACGCGATCGAGGAGCCTCGCCGCGTCGCGTCCGAAGACGCGATACTTGTAGAGCGGCGAGATGTCGAGCAGCGCCGCGGAGCTTCTGATCGCGTGATATTCGCGCTCGTGCGTGAGCTCGTACGAGCTCGCGACCACATAACCCGCCCAGCGGCGCCACGCGTGCGAGAGGCAAAGGGGCGCGGTGCGCGCATGAAACGGCGTGGTTCGCAGCATGGGGAAAAGCGCTGGTCCGGCGTGGTGAGGTCCTATTATCGGCGTTCGCCTGCGCGCGAGCCAGACGGTAGACTCGGGCGCCATGGGCACGGGCGAGCTTCACTTCGAGGAACACGGGCAGGGCGAGCCTGTGCTCCTCATTCACGGTTTCGGGGCGAGCGTCTATTCGTGGCGCCACCTCGTTCCGGCGCTCGCGAAAGGCCGCCGGGTGATCGCCGTCGATCTCAAAGGTTTCGGCCGCTCTCCCAAGCCCGAAGACGATGCGTACTCGATCCACGATCAGGTGAGACTCGTATCGGACCTGATCCGTGCGCTCGGCCTATCGGGCCTCGCGATCGCGGGACATTCGTTCGGCGGCGGCGTCGCCCTGCTGCTCGCGCTGGAGCTCCAGTCCGATGTGCGGTTTCGCGTTTCGCGTCTGGTGCTGATCGACAGCGTCGCGTATCCGCAGCCGCTGCCGTCGTTCATCAGCCTGCTGCGCACACCGGTCGTCGGCGCCGCCGGAGTCGCTGTCCTGCCGACGAAGCTGCAGGTGAGGCACGTGCTGAAAGCCGCGTATTACGACGATGCGCTGATACCCGAGGAAGCAGTCACCGAATACGCGCGCGCGCTGGACATGCCGGGAGGCCGGCACGCCCTGCTGCGAACCGCCGCGCAGCTCGTCCCGCCGGACATCGACGAGATCGCGCTGCGCTATGGCGAGATCCGCGTTCCGACCCTGCTCCTGTGGGGACGCGAGGACGAGATCGTGCCGCTGGCGATAGGGGAGCGGCTGCACGGGGCGGTTGCCGGCTCCAGGCTCGTCATCCTCGACCGCTGCGGTCACATCCCACACGAGGAAAGTCCCGCAGCGGCGGTTCCCGTCGTGTGCGAATTCCTGGACGCGGCTCGCCCGAAAAGCCGATAGACGCGTGCGCCGCCCCGGGCGTATATCTCTGATGATGTCCGCCTCGCGTTAAGGAGGTCTCGTGAACAGCGACCCGTTTCTGCCGCGCATCGCCCGCGAGCTCGATTTCCTGGGCTGGTTCGACTCGATCTTTTTCGCCTACAACCTGCTCCTCTTCACGGTCGCGCTGCTCATCCCGCCGCTCATCACTTACGTCTACGTGCGGCTCATGAAAGGGGAGAAGCTGCGCCGGCTCGCGCGCGACATGCCCGGCGCGGTGTGGGACGCACACCAGGACGAAGTGCGGGTCATGACCAACAAGCTTTTCCGGTGGCGCACCTATCTGGGCAGCATGACGCTGCTCACCATGGTGCTCCTCCTGGGCGCGTCGGTGATGCTGTTCCTGAAGCCGGTGATCGGCGTCCAGGGCGCGGTCCCGAGCGCCGGCCTCGATTACAGCAAAGGCGCGAACATGCTCATGCTCGGGCCGTACGCCGCGCAGGTCCCGGCCGACTACTTCAACCGGCTCGTGATCAGCCTCGCGGCCTTTCAGTACGGCTTCCTCGGCGCGTACACGCATCACATCGGCCAGCTCGCGAGAAGCTACTTCACGCTCGACCTGACTCCGCACACCTACGTCGACGCGACCGTGAGGATCGCGACCGGGAGCCTCGTCGCGCTCGTGCTCTCGTTCGCGCTTTTCGACCCTTCGCTCCTGACGAAGTCCGCCACCGAAGGCACGGTGCTGCCGCTCGTCGCCTTCTTCATCGGGTTCTTTCCGGCGCGCGGGCTGCTCGCGGTGGAGAAGCTCGCCACCGCCGCGATAAAAGTGCTGCCGCAAAGCCAGTACCAGGCGGAAGGCCTGTCGATGCTTCCCGGCATGAGCTACGCGCACGAGCTGCGCCTCGGCCGCGAAGGCTTCGATACCGTCGAGAACCTGAGCCACGCGGCCGCAGTCGATCTCGCGGTGCGCACCGGCTTCAGCTACTGCCAGCTCGAGCAATGGAAAGGGCAGTCGTGGCTTTGCGCGCACCTGCGCGAAGATTACGAATCGTTCATCAAGCGCACCGCCATCACCAGCCGCGAGGAGCTCAGGGCCTACAGGGAGAGCTGGAAGCCCGGTGCTTCGCCCGCCGAAGCCGCGGCGCACCTCGCAAACGGCGACAAGGCGCTCGAGATCAAGCTCGAGGCGACTCTGATCCTGGCGTGATGCAGGCGCGGTCCTGCCGGGGTGAACCGCGGCACCGGCGCCGTGTCCAACTACCGTATGAATATCATCCGCTACCTGGCGCCCGCGGCCGTGCTTGCCCTCGCCGCGTGCGCGACGGTGTCGACCGAAATCGTCGAATTGAAGCCCGGGCAGAAATATCCGCCGACCCAATTCGTCGAAGTGCTGCTGCAAAAACCCACGCAGGCGCACGTGGAGATCGCGCTCATCGAATCGCGCGGCGGATCGGAAGCGGCGATGCTGAACGATGCGCGCGAAAAAGCGCGCGCGCTCGGTGCCGACGCGCTGGTGAAGCTCGAAACCGAGCACCTCTATCACCAGCCGATGGCCGTATACGATCCCTGGTACGACCCGTTCTACTGGGGCTATTACCCGCATCCGGCTTTCGCGCCCTTTCCGCATCCGTGGGGGCCGTATCGTGTCGTCGGCGGCGGCTACAGCTACGTGCTGAAAACGCTCGCGGTGAAATACACGCCGGAGGGCGCGGGCGCGACGGCGCGATGAGCGCGGGCTCGTCGATCCGCTGAGGGCGCGCTTTAGCGGAACCGCCAGGTCGCGCCCATCGTCACCTGCGTCGAATCGGCGCTCCGGTCCATGATGCTGCGGATCACGCCCAGGGCGAGCTCGAGGTCCTTGGTCGGCGAATAAATGGTCCCGATCTCGACGTAACCCATGAGCGTCCGGGCCGTGCGGTCCGGATGGGTCATGAGCCCGGCGTCCAGCGCAAGCGCCCACTGGTCCGTGACCTCCCAGACCGGCGCCACCGACAGCCTGTATTTTGTGCGGCGCTCCGCTGCATCGAGTGCAGCGTCGTGGTAATTCACGCGGTCGGCCACCAGATTGGCGTGGACCGCTCCAAATCCGGTTTCCCGAGTCATCAGCAGGCCGATACCGTAGGAAACGCGTGCGGTACCCAGGCCTCTCGCCTCGCGGCTTTTCGAAACGGGGATGCGGATTTCCGGCTTGATCGCAACGCTGATCTTGCTCGCTTCGTTCTCGTAGAAGCGCCATTTGGCGCTGATGACCGTATTGGTCCATCCCTCTTCGGCGCTTGCCGGAGCACCCGGGACTACGCGCTGGCGGGTACCCTCGAAGGCGAGCTCGAGCGAGTCCGTGATTCCACGCGTGAAAACCACGGGCACTTCGTGAGTGACGACGCGCGAGCCGGGCGCCTTGTCCACGGTGCGGCTATAGGTCGCCTCAAGCTGGTTCTCTCCGGCGTCCTTGGTGTCGGTATTGTCGGTGATCAGCGGCTGGTCCGCCCATGCGGCAGCGGGCAACAGGGCAAGCAGCGCGAAAATCGATCTGGCCACAGGTTTCATGCGGCGCATCCTGGATTGAATCCCGCTCGTTTTTGCTTTATCGCGGCAGCCGCATGCGAGAGCGGGCGTATCGGCTGCCGGCGAAGCCCCGGACGAGGTGAAAGCAGATCAGCCCCGGCATAAGGTGGCCGGAGAAAGTATCAACCGCGGGCATTTTGACCGGGCCGAGCGGCCCGAGCGAGCTCGTTCTGGCGCGCCCGGCGGGATTCGAACCCACGACCTTCGGCTTCGGAGACCGACACTCTATCCATCTGAGCTACGGGCGCGTCTTGCGATTCTAACACGCCTCAAATCAAGGTTTTACCTCGTAGTCGGCAGCCGATATAATCAGCGCCTTTCGCCTGTCGATCCCGGAACACGAGCATGAGCGAGCACGGTCCGCACGAACACTCTTCCTTCATCAAGACGCCCAAGCAGCTCATCGCGGTCATCGTTCTCGCTTTCGCAGTGCCCGTGCTGGTCATCGCGATGCTCGCGAGCCTGGTGATGCGCAGCGCCTCCGAGCCGGAACCGGGGACGATGTCGGATGAAGCGGTGGCGAAGCGCCTGAAACCCGTCGGTGAAGTCGTCGTGGCCGAAGGCGGCGCGAGCGCTGCGGCGGTGCGCACGGGTCAGCAAGTGACCGAGGCGGTGTGCGCTGCGTGCCACGCGACGGGCGCGCTCAACGCGCCGAAAATCGGCGATGCCGCGGCGTGGGGCCCTCTCGTCAAGCTCGGACACGAGCACCTGACCGGAACGGCGATCAAAGGCATACGGCAGATGCCTCCGCGCGGCGGCAACCCCGCGCTCTCCGACGTCGAAGTCGCGCGCGCCGTCGCTTACATGGCGAACCAGGCCGGCGCCAAGTTCACCGAACCGGCGGCACCGGCAGAAGGCGCGCCTCAGGCCGCCGCCGCATCAGCCGCGACCCCGGTCGCAGCAGCCGCTTCCGCCGCAGCGGCACCCGCACCGGCCGCGCAGGCGGGCGACGCGGCCAAAGGCAAGAGCGTCTACGACGCGAGCTGTTTCGCATGCCACGGCGCCGGCGTCGCGGGCGCGCCCAAGCTCGGCGACAAGGCCGCGTGGGCGCCGAGGCTGAAGCAGGGGCTGGACGCGCTGCACCAGGCGGCGATCAAAGGCAAAGGCGCGATGCCGCCCAAGGGCGGCAACATGGCGCTCTCCGACGCCGACGTGTCGGCGGCCGTCGATTTCATGGCGGCACAGGCGAAGTAGCGAGCCTGCGTTCGCCATAGAAAAAGCGCGGGCCTCCGCGCTTTTTTTGTGTGTATCCTTTTCTGCCTTTATCGAACTTCGCAACCGCTTCTCGTCACTCCTTTTCATCACTCTCTTTCATCACTTTTCGACGCATGTCCACCTACGCCATAGGCGACGTCCAGGGCTGTTACGACGAGCTTCGCAGACTGCTCGACAGCCTCGCGTTCGATCCCGCGCGCGATACGCTGTGGCTCGTCGGCGACATCGTGAATCGCGGCCCGCGCTCGCTCGAGACGCTGCGCTTCGTGCGCAGCCTCGGGGACAGCGCGGTCACCGTGCTCGGCAACCACGACCTGCATCTCCTGGTCGTCGCGGCCGGCGTGCGCAAGCCGCACCGCGGCGATACGCTGGACGAGATCCTGGAGGCGCCCGACCGCGAGGAGCTCCTCGCGTGGCTGCGCAGCCGCAAGCTCATGCACGCGGCGGAAAGTTACGCCCTCGTTCACGCGGGGCTGCTCCCGCAATGGAGCATCGCCCGCGCGCTCGAGCTCGCGCGGGAAGTCGAGGCCGCGCTTTCCGGCCCGGACTACGCGCTGCTCCTCCAGAACATGTACGGGAACACGCCCACCGCGTGGGACGACGGCCTCACCGGGTTCGACCGGCTGCGCGTCGTCGTCAACGCGATGACGCGGCTGCGCCTGTGCGATGCGCAAGGCAACATGGAATTCAGCGTGACGGGCGCGCCGGCCGATCCGCCCTCCGGCTACATGCCGTGGTTCGACGTGCCCGGCCGCGCGAGCGCGGACACGCCCATCGTGTGCGGCCACTGGGCCGCGCTCGGCCTGCTCGTGCGCGACGACGTGCTCGCGATCGATACCGGGTGCGTGTGGGGCCGCGAGCTCAGTGCGCTGCGGCTCGAAGACCGGCACCTGTATCGGTGCGACTGTAGCGCTCTTCCGGAGCGAGCGTCAGAAGAATAGCATCGCGCGCCTCGCGCGCGATGTCGCGCCGGTGGCAGTCCTCGGCGACGATCGGATCCAGAAAGCACACGTGCGCGAGGATTTCGTGATGGCTCGTCATGCCCATGAGCACGTCCCACCCCGACCGGTCTCCGTCGTAGGCGACCTCGGTGCATAGCGTGCCGTCGCTGCGCTCGAACCTGAGCGCGACGGGCTGGACCATCGCGGCGGCCTGGAGCGCCGGCTCGAGTAGCGAAGCATGGAACTTGAGCACGGTCGAGCCGTCGGTGGTCGTGCCCTCGGGGAACACCGCGAAGACGTCGCCTGCGCGCAGCGCCGCCGCGACGGTGTGATTCACGCGCGTCGTGTCCTGGCGGCGCGCGCGCTCGATGAAAATCGTGCCCGCGCGCGCGCAGAGCCAGCCCACCAGCGGCCACGCGCGTACTTCGGACTTAGCGACGAAGCGCGAGGGCACGATCGCATTGATCGCGAAGATGTCGAGCCACGACACGTGGTTCGAGACGATCATGAGCGGTCGAGAACCGTACACGGGCGGCTTGCCGTGGAGAAAAAGCCGGACGTTGAGCAGATTCAGGAGATTGAGCGACCAGTGCTCGATCTCGCGCTTGCGCCGCTCGCCGCTTTGCAGCGGGAAGATGAAAGTGGAGATGAAAAGCCCGCGCAGGAGGTGGAGGGCGAACCGCGCGATTCGCGTCCAGCGCTTGATCCACTGCGCAAGCCTCCCTGACATCGCAGGATTATAGGGCCTCTACCGAGGCCCTATATCCTGCGGCAGCGGTAAACGAACAGGGGGAACCTAAGGTTCCCCCTACCGGGGCTCACTATCGTGAGGGTAGCGGTAAACGAACAGGGGGAACCGAAGTTTCCCCCCGTTACCCCCTTCCTTCGGTTATTGCCGACGGCGCGTCGTTTTACCGAGTGACGCGGGAGGTGGCGCCGTCGGAGAGGATGCGCACGCGGTCGCCGGGCCTGAAGGTCTCGTCGGCCTCCTGCATGATCGCGACCATCGTTCCGTTGTCGAGTTTCACCGTCACTTCGACGCCGCGCTTGGCGGTCGCGCTCTGCTCGACGGCCTGCCCCGCGATGCCGCCGACGACCGCACCCGCGACCGCACCGAGCGCCGAGCCCCGGCCGTGGCCGATCGAGCTGCCGGCGATGCCGCCGGCGACCGCGCCGGCTCCCGGGCCGATGCCGCTGCGCGTGCCTTCGAGCTTCACTTCGCGCACGCTCTCGACGTAACCCATGCGCACCGTCTGCTCGCGGCGCGCCTGCTCGCGCGAATACGAGCCGCCGCCGAGACCCGGTGCGGCGCAGCCGGTCAGCACCGTCACGAACGCTGCCGCCGCCAGAACGGCTTTCGTATATTTCATGATCCTTCTCCCTTCACCAGATGCGCGTGCCGAAGCTTTCGCGATAGCGCTCGCCGATTTCGTCGCGCGTGAATGCGTGGTTCTGTCCGCCCCGGCTGCCGATCTTGATCGAGCCCAGGAGCGACGCGAGCCTGCCGGTCGCTTCCCAGTCCATACCTGCGGCGAGCCCGTAGAGCAGACCGGCGCGGAAGGCATCGCCGCAACCCGTCGGGTCGACGATCGCCGGAGCTTTAACGCACGGGATCTCGATCGGCTGACCCGCCGTATGCACGACAGCCCCGCGCGCCCCCAGTGTGACCACGAAAGCGCCCACGAGTTTCGCCAGTTCCGCGACGCTTTTTCCGGTTCGCTCCTCGAGCATCCGCGCCTCGTAGTCGTTGACGGTGACGTACTCCGCCATGCGCACGAACTCGAGGAGCTCCTCGCCGCCGAACATCGGCAACCCCTGCCCCGGATCGAAGATGAAGGGAATGCCGCCTTCATGAAACTCGCGGGCGTGCTGCAACATGCCGTCGCGGCCGTCGGGCGCGATGATTCCGAGCGTTACGTCCTGCGCTTCCGCGACGTGGTTCGCGTGCGAGTGGTTCATCGCGCCCGGGTGGAACGCGGTGATCTGGTTGTCGTCCAGATCCGTCGTGATGAACGCCTGCGCGGTATAGCTGTCCGCGATCCTGCGGATGTGCCGCTGCGCGATCGCGAGCCGCTCGAGGCGCCCGGCATACGGTGCATAGTCTTCGCCCACGGTCGCCATGACGAGCGGCTCCCCGCCGAGCATCTTCAGGCTGTAGGCGATGTTGCCCGCGCAGCCGCCGAACTCGCGCCGCAGGTCGGGAACGAGGAAAGCGACGTTGAGGATGTGGAGCTGGTCGGGGAGGATGTGGTTCTTGAAGCGGTCTCGGAACACCATGATGGTGTCGTACGCGATCGACCCGCAGATCAATGTGCTCATATTGCCCTTACGATACACCGACTGTTTTTTCGTACGCCCTGGCGTCTAGCAGACCCGCGAGCTCGCCCGCATCGCTCGGGCGTATCCTGAAAAGCCACGCGGCGTAAGGATCCCGGTTGATCTGCTCGGGCGCGTCCGCGAGCTCGGCGTTGGAGGCGACGATCTCACCCGAGACCGGGGCATAGATGTCCGCGGCCGCCTTGACCGACTCGATGACGCCGCACTCCTCGCCTTTCGTCACCCGGCGCCCGGTCTCGGGGTGCTGCACGAAAACGACGTCGCCGAGCTGGTCCTGCGCGTGGTCGGTGATGCCCACGGTGACCGTGCCGTCGGCTTCCTGCCTGACCCATTCGTGCGCTTCGGTGTACTTGAGGTCGTCTGGGGTTTTCATGAGGGCTCCAGGTGCTAGTTCGACGCCTGCGGTGCGGGCGCGGCGATGAGATCGAGACGAAAGCCCGCGGCGTTCAAGTCACCGGTGTCGAGATCGAGGGCGACGGTGATCTCGGCGCGCGGCGGCACGCCGGCCTTGGGGTCGCGGGTCTCGTCCAGGTATTCCTCGGGCACGAAAATGCGCCGCGCGAGCGCGTGCTCGTTGGCGTTGGTGAGGACGAGGTCGAGCGCGGGATAAGCGAGGTCGTAGCTCGCGTAGCTGCGCAGCGTCGCGGTGAGCTGGATCAGCGTCGGGCGCGCGGCATCGATCATATGTACATCGGACGCTTCGATCTTGACGAGATCGGGACGCTGCGGCAGCGAGACGCTGCACCCGGCGAGGCTGCACGCGCTGGTGAGCGCGACCCTCAGCACCGGATAGCGCGCGGCGAGCTGGCTGCGAAACGCGTAAGCCGCCTGCGCCACGAGCGCGAAAGCGAGCAGCGCACACAACGCGATCTGTCTCGCGCGCGGTGTAGGCCGGCGCAGCAGTTTCTCGCGCAGCGGCGCCGCGATCCGGGTGGCGGCGAGCTCGCGCAAGGGCCGGCGCGGCGGGGCAGCGGGCTCGGCAGCCGGTTCGGGCTTCGCGTCGGGTTTCGATTCAGGTGCGGCGGAATTCGCGGGCGTCGCCGGCGCTGCGGCATCGCGTGGCGCCGCCTCCGCCGCGACGGACGCACGCGCCGCACCTGTCCCCGTGACGGCCGCGGCGCCGGCTGCCGCCGCATCCGGCTCGAACCACACGGGATCGCTGATCGCGTTGGCCTGTTCCACGGCGAGCGCCTGGAAGCCGTCGAAAACATGCATGCAGCGGCCGCATCGAACCTGGCCCGCGCGCGCCTGCAGTTGTGCCGGCATCACGCGGAAAAGCGTCTTGCAGCGCGGGCAGCGCGTGACGAGGCTCATGCAGGGCCCGCTTCGGGATATCGACAGGTGATCACTCGCTCGCCCGTTTCGTGCGAGTGCCCGAAACGAGCACCCAGCCGTCCTCTTCCTGTAATGGGTCGAAATCGTACCACGCGGCATAGGCGTTCCGTACTTCCTGTGCCTGCGTGGCGAGTATGCCCGAAAGCGCGAGGTGTCCGCCTCGCACGGTGAGCGTCGCAATCAGCGGCGCGAGCACGATGAGCGGCTGCGCGAGGATATTGGCGAGGACGATCTGCGCCGGCCCCGGCAGATCCTCCGCCGCGGAAACGAAGCTCGCGGCGACCCCGTTGGTGAGCGCGTTCGCGCGCGCCGCAAGCACGGCCTGCGGGTCGATATCGACGCCGGACGCGCTTGCGGCACCGAGCTTCAACGCCGCTATCGCGAGGATGCCCGAGCCGCAGCCGAAGTCGATCACGCTGGCGCCGCGCCCCACTCGCGAAGCGAGCCATCGCAGGCACAGCCGCGTCGTCGGGTGCGTGCCGGTGCCGAACGCAAGCCCCGGGTCGAGAACGACGTTGATCGCGGAGGCCTCGGGAGGCTCGTGCCAGCTCGGTACGATCCAGAGGTTCGGTGCGACCCGCTGTGGGGTGAATTGCGCCTGTGTGCGGCGCACCCAATCCTCGTCTTCGACGCGGCTCACTTCGTAGGCCGTCGCGGGGTCCACGCCCGCGACGGTGAACGCCTGGTCGAGCGCCTGCGAGATCTCCGTATCCGGCGCGAAGAGCGCGCTCACGCGGGCGCGCGCCCAGCCCGGAGCGGGAGCCCCGCCGCGCTCGTCGAAAATCGCTCTCTCGCCCGCAGTGCCCGCGTCCGCGTCGGACACGTCGACGCTGAGCGCGCCCGCTTCGAGCAGCGCATCGGAGTAGGGCTCCGCGAAGTCGCGCGGGACGGTCGTGGTGGCGGAAAGCCAGGGCATAGGGGAAGCGCGCTACTTGGCGGCGAGCTTCGACAGTTTCTCTTCGAGGTAATGGATGTTGGTCCCGCCGCGCAGGAAAGCCGCGTCGTGGAGGAGGTCCTGGTGCAGCGGGATGTTGGTCTTGATGCCTTCGACGACCGCTTCGGTGAGGGCGATGTGCAGTTTGGCGATCGCCTGCTCGCGGGTGTCACCGTAGGCGATGATCTTGCCGAGCAGCGAGTCGTAATAGGGCGGCACGAGATACCCGTTGTAGGCGTGCGAATCGACGCGTATGCCGGGACCGCCCGGGACGTGGAACGAGGTGATGCGCCCCGGGGACGGGGCAAACGTGTAAGGGTCTTCGGCGTTGATGCGGCACTCGATCGCGTGCCCTTTGAGCACGACGTCGCGCTGCTTCCACGGCAACCTTTCGCCGCAGGCGATGCGGATCTGCTGCTGCACGAGGTCGATGCCGCTGATCATCTCGGTCACCGGATGCTCGACCTGGATGCGGGTGTTCATCTCGATGAAGTAGAACTCGTTTCCCTCGTAAAGGAACTCGAAGGTGCCCGCGCCTTCGTAGCCGATCTTGCGGCACGCTTCGGCGCAGCGCTCGCCGATCCGCAGCTGCGCGCGCGGGTTGATGTGGGGAGCGGGCGCTTCCTCGATGACTTTCTGGTGCCTGCGCTGCATCGAGCAGTCGCGATCCCCGATGTAAATCGCGTTCTTGTGCCGGTCCGCCAGCACCTGGATTTCGATGTGCCGCGGCTTTTCGAGAAACTTCTCGACGTAGACCGAAGGGTTTCCGAAAGCGGCCTGCGCTTCGGCGCGGGTCGTATTGACGGCGTTCGGGAGCGCCGCCTCGGTGTGCACCACGCGCATGCCGCGGCCGCCGCCTCCGCCCGCCGCCTTGACGATGACCGGATAGCCGATCTCGCGTGCGATGCGCACGGTTTCCTTCGGGTCCTCCGGAAGCGCGCTGTCGATACCCGGGACCACCGGGACGCCCGCTTTCTTCATGGCGTTCTTCGCGCTGACCTTGTCGCCCATGAGGCGGATCGTCTCGGCGCGCGGACCGATGAAGACGAAACCGCTCTGCGAGACGCGCTCGGCGAAATCGGCGTTTTCGGCGAGAAAGCCGTAGCCCGGATGTATCGCCTCGGCGTCGGTCACTTCGGCGGCGCTGATGATCGCCGGGATATTCAGGTAGCTCGCGGCCGAGGGCGGCGGGCCAATGCAGACCGACTCGTCGGCGAGCTTCACGTATTTCGCTTCCGCATCGGCTTCGGAATGGACGACGACGGTCTTGATGCCGAGCTCGCGGCATGCGCGCTGGATGCGCAAGGCGATCTCGCCGCGGTTGGCGATCAGGATTTTTTCGAACACTTGAGTGATCAGGCCAGGACGAAAAGCGGTTGTCCGTACTCCACCGGCTCGCCGTTCTCGACGAGGATCTCCTTCACGACCCCGTCCTGGTCGGCCTCGATTTCGTTCAGGAGCTTCATGGCTTCGATGATGCAGACGGTTTCGCCGGACTTGACCGCCTGCCCGAGCTCGACGAAGGGCTTGGATCCCGGCGCTGCGCTGCGATAAAAAGTGCCGACCATCGGCGACTTCACGACGTGCCCTTCGGGCGCCGCCGGTTCAGCGGGGGCGGCGGGCTCGGGTGCCGGCTGGCCCGCCGGCGCGGTGACATAGGCGGTGCCCTGCTGCGGCATCGACTGGGCGACCATGCCCGGCATGCCGCGGCTGATCCGCACTTTCTCCTCGCCTTCGGTGATCTCGAGCTCGGCGATGCCGGACTGCTGGACGAGGTCGATGAGGGTCTTCAGCTTGCGCAAATCCATCGGCTGGGCTCCTAGTCCGCGTGCTCGAGCGCGTAGGCTAGCGCGAGCTCGTAGCCTTTCGCGCCCAGCCCGCTGATGACGCCGACCGCGAGGTCGCTGAAATAGGAGTGCTGGCGGAAAGGCTCGCGGGCGTGAACGTTGGACAGATGGACTTCCACGAAGGGGATGCGCACCGCGGCGAGCGCGTCGCGAATGGCGACGCTCGTGTGCGTGTATGCAGCGGGGTTGATGATGATGAAATCGACGTTTTGCGAGGGGGCCTGCTGAATGCGATCGACGAGTTCGGCCTCCGAGTTGCTCTGAAAAGCGCTCAGCGTGGCGCCTGCCTGGCGGGCGGCTGCGCTCAGCCTCGTCTCGATTTCCGCGAGGGTAATGACCCCGTAGCGATCGGGTTCGCGAGTGCCCAGCAGGTTCAGGTTCGGCCCGTTCACGAGCAGGATGTGTGTGGCCATCGGTCTTCTTACGCC
>Ga0105107_10001116_pt1 | contig 17465 bp, 10 predicted proteins | sample PPLLaktember2015_6_FD_79335 | JGI IMG/M metagenome (GOLD analysis project Ga0105107, IMG submission 79335) | Freshwater sediment microbial communities from Prairie Pothole Lake near Jamestown, North Dakota, USA - PPLs Lake P8 Core (1) Depth... | ecosystem: Environmental > Aquatic > Freshwater >...
TGGCACTACCAGTTGATAGTTCTCCGGGTCAGGGATCTTCCTCCTCGAGTGATTCTCAATGTTTGTTTGCCATGGCGCGGGATTTATGGTCGCCGGTGGAGCTTCAGTCAATAAACTACGCTGATATGCAACTCGACCCAGCCGAGTCCGACCGGCGATTACGCGAGGCGTGCCTTTTGCTCCAGGCGGCGGTTCAAATAGATCCTTCCAATGCCCAGGCCTGGTGTGATCTGATGACTCTTCTTAGTTCCCCGGTCATCGACGACCCCGGCCGAGCTACGGACGCATTAGTTCAATACAGTGAGCTCAAGCCAAATGATAACGCCCCCATCGATAGCTGGATCAGTTATCAACTCGATAGCTTCAACGAACGCAAAGAACGAGAGTACTTTCTTAACAAGAACTTACCTATGCTCCAGAAGTATCCATACATTCAAAGTAAAGCTATGACTCAACTTGCGATTTTGGCATTTGAAAAAGGCGCGATCGATGAAGCTCGGAATTTGTTTGGCCGGGCTCTCAGTGTTTCCGGTTACAATTTCGACGCTTTGGCGCGTATGTTGAATCTGCCGCCGGCGCCATCGGCGTTCCCGGAAGGGACACCACCGGAAAAGATAGAAGCCAGAGAGCAATATGCGGCAGAGAACAGAAAGATTTTGGCTGTTATTCTCCGGCGAATACAGTTACGCGCTAATCCTTATGATTTGCAGGCAGCGCTGAATTTAATTGATATTCTGGAAGGTTACGGCTGTGGCAAACTGGCGCAGAAATACTATGAACACGCTTATAAATTGTTGGGATTGCGGCCTGGTCCGCCTGGGGTGAAAGAAGAACTGCAACTGAAACAACTGGTCGGATCGTATAACCTCAAACAATATCAGTTGTGTGTCCGACTGGCTGAGGATTACCTGCTGAGCCGTCCGGATGATCTGCTGGTCAACGGGGTGCTGGCGTTGGCCATGAAGAAGCTTGAAAAACACAAGGAAGCCTCCTACGTTCTGAATCAGGCAATCAAAAAAGCCGTTGATAAGCTGGGCCAGGCTCAACAAAGCGCCCCGGCATTACGTGCGGAACTGGCCTGGTTTTTTTGTTTTATCAATCCGGATTCTGCCGGCGCCCTTGAATACGCCCAAAGCGCTTATCGTGATGCCGATCAGGATAAGCGTGTTCGTAACATTTTGGCCTATGCGTACGTCATGAACAACCAGTGGGATCAGGGTGAGGCGTTGCTGACAAACAGCGATCCCAATGACCCTATCGCGGCGATGGCGGCAGTGGAAATACTTTTGTCTCGCAACGAACAAGCCGCGGCCCTGGAAAGACTAAAAGCTGTCGATGTCAACCGAGCAGGAATCCTGACAGAAAAGATCGAACAAAAACTGCAGGAACTCGCACCGCAACCGCAACCGCCTCCGGAAGAAACCACACCGGCCATTCCCGGCCAGAATAACGTTGCGATTGCCCCGCCGCCAGCCGTGGAAGACAGGATGGAATCATCACTAAACAAGGAGTTTGACGATAAAGAACTTTCTCTTGCGGAGTCGCCCGAGAAATATATTCACTGTCAAATGAAACTGGAAACCGACTCATTCAACTATGACGACCCCATTATTGGTCAGATATATCTGACCAACATAAGCGATACCATCTTGTTCGTCGGCCCAGGCAGTTTTCTGGACCCCCATATTCTGATTACGGCCGAGGTTGAGGCTTCGGGGATGCAGGATACCGGCAAAGAGATGCCGCTGGCACATCGACATCTTGTTCAGAACCAGATTTTGTCGCCGAGCCAATCCAACGGTGTCGTCGAACACCTTAACATAGGAAGCCTTCGTGAAATTCTGCAAAAGCACCCGCAACAAACGTATCAAGTAACGGTCCATCTTTATCTGGACCCTGTTATTGATTCAGCCGGCAGGATTACCGGCAGGATACCCCAGATTCAACCGGAACCGGTTACTTTCGTTCGTAAAAGTTTTGTACCAAGTCCGGATCGATTGTCGGTTCAGCAACAATTTTTGAGGACCGGTTCGACTAATAATCAGATCCAGTCCGCCAGACTGATGAGCGGTTTGCTGCATGAAGCGGAATTGTCACAGAAAAACCTGTTGGACTATCTCCCCAAGAAAATCGACAGCTATTCGATTCGTGAATTGATCGCAGATAACCTTAATAACAGTGACTTCCGTGTGCGTGCATGGAGCGCCTACAGTTTTCGCGGTCTGAGCCTTTCGGCAGGGAGTACCGCTGCGCAACGCCTGGGAGAACTGCTGAGCGACCCGGAATGGTTTGTCCGTTTCATGGCTGTTTACTCACTCGAACCCATAGCCGACCTGACGGAATACCTCAACTGGGTGTCAACTATCGACGAAAACGAGCTTGTCAATCGCCAGGCAAAATTACAATTGCAACAGCCTTGGGAGGTCATTGAGATGCCTTTAGACATTCCTGAAGAAGTCCCGACCACGACAGACAAGAGCAGCGATAATTTGTGGATGGAGATTTATTAACCCCGTGGCGTCGGCCATAACAGCAAAAACCTATAATCCCAATTTTGGTTATAGTATTGTGAGCGACGGCCTACCATAGCCGGTTGAATCAGGTTTCGGATGAACGTGAACCAGCTTTGAGATAGTTGAATTTGATATCGACGTCCCACGAGTCTTTCTTTTTATTGCTGGAAGGTTTGATTGTCACCGAATCGCATCTGACAGAGGGATCGTTTTGCTCCATCGAATCGACAAACATGGCAATCTGCAATAGTCTTATGTCTTTGAAGCTGTTAGTCTCGGTGTAGATCGACGAACCGTCCTTTTGAGATCTTCCCTCTGATGTTTCTCCACGCGTCCATTTCGATTCTATGATCAGGGCGTCTTTGACACACCGTCGAACGGAGGCAATGCGTTTCAAATTTCTCGGCAACGAATCGGCCAAGAGAGCGTCGCTGCCGATTTGTTTTGAGATTGATTCGATTTTGAGGGCCTTGTCCCAGACCTGCTGTGTCTGGTCCACCTGATCAATGGCAGCTCGGCGCTGGTCGAGCATTTTCACTGTAATTCCAATGGCCCAGATCGCCAAAACAGCCGGAACGGCGGTTATCCAAAACTGTTTTTTTTTCAGCCAGTCAACGTTAGAAGCCATGTTTGATTTTTCCTTTCGATCGCGTAGCGCAGGAAGTGGAACAATTTTCTTTTTTCGCTCAACGTTTTTTCTTCAGGTCTTTTTGTTTTACCTGTAACGGCATTTTGAAGTTACGCCGATTACTGGTCTGGCCCTGTGAACTGTCGCTAATCTCTCTGAAATCCGAACGGTTAATTTCCATCGGAGAATCCTGACGGTCAAAAACGCCGAACAACTTTTCCAGGTCACCCATATTTGGCACCGAACCGTCAAAACTGGCGGAATCGGGAGAGGCCGAAAGGTACTTGATTTCAAGATCGAAGTCTTCCGGTAATATGCTCAGGCCCTGAAAGACCAGCATCAGCGTATTACTGGCGGAATCGGAGGGTGTTCTGACAGTTTTGCCGCGGTATTTTTGTCTTACCTCGTCCAGTCGGCGACTGATGTCTTTAGGGATGTTATTGGTTATTCGTGGCGGTTTTTGCTTCGTCCCGGCGAAAGCCAGTTCCCATGCGGTAGCGACCTCTTTTCCGGCACGTTCCTCAATGTTCTTATACCTGTCGAGATAGACGTACATAAGGGAAATCCAGACCATCAGAAAGAATGATACAGCAACACCCAGGCCGTAAAAAGCCCTGCGTTTGGCCATTGTCAAGGTATGTGGCGTAAGCCTGTCCGCACGGAAGTCGGTGTTGGTACATTGTTTCAGCCAGCCCATCGCAACGCCAGAGGCACAGGCGCAGGCCATATCAGGTTCCGAGACAGCCTGTGTCTGAAGACCGAGCCGACTTGCAAGCTCGTTGATGCGATCCGGATTCAAACCGTTACTGTGGTAGAGCAAATGCCTGGGTTGCTGATCTTGCGGCAAAGAAGCCAGGCTGCGCGGCAGTTCGTTCATGAGTAGTTTGTGCGCCTGCTCGCCGGTCGAACACGTCAGACTGCGAGCCAAAATCGGCTGACTCTGCTGGTCCAAAGCCAAAATATATAAAATGTCAACCGCCCAGCCCACGGCAATCAGTGATTCCTGGTTGGGCAATTTCGATTGATTCTGTTCGTTCACCAGCCAGTGCGTCCAGGAAACGAGATCAGGTTCTGCCACCAGAGCGTCCAGATCGGCCTGTTCGAATTCGCCGAGCAGTTTCTCAAGCTGGTCGCGATTGGTTGTATGCACCAACAAATCCAAACCGGACGAAGCACAAGGCTTTTGCTGATAACATATCGCGATTGAATCGGCATTGGTGGCGAAATCTTCCTCAATATCATAACGCAAAGTCTGATTGAGCTGCTGGATATCGGAAAATTCGCTATGATGTGACAGGCTCTGATAAAGATGGCCTCCCAGCGATAGCGCGACCGGAGGTTTTTTTTTGCTATGACAAGCGAGGCTTTGCCCTGTCCGACCAATCAGTGACAGGTTTTGACCGTCCGACGGCTCGTCATCCAAAGTCACCTTCAGTGGGTCATTGGAGTAATACTGATCAGCCTGCTGTTCGATCATTACTGTGGTAATCCGGGTATTGGTGTAATGTATGCCTAGACAACTTTTGTTGGCCAATGGTCAGTCTCCCTGGAAAAAAGCATAATTGACAAATGCGCCTTTATAGGTTCTGTAAGTACCGGTCAAAATATTGTAATTGGCCCGGCCCAATCGAGCGTTTATGTGAATAGAAAATGTGTCACTGGTAGGTATAGCCAATACCTGGACAGCCCGTGAAATATCCCTGTCAATTTCATCGGAGATATCGTACAGATTCAACCTTCTGTCGATAGGATTTTGCTGGCGGTGCTCCACAATAGCCTGAATCGCGGTCTGCGTTATTCCTAACGGCAGGAAGGCGGCTTCCATAACCTCAGGCGGGGCCGTGTTAACATTGATCTTTGTATGTCCCCAATACCCCAGGTAGTCGGTAAAGTTTTCGGGGCGCATGGTCAAATCGGTTTCAGGGAACTCACTTTTCGTGTTGGCGGTTTCATTGTGCCATTGCTGGACGAAAGCGCCCATAGCCTGGTAATGCTGTTTTTGAAGGTCTTCACTGCTGACAGGAGGTGTGGATTTTGGAGGACTGTTTTTTATTCGGGCACGTCGTGGTCGCCATAACATACGGACTTCGCCATTTTTATTTTTGGGGGACCGCTGTTTGGCAAGGTAAATCATCGGTTCCAGGACTTCGACTCGCTTGTCGATATCCATCGCCAAATTTATAGCGTTGTCCGTCTCATCGGGTTCCGCATCGAGCAGTTCGCCAAGCCGCCCGATCGAGTCCTCTACAGGCGCTGTTTCTTTCTCAAAAGGCGAGTGTAAAAGCCAATAAAGTGGATATTTAGCGTTTTCATCATGAATTTCTATATCAACGACGGCCGTCCCGATCTGAACGGTTTTCTGAACGAGTATGAACGGCGCCAGTGTTGCAATGTTCCCCATTTCGTTTGGTTCGTCGAGATCATTCGGATCGGCAGCATCGTTAGGATCGGTCAGATCGTCGAGATTCTCCAAATCGTCGGGTTCGGCAAGATTTGGATCATCGGGGTCCTGTGGCGTTGGGACTTTGGCCGTGCGCGGGGTTTTGCTCTCGAGCATATCCCGTGTCAATTGGGAAGCAATTATCAAGGCGGATTCCGCAGCGTATTGACACTGAAGGTGATCGGCACGGTAGTTACTGGCTCTGACATGTATGGCCGTGTCGGCCTGGAACTCCACAATCAGACCGGCCAGCAGCACCAGTATCATAAGCGTCAGCAGCAGTGCAAAGCCGTTTTTTTTCGATTGTTTGTAATTGATTTTCATAGTTATTTCGGCAATTCGAATCTCTTCAGGCAAAAAGTGCGGTTGACGGTCAATAGCTGTTGTGGGTCGAGTCGGTCCGATCGAAACAATTGAGCCTGCACCTCAATGAGCGAAGGACTAGTATTGGGGTCGCCGTAAATGCCGCCATCGGCGTCGAGCAATTCCACCTGAAACGAGTACAGTTTTTCACACAGAGGGACATACATAGCGTTATCGGTGTCACCGGGTTTGATTTCCCGGCGGAAAAGTACCAGATCCTCCTGTTCATAACGTGGTACGGCTACCCAGTCGATCTGTGCAATCGGTTTGTCCTGCTCGCCGTTGCCGCCCGAACTGATGGTAAGTTGAGATGTCTCAAGTTGACCGTAAGAACTGTGTTCGACGTTGAATTTGCTGTCGGCCTGGGCGCTGGCGATGATATCGGATAAGAGTTTGTCCATACTGTATTGTATAGAAGCCTGCTGAGCCAGTCTGTGGCTGATCATATTGTGCTGGTCACCGATATGAGAGAGTATCTCCAGTACGGCAGCGCACACCATCGCCGCAATAATCAAAGTTACTATCAACTCTAAAACTGAGAAACCCGAACGTTTCATGTTTGTTTTCTGTTTTCCCATCCAGGCACTACTATTTGTAAAAGTTTCGTTATAGCAGTCCACCTTTCTCCTACTACTCCACATTTCCCCCTTCATTTTCTTCGTCAATGTCAAGTTCGCCAATTTCTTCAAGTGCGTCCGGCGGCAACTGACCGCTTTCTATCAGGCATTGAAGGGCTTCCTGGATAGTCGGCTCGCGACCTAGTTTTTCTTGTAGTTCAAGATACCATGGTGGCAACTCCGGCGCGATCGGAACCGCGATCGGCTGACCCGGTATCGGCTTTAGTGTAGCGAAATAACGAATCAGCTCGACTGTAGGACGCTCACCAGCCTCTGCTTCGGCCTGGTTTACCTTTACGGTTGCCTGGATAAAGGTTTTGGCGAAATCTTTCGGGCTGGGTGAGTCGGAGTCAACCATTATCCGTTTCAGGTCCAACTGCCAGGTAAAAAGAGGATCTATTTCGTCTCGGATTGGCAGGCCGATTACATTTGGCTCCTGTGCGTGTGCCAGAAGCACCTCCATGTGCCTTTGTGCCACCGCCATAGCGCGTTCACGCATTATCTGCTTGCCGACAGAATCGACGGTACGCTGATATATCACCATCACACCGGCAAGCAGAACAGCTAATATCGCTAAGCTGGCGATAACCTCTATTAAGGTAAATCCGGTTTTTTTTTCAGATGTACGGAGCATTATAGATTCTCACAGTTAAATGGGGGAGGTCATAGAGACCTCCATCTGCGGCTCGATCAGTTCCAATGGACGATTGCTCACAACTACGCGTGTGGTCAGGCGGCCACAGTTCAAAAAACGATAATGCTCATTTGGGATGTCGATCAGGTCGAAGGTGACGGATTTTTCCCATCCCTGAGGCGTTGCTCGCAAGATCAGGTCGCCGGAATACTGATGCGAACCGTCTTCATGCCCGACCTGTTCGATATAGCAACGATCCAGTCCCCGTTGTTCGATGAGAGGTTCAATTTCTTCATCGTAGCCTTCCTCGCTGTGCTCATAGACGGTGTAGTAGCCGGGTGTCACCTCGATGACAACGTCCAGATGACAACCGCGCAAAACGGCTATCTCAGCCGTCATACGCAGAGTCCTCGCAAACCTGTTTACGTCTTCGTCCAGGCGGTTCTGAGTTATCCTGTTGGACATGTCCGGCGCTACAATACCAAGCAACAAGGCTATTATAAAGAATGCCACCACAACCTCGATCATGGTAAAGCCGTGATTTCTGATACGAACTTCGCCTCTTACGTGGTCGTCAATGTTATTGTTGCTGCGAAACATCTGATCACTTCTAATAAGAAGACCATGGATTGCCATTTCATTATGGTTAAGTGTGTTGTTGCTTATACGCAAGGTCAGGTCAGAATATTTAAAATTCTTCGGCCTCTTCATAGCCATAGATATCAGCGTTTTCGCCTTCGCCATCCGGTTTACCGTCGGCGCCGAAGCTGCAAATTTCGTATGGCCGCTGCGGATCGCCGGTATAGTCATAGAAATAGTCATAACCCCAGGGGTCCGTCGGGAGCTTGCCGTCTTTGAGATATCCTGCCGTATCCCAACCGAATACATCCGGTGGCTCTTCCACCAGCGCCAGCAACCCCATTGAATTATCCGGATATTGACTGGTATCCATTTTGTAATTTTGTATGGCATCTTCAAATATTTTGATCTGAGTTCTGACGGTGGCTATCTTTGCTTTGTGAATACGTGAAATCACCTGCAGACTGACCACTCCGGCCATGATACCTAAAATCGCTATTACAACCATCAACTCGACCAGGGTAAAACCTATGTGACGATGCGAAAAAAATGATTTGGCTTTAGGTTGCTTCATCGAAATTCTCCTTCTACCAAAAAACACTGTGATTATTTGTAATTGTTTTCTATTCATTGTTTTCTTTTTTTTATTACATCTTAATGTCGGAAACCTGGAAAATAGGCAGCATTACCGCCATAACGATAAACCCGACGATACCGGCCATAATGACGATAATAACCGGCTCTATAATCGAACTGATTCTTTGAACACTCGCGTCGGTGCTTTCTTCGATGCTGTCTGATATGGAAAGGAGCATGTCTTCCAGTTCACCGGTTTTCTCTCCGACGGCGATCATGTGAGCGACCGCAGGTCCCACAACTTTGCTGGCTCGCAGCGGCGTGGCGACATCGGCCCCGGCAATAATGCGTTCCCTCGCCTGACGAACCGCATTAGCCATCACGGCGTTTCCCGTCACTTGCGAGACAATCTGCAGGCTGTCGGCCATGGGCAGCCCGCTGCGAATAAGGGCAGCCAGCGTGGAACTAAAACGTGCCACAATGCTTTGGCGAACCAACTCACCGGTTATCGGGATTTTTAATATAAAACGGTCGAATGCCATCCGACCATTTGTCGTGGCCAACACCCTCTTGAAGGCCCACCAGCTTATCGCCAGCGTCAGCAGAATCAGCCACCAGTTATTAATCATAAAATCACTGGCGCCCATCAGGATTTTTGTGGCCATGGGCAGTTGCCTGCCTGTGCTGGTAATAATTCTGGTTATTCGCGGTACCACAAAGGTCATCAAAACCGTGGTGACTATAATACAAACGACCACCAGGATAATCGGGTAAGTCAGCGCGGCTTTGATCTTCGCTTCCAGACGTTGTTTCTTGCTCATATAATCGGCCAAAAGACTGAGTGATCGACCAAGGTTCCCTGTGGCTTCACCCACCCGAATCATAGCGGCATAAATCGCATCGAACCAACCGGGATACTCTTTCAGGCCGTTAGCCAAAGATTCACCAGCTATAACCTGATCTCGAATGTTCTGCAGTACCTGAGTGAGTCTACGGTCGCTAGCCTGAGAGATAAGCACTTCCAGCGACTCGGTGAGTTTGACGTCGGCCCTGACCATGGTACCCAACTGGCGAGTAAACTCCAGCACCTGCCGGCGCCGACGTGAGGAGAACAGGCGAGTAAACTCCATACGCCCCGAATGAGCCGCTTCGCTGACGGGGCTTAGTTTACTGGCGTGCAGTTGACGATTGCGCAATAAGTGTCTGGCCGCGGCGGCCGATTCGGCGGCGATATTTCCCCGGGTCTGATGGCCGGTTTTATCCAAAGCTATGTATTCAAAAGTCGGCATAATAATCGATCAGTTTGTGTTAGCAGCAAAAGTTGTTTCAAAAGTCCATAATAAGTCAACCAATACCCGGCGGCCCGTCTCACCTGGTATATACTTAAAAATCATCGGAGTGTGCAACCCGTATTACTTCTTCGAGTGAGGTAATACCCTTTTCCGCCTTTTGGAGGCCGTCCATTCTTAACGTTGTCATATTTGCTTCGACAGCCGTTTTTTTGATAATACCCGCTGTGCCCTGCTTATAAATGCACTGGCGGATATCATCGTCAACAACCATCAATTCATAAATTCCTGTGCGGCCCAGATACCCGGTATTGAAACATTTCTCGCATCCCGTTCCACGATAGACTCTTTTAAAAGTGGCGAAATCAAGGCCGAGCTCACGTATCTGGTCCGAATCGGTAGTGATACATTGTTTGCAGTTGGGGCATACCTTGCGAACGAGCCGCTGTGCCAAAACGCCGGATATGGACGAAGCCACAAGATAAGGCTCGATCCCCAAATCCAACATACGGGTTATGGCTCCGGCAGCATCGTTGGTGTGCAAGGTGCTGAAAACCAGATGACCGGTAAGAGATGACTGTATAACCATACGCGCTGTTTCATGGTCCCTGACCTCGCCCACCATGATCACATCAGGATCCTGCCGCAGGATATGACGCAAAGCGGTGACAAAGGTCATGCCCTTTTTACTGGCAACCTGTATCTGGCTGATACCGTCCAGTTGATACTCAATGGGGTCTTCTACAGTCATGATGTTTTTTTCGGTGGCGTCGATACGCCTGAGAAAGCTGTACAGGGTGGTGGTTTTGCCGCTGCCGGTTGGTCCGGTGACAAAGAAGACACCGTGCGGTTGTTCCAGCAGGCGGTCAATTCGCTTGAAATCTCGCTCGCCGAGTCCCAGGTTTTCCAGGCTGTAGATACCTGTGCTTTTGTCGAGCAGTCTCAGAACGGTCCGTTCGCCAAAGGCTGTCGGAACGGTACTGACCCGCAGATCAACTTCTCGCGGCCCGATTTTTACACTACAACGGCCGTCCTGAGGCATACGCCGTTCCGCTATGTCCATACCGGACATAACTTTGATACGCGAAACAACAACGGACAGGATACGCGGGTCCAGGTTGAGCATATCGTAGAGCACTCCGTCAATACGATAGCGAATGAGTATTTTTTGCTCCAGCGGATGAACATGTACGTCCGAAGCGCGTAACTGCAGAGCGCGGAACAAAATATCGTTCACCAGCCGAATCACCGGCGGTCGATTGACTACATCCAGCAGATCTTCTGATGACGCGACCTCACTGAGTATCCCTTCTATGTTACCCGAGCTGGAATCTACCTCATCGGCAATATCGCCGAGGACGGTAACCCGTTGTTCGTAAGCGGAGTTGATGGCCGTATTGATGATGGCGCGAGTGGCAAATGCCGGTTTCAATGGAACGTTGACCATCTTGGCAATGTTGTCGAGTGCATAAAGAGCAAACGGCCTGCTGGTAGCGATCGTCATGGCAGAATCGTTCATGCCAGTCGCCACCAGACCGTGGTGCTGGGCGTAATTGGCCGGTACCGCAGCCACGAATTCAGCGGGCACCTCGCTGGGCTTTATCTGCTCAACGAAGGGAACATCCAAAAGTTCACCGAACAACTTGAGAACCTGATCCTCCGAAAAAACATCCGACTCCAGCAACGCCATATCCAGACGTTCCCCGTCTCCAGAATGCTGTTTTAGAAAAGCTTCCAGCATCCTGGCATCAATAATCTTGGTCTTGCGGGCTATTTCAAGTAATTTTTCTTTCATAATGTAATCATTATAGTCGTATCAATTCACGATGTTAATATCGTTTTGCCAATAATTTTCCATCCTCCACAAGCCATGCCCTGTTCATATACACTTTCTTACAGTTCTTCTGCTCGATAATCTTTATCATCCAGAGCACGGCTGCGCGGGCCTGAAGGTTCATTGGGCAAACCGGGAATAAACGACTGCTTTTCATAATTAAGCTCAAATTTGTCCAGTTTTATGGTGCTTTCTTCCGTGATATTTTCCAGGTCCTCGAAGTTCACATCTTTTACAATATTGGCCTTTACGAAAACATAAAGAACACCGCTTTCCTGCGACTTGACCGTGTTTCTGAACAGTACGCCAAGCAGGGGAATATCTCCCAGGATCGGAATTTTGTTGACGGTTATCGCATCTGTAGTTCGCGTCAGACCGCCCAGTATAATAACCTTTCCATCGGGAATCGTAGCATTTGTTGTTACATTGTTGGTCGATTTCGGAGGCGGAACATTTCCGCTACCCTCACCTTCGAAGTTGTCAACCGCCAGCGTTATCTCCAGGCTCAGAAAGTCTCTACCTTCTCTGCCTTCGCTGACGCTGGGTTTAATTTTCAACTCTGTGCCTGCATCCACATAACCGGCAAACTCAACCACCGGAATGCCGGAAATACCGGTTACCGTAAATTTGGTGGTGGGTTTTTGCCGTTTGCTGTTAATAACAGCTTCCTGCTCACTGTTGATCAGCACCCGCGGTTTGGAAATCACCCGGCTATTAGTCTGGGTCTGCAACGCTTCCAAGGTGGCGTAGATGAAATCATCATCAAAGAAGGCTACCGTGCCGCCGGTACCGCCGGCAAACATTTTCTCTCCCGCTGCTTTACTAATGCTACTGAGACCAAACGGTGAAACACCCCCTATTCCCCGCGTATCACCCTGGGTTCCACCCACGCTATACGCATTCTGCGCGGAAATCCCCAGCTTAAGCGCATCGTCCGTACTGATCTGTACCAGAATGGCCTCGACAAGAACCTGGGGCATGCGCCTGTCTAGTTCCTTGATGATCCTCTCGATCTCCTGGTGCTGTTTGGTGGAGGCGCGAATGCCGACAGAACAAATGTCCTCAAGGGCCACGATCGTGGGCTTGCGCTCCAGGCCGGGAATATCAACATTTTCCTTGGCCTGGGATGTCCTGGTGTCCTCCAGAAGCGCTTCCAGCGAACTAGAGACAAACTCGGCCGTCTGATTCTCCAATTTGTAAATTCGATATGTTCCCAGTGCATCATTCGGGTCCATATCAATGTGCTCCATAATCGCCTCGATATCGCGGAGCTGATATTCCGCGGCGTAAATAAATATCCTGTTGGTCGATTCCTGAATAGCGACGCGGATTTCCGGCTCCTCCAGACCAAAGAGTATCTGCCCGTCCTCGCCAACACGTGGTTGTTCCAGCCCCGTCAGACCGGAATCCATCCGTTGCCCGTAATCTATCCGTTGTCCGTAATCCATTTGCGAACCGGGATTCCTCCAGCGGTCTGCCTGATCCCGCGGACGCATGCTATCTTTGTCTTTTTTGGTAATAGCCAGATCGTCCAGTATCTTCTGGACCTCCGCTGCTTCGACATATTGTGGCTGATAAATCTTCAGTTGCATCCGATTGTATTCGCCGGGCGGCACATCCAGTACCGGCAGCAGTTCTTTGACCTGAACAATCTGCTCTTCGGTACCGACGATAAGCAGGCGATTGGTTCTCTCATCCGGCAGCAGATACGGACCGCCAGGCTCAATACTGACCATCCCCCCCATTCCCCCGAGACGGCCCCGACTACCTGTGGACGTGCGGCTGCTTCCATACCGGTTGCTTTCATACCGGCCTTGAGGATACATTGGGTCCATTTGCATTTGGCTGCTTGACATTCGTCGGGAAGAACCACCAGACTGTTCCTGTTCGTTAAGGACCGCAATCAAATCGGCTATTTGTTGAGCTATGTCGGAAGAGAGAATATGCTTAATCTGAATCGCTTCTAATTTCAGATGGATGTCCACATCGAGCAGGCCCAACAGGCCCTTAACCTGATTGATCTGCTCGTCGTTGCCGATAACCAGCAGGCGATTGGTCCTTTGGGCGGGCAACAGATACGGACCTTTAGGCACAATAACAATAAGCTGCTCCACCCTGCTCATACTGCGGCTCGACGTCGGCTGTGATGGGGTGGGGCTCCCGGGGATGCTTGGTTGGCGGGAGGAACCCGTCGATTCTCGGGACACTCCCTGAAGTGTTTTTACTTCTTCCTGTTCCGTCAGAACCACCATCAAATCCGCCAATTGCGAAGCAATCTCCGCAACCATAACATGCTTGATCCGCAACGGTACCAAATTCAGATCGATGTCAATATCAAGCAGACTCAACAGATACAGAACCTGTTCGGTTTGCTCGTCCGTACCGATCACCAGAAGTCGATTAGTCCTGATCTCGGCCACCAGATAGGGCCCTCCCGGAGAAGTCTTGACAAATTTGCTTCGGCTTTGCTGTTGCGAACCTGAAGGTGTTGCCGGTGGTCTTGCTTCGCCCGGGTCGGGTCCGGGTCCGGGTTGTTGTCGTGGACTGGAGGAAGTACTGGTTTTAGTTTCACCGTTCTCCTGCTCAGCCAGAGCCTTGATCAATTCGCCGATCTGCTCGGTGGCCTTTTCGGCCAGTAAATATTTGAGCGTCAGGGCTGTCAGTTTAACCTCACCGCCCGGCGCCGGCACATCAAGCAAACTTAACAACTCTTTAACCTGATCGATCTGCTCGTCCGAACCCACAACCAGCAGACGACGCATTCTCTCGTCCGCTTGTATATATGGCCCTTTGCTGTCGGTTTTGCTGCTGGACGGAGCTTTGGAGTGAGAACGGGTGCTGCTTGGCTGACGCGGAGCGGGTGTTTTATCATCCGGTGGCGCCGGCGTTGTTGACTCGGCTTCGCTTTGCTCGTTCAGGGCCAAGATCAGATTGTTGATCTGTTCGGCCACCTCTGTGGCTGTAACATGTTCAATCGGCAGAGCCGCCAGTTTTATCTCCGGACCCGGCGCCGGCACATCAAGCAAACTTAACAACTCTCTAACCTGCTCGATCTGTTCGTCCGAACCCACAACCAGCAGACGATTCGTTCTCTCGTCCGCTTGTATGTATGGCCCTTTGCCGTCGTCGGGTTTGCTGCTCGTGGGTGGAGCTTGGGAAGGAGGACTGCTGCTCGGCTGACGCGGAACGGCTGTTCCGCCCTTTGGTGACTCCGGCGTTGTCGATGTGGTTTCGCTTTTATCATTCAGAGCCTTGATCAGACCCTCGATCTGAGCGGCCACCTCAGCGGCCGTAACATGTTCTAACGGCAGAGGCGCCAGTTTTATCTCCGGACCCGGCACCGGCACATCGAACAGACTCAACAGTTCTTCGACCTGCTCGATTTGCTCCTGCGAACCAACAACCAGCAGACGATTGGTTCTCTCGTCCACTTGCATATATGGCCCCTGGTCTTTGGCCTTACTGACGGTGGTAGAGGCCGGTCTTTGGGTGGTAGGGTGGGATGGTGTTGTTCTACGCGGATCGGGATTGGGCTCGGGCTGGGGCTGCGGGTCTGGCTGGGGCTGGGGCTGGGCGGACACTGGTCCGCCTTGCGAGTTCAGAGCTTTGATCAGACTCTCGATAGATGTCTTTACGTCCTTGGCCAAAACGTATTCCGGCTGTAACGCTGTCAGCTTGATTTGGGGACCGGGCTGATCAACATCATACAGGCTCAGCAAATGCTCAAACTGTTCGATCTGTTCGTCGGTACCGATCACAAAAAGGCGATTGGTCCTTGAGTCCTCCAGAATATCAGGATCATTGTTTTTGGCAGCAACGGTAGTGGGAGTCGGTGGGATGATTTTTGTGACCCTGGAAGTTCTCCCGGGCGAGGTAGTTTCATCGCTGCTGGCTGCCGGCTTCGCCGGCTCCGGTCCGGAAGGCATTGTAGTGCTCTGAGCATTTAGGACTTTGAACAGGCCTAACACCTCTCTCTTAGCATCTGAGGTTGACATATATTGCAGCGATATGATCTTCAGATGCCGCTCCGGACCAGGTTGGTCGATCAGAGTTATTATCTCCAGCAAACGCGGAACTCGCCACGCGTAGTCGGTAATGAAAAGATGATTGCCGTCGATGGGCGATGCGGTGATAACCGAAGGATGTGGAATGAGTTGAGCCAATTTGTTTTTGACTTCTTCGAACGTAACGTGCTCCAGTTCCACTACTTGGACTACTACCAAATCGTTCGGATCGGTTGTCGGCTTCGATATTGAAGGAGTAAATATTTCGGTTTGTTTGAATACCTCGGTGTCCTGTACTATTTGCACAAACGGACCGTCTTTTACCATGCGGAACCCTGCAAAAGCCAGTACTGATTCCAACAAAGGCAGTAGCTCCCGGCGGTGTATATCACCGTATTGTTGCAGTTTCATTTGTCCGGTGGGCATTGTGCCTTTGGGGTAGATGAAATTGAGTTTTAGTTCTTTTCCGATCATTTCGAGCAGCATGTTGACGTCGATAAGATCGCTGGTCGTCTTGATCTTGACGTTGCCGTCCAACCGCTCGATTGTGGGCGGTTCCCCTTTACTGGCAGTGGCAGTGTTGGTGGACTCTTCGACGCCAGCAGAGGGAGGCTCCTCGGATGCCGGGGGTTCGGGCGCAGGCTGGGGCTCGGCAGGCTGGGGCTCGGCAGGCTGGGGCTCGGCAGGCTGGGGCTCGGCAGGCTGGGCTTCGACAGGCTGGGCCTCGACAGGCTGGGCCTCGGCCTGCTCGGAAGGTGTCTGGTCCTTGTCCTCCGGCTCGTTTACTTCGGCTGACTCGGCATTCGGTTGATTAGCATCCCGTGGCGGCGGTGGTGGCGGGTTCCAGGAACTGCGTGGGGGGTTTGTTCGAGATGTTCTTCCCGCGTCTTGCCGTGAAGAGGTCGCGGACCGTCTGACCAGAGGTGTCTTCGGTTTGCTCTGGGCAGGAGCGGCCGGCAACTCTTGCAGATTAACATGAGGATCCCGCTCCAGTTTTTGGTCTATTTTTACCCTCGCCTCGTCAAGCTTTTTTTTCAAAGCCTGGGTCTCAGGAGAATCGGGACGTCCTTTCTCGGCCTCGGAGTATTGTAAAAATAACTCGAAAAATTCATCTTCAGGCGACGGAGCACCGCGTTTTTCGGTACGTTGCTCGCCGTTGTCAGACTGCTCGGAAGAAGCCGACGAGTTTTTTTCGGAGGACTTACCATTTTTCTCCGCGGATTCTTTGTCGTCGGTTTTTTGTGTCTCTTGTGCTTGGGGCTGTTCTTTTTGGCCCTGTTCACTTTCGGTCTGGGCCGATTGACCATTGCCGCTGCTTTCTTGTTCCGCCCGGCCCGTTCCGACGACGGTCCACAGCACAACAGTCAGTAACAGCAATACAATAGCAACGGGCCAACTTCGCAAACTCAATGGCCCCTGCCAGAACTTGCTTTCTCGCAACGGCCCTGACAAAGAGTTTTCAGTATGACAATCCGGGAAATGTGACCGTTTAACCTTTGCCTTGTCATCGGCTTCGCGGTTATTATAATTGTCTTGATTATGAGTTTTCATTTTTCAGGCACGCTCCATAAAAACAGGTTAAATCGATGAACTACAACCGATTAATTATTTCTTTGCTTTTTATGACAATACTGTTGGCTTCCTGCGCCGGCCGAGCCGGGCAAAGGGTTGCCACGGATACCGCCGTTTCCAATACTGAAAACGCCGTACTTAAACCGCAACGTGAGTTTATCCAACGTCTCGTCGATGAAATCCTGTTGGCCCTGGCTGCTCACGATTACGACCGGATGGGCGAATTTGTCGAACCGAGCGAACCACATCTGTCCGGTCGGGAAATAGCGATGCGCCTGCTTGGCTCGCGGGCCTTTTCGCTGATACTGGATGCCTGGAATGCACAACATATCAAAGTGTCCTTCGATGACGACCTCCTCTGGGCAACCGCACAGCTAAATGTCTCAGTTCGCACCAGTCCCAATCGTCAGCCTAAA
>Ga0105107_10001117_pt1 | contig 17440 bp, 11 predicted proteins | sample PPLLaktember2015_6_FD_79335 | JGI IMG/M metagenome (GOLD analysis project Ga0105107, IMG submission 79335) | Freshwater sediment microbial communities from Prairie Pothole Lake near Jamestown, North Dakota, USA - PPLs Lake P8 Core (1) Depth... | ecosystem: Environmental > Aquatic > Freshwater >...
GCCGTGCCCGCGGCTTCCCATCACGATGAGATCGCAGTTCCGCTTCTCCGCCTGTCTCAAAATTTCATCGACCGGATCTCCTTTCCGGACAAGAATCTCGTTGACGACAAAATCCTGGTTCTCTAACTCCTTGGACTCTTCCAGGATTGCGTGCATCTCGAAGTTCTCCCGTTTTTTGCCGATCAGGGTCGCCCGGGGCTCGGCCCCCCGGCGACCATGAAGCCCAGAATGATCATGGACAACCCCCCGTCGATAAAGCGGATGATCTGCAGCGCGATGCGCCGGTGGAGATTCCACTGTTCCATGGCCGGCGCAATGAGGAAACCACCGAGAAAAAGGAAGATCGTGCTGTTGAAATAGATGGGGGCCGTGGTTTTGCCTTTTTAAATGCCAAGCAGCGGGAACAGGACCATGGGCCCAAGCCAGTGGCCGAAAGCGGAATCGCCTCGGTGACCCACCAGGTTGCCATCAGCACCGCCACGCCGGCCATGCGGGTCACAATGGGCTTTCCGGGGCAAAGATCCAGGAACAGGGTTAAGAAAAACAGCACCAACCCGAGAATCAGACCGACCCTCTGAAGCCTGGTGAGCTGACTTTCCTTGGTTTCTTAAGCCATGACGGCCCTCCTGAATCATATTTCTAAAGTTTAAAGATGGTTATCCCTCCATCGTGCGGTATCCTTGAAAACGCTACACGCGGCCGCATGCTGTCTAAACATAGCTCTGATAGTTGGGCTCGTAGACGTGGGACTGGATGAAGGCCCGCATGTCATCGGGCCGGGGCACGCCCGCAAGGCCCAGATCAAAGACGACCTCCGCCACGGCCACGGCGATCTTGGCCGAGACCGCCCGAATCTTGAGCAGTGGCGGATAGATGCTGCCCCGCTCGAAATCGCTCTCCGAAACCTCGGCGGCCAGCACCCGGGACGCCGCCAGGAACATCTCGTCGGTCACATGCCTGGCGCGGGTGGCGATCACCCCGAGGCCCACGCCGGGGAAGATGTAGGCGTTGTTGCCCTGGCCTGGCTCGTAGGTCACCCCCTTGAGGTTCACGGGCGCGAACGGACTGCCCGAGGCGAACACGGCGCGGCCGTCGGTCCAGGCATAGGCCTCCAGGGCGGTGCACTCGGCGTTGGCCGTCGGGTTGGACAGGGCAAAGACGATGGGCCGCTCGTTGCAGCGGGCCATCTCCTCCAGGACGGACTGGGTGAAGGCCTTGGGCTGCCCCGACACGCCGATGATGGCGGTGGGCTTGAGCGCCCGGACCGCGTCGGCGAAATCGGCGTGGTGTTCAAAATCGTGGGCATAGGGCAGCTTGTGCTCCGCCAGCCGCTGGCGGCTCTTGACGACGAGGCCCTTGGAGTCGGTGAACCAGCAGCGCTGCCGCGCCTCCTCCTGGGAGAGGCCCTCGTCCATCATGGCCCTCACGATCAGGTCGCCGATGCCGGTGCCGGCCTCTCCGGCCCCGAGAAAAAGGACCTTCTGATCGGTCAGCTTCCCGCCGGTCATCCGCATCGCCGCATACATCCCCGCCAGAGCCACGCTGGCGGTTCCCTGGATGTCGTCGTTGAAGCTGCACACCCGGCTCCGGTAATGGTTGAGGAGGCGGAAGGCATTGAGATTGCCGAAATCCTCGAACTGGATCAGGGTGTGGGGGAAGTTTTCCTGGACCGCCGTGATGAACTCGTCGATGAGGCTGTCGTATTCTTCCCCCCGGATCCGGTCATGGCGCATGCCGAAATAGAGGGGGTCGTTCTGGAGGGTGACGTTGTTGGTCCCCACATCAATGGTCACCGGCAGGCACCAGGACGGGTGGATTCCCGCGCAGGCCGTGTAAAGGGAGAGCTTGCCCACGGGGATCCCCATGCCCGCGACCCCCAGGTCCCCCAGCCCCAGGATCCGTTCGCCGTCGGTGATGACGATGACGCGGACATCCTTGTTGGGCCAGTTTTTCAGGATAATGGAGAATTTACCCTTGTTCCGGGACGAAACGAAGATCCCCTTGGGCCGCCGGAAAATGTGGACGTATTGCTGGCAGGCCAGGCCGACCGTGGGGGTATAGATGATTGGCATCATCTCTTCAAGGTAATCGGCCAGCACCCGGTAGAACAGGGTCTGGTTCCGGTCCTGAAGGGCGGCGAGAAAGATGTATTTCTCCAGGTCGGAGTTCTTCCTGCGGTAATTCCCCATGACGCGCAGCACCTGCTCCGACATGGTGTTGATGCCCGGCGGGAGCAGCCCCCACAGCCCCAGGGCGTCTCGCTCTTCCCGGGTGAACGCGGTACCTTTGTTGAGGGCGGGGTCGTAAAGGTAGTTGATATTCGAAGGGGTGCTTTCGGCATCCGGCCGTGAAGGTTTGTGATGGTTCATTTACACCTCCCAATAGCTGGTTATCAATAGCTTTTGAAAAAACCGCCCGCGAGCGGTGACCGATGATGAGGCGCACCTACCCCTTGGACCCCAGCCGCAGGCCTCCGTGAATAAAATAGACGTCCCCGGCAAGGGCCGCATTCCGGTAAATATCGCCGACGAGCATGGCGACCTCCTCGGGCTCGACCAGGCGTCCGATGGGCACATCGGCGATAATCCGGTCGGGGGCCTTCTGGTTCATGTTTTTCACAATGTCGGTCCCCACGTAGCCGGGGGAGCGGCCATGCACCGGATCCTGTCGGCAAGTCCCGGCGGAAGAACTTCGCGGTGATGACCTTGGGCATGACGGACATGGCCGCCTTGGTGGACGAGTAGTTGATCTGGCTGGCGGTGCCCAGGGAGCCCGTGGAGGAGACGAGGGATATCAGGCCGCGGCAATTGTGGTTGAGCATTCTCTCGGCGCATTCGCGCACGGTGAGAAACACGCCGGTCAGGTTGATGTCGATGACCAGCTTGAAATCGCCCAGAGGCATCTTCTTGGTGACCTTGCCGGTGTTGCGGTCCGGCGAGACCATCATCCCGTATTTCTCAGCAACGCATGGTCTACATCCCTGTTGATTCTCTGATATGTCCGAAGTGTCAGGGGGCCAAGGGGATCATCGCGTTTATCGAGGACGATCAGGGTATCCAAAAATACTGAAGCATCCGGGTCGATGGGAAACCAACACCCATGATCCTCCCGCCTGCAACCCTTCACGGACAGCCAATCACCCCATCACCGATGACTCATATTCGCAAATTCCGACCATCGATTATCCCTACAACGTCACTTATAAAATTCGAGTATAATATGCTGTAATTTTCAAACCGAACCATACATAATATTGTGGGTGAAACCTATGAGTTTCGTTGTAGGGTTATTGGCTCCAATAATGCCTGACCCTCCTTATCGTTGGGTTTGCCAAAGGGCATACGTGGTATCAAGACCGGGTTGCTGCTGATGCGGATCATCTCCTGAACCGGGTCCTCCAACTTGTCATTTTCCCGGAATTTGGTGTTCATCCGATTAAACACGCCTTCAAGCACCAGGATGTCGCCAAGGGCGTTGTGGGGGCTGGCTTCTATTTCAAGTTCCAGAAAATACCGGAGATACTGGAGGTTGTACTTGGGGATGACACCATTCTTGTCCAGATAGCGTGCCAGTTTGAAAGTGCAGATCACCCGCCGGGGGATAAATTCCCTCCTTGTTCAGCATATCCACATCGAACCGGGCGTTGTGGGCAACGATGACGGTTCTCTCGTTACCGGTCAACTTTTGCAGCTGGGTGTGGGTTTCACTTCCCCGAAAAAACGGTTTGCCTTGGACCATCCTGTTGGTGATGTGGTGGATGGCCATGGAATCGACGGAGATCGGCATACCGGGATTGAACAGTTTGCAGACGGCCGGACCACCCTCGGGCTTGAAGGCGATCTGGCAGAGCCGGTCTTCGGGCCCGGTGCCGGTGGTTTCCGTGTCGAGGAAGACGAACATGCCTATCCACCATTCACTTTTTTTCGCAATTTCCCGGCATACTTGAAGGTCACAACCCGTCTTGCCGGCAGGATCGCGTCCTCGCCAGTCGCCGGGTTCCGCCCTTTACGCTGATTCTTGTCTTTCACGCAAAATTTGCCGAAGCCGGAAACCAGGACATCATCACCGGACTCCAGGGATGCCTTGATGACCTCAATCAGGGATTCGGTGATCTCGATAGCTTGGCTCTTGGGAAAGCCAAGCTCGGCCTGAAGCCGTTCTACGATGTCGTTTTTTGTCAGGGCCATGAAGGTGGGGGCTCCGTATGTTTAGAGGTGCAAAGGGTGGGGGGGCTCAGTATTGATCGCATCAATTCCTTTTGATGTCAAGGAATTGGTATTGCTTGAGAATTTGACCCACAAAGGATTAGTTTCAATTTGCCATCCTGATTTATTCTCCGCCGATCATCGACTTATAAAGAGGTCAAGATCCGCCGCCAACCACCTCCAAACAATATGAGGCTGCCCCGAAAAAAGCATCGCTCGGATATTGTCCACCGGGAGCAACAAACTAGAACGGGAGTATCACTTGGAAGAAGATGCCACCATTTCTGCGAATTGGATTGTAACTTTGATTCGGGATTTCATCGCCACTTCGCCCCAGAATTCCATGCAGGATGGAACCGGGAATCCAGCCTGGGATTTCGCCTTGGCGGGCTTTGCCTCCGGTGCAGACCAGATCTGGCAGCAGTACAAAGAGTATGTCGGGGCTTTCCACTGGACCCCCTGGGAGGTTTTCAACCAGCACTGCCGGCACTTCTCCTTGTCGTGGCCCGCCTCGCCACGTGCCGGCGCAAGGCCGTGTTGAACTCCTCGCCGTAAACCCTGATCCTGGCCCATAGCAGCGACGGAATCGGATTTTGCTCGGCATGGGTCTGTACCGAACCTTTTTTGGCTGCCAATGAGCCTTTGGTATGAGAGCCTATCCCTGAGTCTGGATGACTGCGGGGAAAACCAGACGCAAAGAACGAGGTGCATTCTTTCACATTTGTCCATGCCTGTCCCGCGATCCTGGCGGGAACGCGCCCTGATAACCGGCCATGTCGATGACACGCATGTTTTTGTCCTGCGTGAATTGCTGGTGAAACTATCCAACCTGGTTGAACTTCAAGCCCAGATACCGGATGGCCCAATAGTCGGCCATCGCGCGGGCCTGCCGCGCGCCTGGACTGTTTGCCGTCCGAGTTTTCCCGCCCGGGCCTCAGCCCTTCGTCGTCGCTTCCGTCGCCCGGTCCACCAGGTACAGGATGGAGCGGTAATTCACCCCGGAATGATTGGACAACCCGATTTCGCAGGTGCGGCTGGTGGAGTAGCCGCCGGCGCAGTCCTCGGGAATCTGTTCGGCCAGGCGGCGCAGGCCGAAGGCGTTCAGTTCCGGGTGGGTGAAGCCCCGGTCCCCCGCGAAGCCGCAGCAGACAATCTCGGGGGCCGCGACCTTTTCCGCGCACATTTCCGCCAGTTGTCGCAGAGGCGCTTCCAGCCCCATTTTCTTGGCGCTGCAGACCGTGTGGATGGCCACCGTTTCGGGCAGCTTGCGGAATTTCAAGCGCGGCGCGAGCACCTCCAGGGTGAACCGGATCGGTTCATAGAGCGTCAGCCGGCGGTCCAGTGTTTCCCGCATGTGGTGCAGGCAGGGGCTTATGTCGCAGACCACCGGCAGGCGGCCGTTGTCCGAGGCGTCCAGCAGGGCCCGGCCCAGCTCCCTTGCGCGCTTTTCGGCCACGTCGGCGATCCCCTTGCTGGCGAAGGGCATGCCGCAGCACAGTGATGGCATGTTTTCCGGATAGATGATCTCGAAGCCCGCCTTGCGGATCAGCCGGGCGGTCACCGCCGGCACGTCGCCGTCTGCCTCCTCGCCCCGGGCCGGGCCCATGGACCGGGTGATGCAGGACGGAAAATAGACGACCTTGCGAGGGTTCTCCGTCCGGACCGGCAAGCAGGTGATGGCCGCTGCGTTGGCCGGCATGTAAGGCGTCCACAGCGGCAGCCGGCCCCGGCTCAAGCAACGCAGGGTTTCGTTAAGATGGCGCATGCGTTTGGACCCGATGACCCCATGAACCCGGTCCACAATCCCCAGTCCCAGCCGGGTCAGCGCTGTGACGGTGCTCATGTGATCCCCGATCCACTCGGCCAGCCGATGGGCAGGGGGACGCAGGTGGGCGCGGCGCAGGTGCTTGATGAGCTTTCCGGTGTCGATCTCCACCGGGCAGGAGGTGGCACACAGGCCGTCGGCGGCGCAGGTTTCGTCGCCCAGGTAGCGGTAGGCCGTGGACAGTTCCCGCAGCCGGGCCGGGTTCTCGCCGGTCCTTTGCAGCCGGGTTATTTCGCGGTAGGCGACGATCCGCTGGCGGGCCGAGAGGGTGAACTCGTGGGACATGCAGTTGCGCTCGCAGAAGCCGCACTCGATGCAGGTGTCCACCACGGGGTCGGCCACGGGCATGGCCTTGAAATGGCGGAGGTGGCCCTCGGGATCGTCGCTGAGGAGGGTCCCGGGGTTGAGCAGGCCCTCGGGGTCGAAAAGCGCCTTGATCTCCCGCATGACCGCGTAGAGTTCCGACCCCCACTCCCGGGCAACGAAGGGCGCCATGTTGCGGCCGGTGCCGTGCTCGGCCTTGAGCGATCCGTTGTAGCGGTCAACCACCAGGGCCACCACCGCGTCCATGAAGCGCTGGTACTTTTTCACCTCCGCCGGGTCGGTGAAATCCGGGGTGAGCACGAAGTGGACGTTGCCGTCGAAGACGTGGCCCCAGATGACCGGGTTCTCGTAATTATATGCGGCGAACATCTTCTGAAGTTCGCCCAGGCAGCTTTCCAGGTGGGCAATGGGAACGGCGATGTCCTCGATGATGACCGCTGTGCCCGGTCGCCGGGCCACGCAGGCGCTGGGAAAGATGCCTTTGCGAATCTCCCAGAGTTGCGCGATCTGCACCGGATCGGTGGTGAAGGCGAAATCGTGGGCCAGGGGGAAGCCGGCGAAGGCCTCGCGGATTTGGGCGGCCTGGCGCTCCAGGCTCTCCGCGTCGTCGGCCCCGGTTTCCACCAGCAGGGCTGTGGCCTGGTCGCCCAACTCCCGAATCCAGGGCGGCATGCCGGGCTTGCGCTCCACCGCGCGCAGGGCCACCCGGTCCATGAGTTCGGCGGCGCTGACCGTGCAGTCCTTGAGCTTCAGGACCGCCTCGCAGGCCCGCGCGGTGTCGGGGAATACCATCAGCGCCGCGGCCCTGCGGGACGCCTCGGGCAGGGTCCGGAAGACGACCGCGGAGATGAAGCCGAGGGTGCCTTCGGAGCCGATCATCAGGTGGGCGATCATCTCGATGGGATCGTCGTGGTCGGTGAGGGCGTTGAGGCTGTATCCGCAGGTGTTTTTGATGCGGTATTTTTCGCGTATTTTTGTGGTCAAGGCCGGGTTGCCGCGCACCCGGTCGGCCAGGGTCTGAACCCCCGCCACGAGATCCTTGCGCTCCCGCAGAAAGGCGGCCCGGCTCTCGGGATCGCCGGTGTCGAGGACTGTGCCGTCGGTCAGGATCATGCGCATGGAAAGCAGGGTGCCCATGGAATTGTGGTCCACCCCCGAGGTCATGCCGCAGGCGTTGTTGGCGACGATCCCGCCGATTTTGGCGGCGTTGACCGAGGCCGGGTCGGGACCGATCTTTTTTCCCAGGGGCGCCAGGGCCGCGTTGGCCTGGGCGCCCAGGACGGCCGCGCCCAGGCGGATGGTTTCGCCGTCCGGACGGATTTCGATCTGCCGGAAGCCCTTTACCCCCAGCAGCAGGAGAACCGAGTCGGAAAGGGCCTGGCCGGACAGCGAGGTGCCTGCGGCCCGGAAGGTGAGGGGGAGTTTCAGGCTCCGGCATGCGGCCAGGGTTTCCAAAACTTCTTTTTCGTTTTCAACCCGAACGATGAGTTTTGGGACCAGGCGATAGACGCTGGCGTCGGTTCCGTAGGCGTAGGTGCGGAGCGGGTCGGAAATCAGCCGATCCTCGGGCATGACGGCGGACAGACGACGGGCCAGTTCTCGGTGCGGGAAATTTTTCATGGCGGCCTCCCGGCGGATAGGGTCAGGGGCGAAGTCCGGCAACGTGCCGGGCGATGGCTTCGAGTTGGACAACATCAACGGGCTTGACCATGAAGCGGACGACCCCTCTGGTATTCCAGTTCTTGCTCCAGGTTCAGGGAGTCGGTAACGGTCATGGCAGCGATCCCCGTGGCGGCAATGGCCGGGGCATGTCCCCATTTCCGGATCAGGCGATGACTCCGGTCGGAGACCCGCGGGTCATCCGCGGCGATCAGAACGCTCACGACGGCATCCCGTTCGTTCCCGTTCCGGAGGCGCAGCGACGGGGGCGGGATCCTCTGTTACGATGAATTTTCCGGTGATAATACCACAAAATTTCCGGAGAATGTTCGGTAAAACGGGTTTCCAGAAACTTGGTCCGACCGGTATTCCGGAGGGCGAAGTGGTCGGAATTTCAGGTCGAGTGGATTGCTCACAGACCTCCTGTCGTCTTGGTATCGGGACTGACCCGTGCCCTCGGTTGTGCGGTCGCCCCGAATTTGCCGACAGGATTTGAAATTAGCCGATTTCAGGCGAAAAAGCCATCTCCGGTTGCGCATCAGATTTGCTTATGTTCCGGGAGGCAGCGGGCCGCCACATCGCACCGGCCAGGGCGTTGGTTGCCCGCCGCGAAGAGTAAACAGGGCCAGGGTGCCGGCCCTGGCCGCAGGCAACGTCATCGCGCGACCCATCCAATAACGCAATTGGCCGGCTCTTAAAACCCAGCGTGATTTCATCCCCTTCGGTTTTCCCTTGCACTTGCATGGCGTTGACGGCGGTGTTCGCGACCCGCCAAAAAAGAATTGACAATAAAAGGAAGAGCATGCTAAGGCTCACGATTGAGCGCTCGCTCAAAAAATCAAGGTTGCCGTTGCAGAGTCATACAGAAGGGGAATCTCCTCAAAGAGAGAACAAAATGGATTCAAAACTCCCCTTGTTGGATTCTTGGCCGAAGTTGGAACGCGGTCCTTTTTTACTTGTGGCGGGTAACCGGCACTCAAACAACATGGAGGTGGGGAATGACAATGGAGGCTATTTATCGCGAAGTGATGGCAATCAATATCATCCAGGACATGCAAAAACGGGAAGCGGCGGCAAAGTCGTTTTTTGAAAAACTCAACCACACCGTGCTACCGAAGAAGTTCAACTGGGCGGCTGAAATCTTTGAAGGGATACATGTCAAGGAAAGGGGCGATCAACTGGGGTTGATCTGGACGGATCTGGATACCGATGCGGAACGTCAATTCACCTATAAGGAAATGGCTGCCAACGGCAATAAATTCCTTAATTTTGTGAGAAAAAATGGCGTTCAAAAAGGCGACAATCTGTTCATGTTGACCCCGATCGTGCCCGAGACCTGGTTCGCTACCCTGGCGGCCTTAAAGGGCGGGCTCGTAACGGTGCCGACCGCCACCAGCATGACCGAAAGAGAAATTCAATTCAGGTTTGAATCCTACAAACCCGATGTGATCATTGCCTTTGAGGGCTTGACGCAGCTCGTGGACGATGCGTTGCAGAAAGTGAAATGCACCCCCAAAGCCAAAATCGTGTTGGGGAAGAAAGCCGGGTGGGTTTCCTATTCCGCGTTGGACGGGGAAGCAGCCGAAGCCGCGCCCGCCGATGTGGGTCGGGACGATGTCCTCTTCTGCTTTTTTACGTCCGGAACCACCGGGCTTCCCAAAAGGGTGGGGCACAGCGCTGTCTCATACCCCGTCGGTCACCTGTCAACCGCCGTGATGCAGGGGCTCGAGCCGGGTAACGTTCATCATAACCTGAGTGCTCCCGGCTGGGCCAAATGGGCATGGAGCAGTTTTTTCGCGCCCCTCAACGTGGGCGCCACCGCCAGCGGTTTCGCGTTTACGGCATTGAACATCAAAAAATACATCGCCGCGGTTGCCAAGTACAAGGTGAATTCATTCTGTGCACCGCCCACCGCCTGGCGGGCATTCGTGGGGCTGGATCTGAGCCAGTACGATTTGAGTGCGATGAAGTATTCGCTGAGTGCCGGGGAGCCGCTGAACGCCGAAGTGATCGATCAATGGCGCAAAGCGACGGGAACCGAAATCAGGGATTTTTACGGTCAGACCGAATCGACCGCGATGATCGGCAACCCGCCCTGGATGGAAGGCAAAATGCGGTTCGGCTCCTTCGGCTATCCCGCCTTCATGTACGACGTAATCCTGACCGATGATGAGGGCCAAGAGATCACCGCGCCCGATCAACCCGGGCATATCGTCATTCGCTTGAGCAACTGGCGCGCGCTGGGCCTTTTCCAGGAATATATCGGCGACACCGAAAAAACCCAGAACGTATTCAAAAACAACCTGTACTTCTCCGGCGATAAGGCCGCTTTTGACAAAGACGGATACTGGTGGTTCGTCGGCAGGTCTGACGATGTCATCAAATCCTCCGACTTCCGCGTCGGGCCGTTTGAGGTCGAAAGCGCGTTGATCGAGCACCCCGCCGTGATGGAAGCCGCTGTGGTGGGAAGCCCCGATCCCCAGCGCTATCAGCTGGTCAAAGCCTTCGTTATTTTGACCGAAGGCAATAAACCCTCCAGAGAGCTTGCCTTGGAACTGTTTCAACACACCATCAAGGTCTTGGCCAAATTCAAGATTCCGCGCATCATTGAATTCGTGGATGCGCTGCCCAAAACCATCAGTGGCAAAATCAGGCGGGTCGAGCTCAGGGAAAACGAAGAAAAAAAGAAGGCGGCCGAAGGTGCCGTGAAACACGAATACTTCTATCATGAATTCCCGGAACTGGGATCCAAAAAAAAGAAATAGCATTCAGACCAACCACCCACCCGGAAATGGTGAAAGTTGCCTCTCGGGCAGCCGCCGTTTCCGGGTGGATGCGTCCCGGCAGTAGCGGCCAGTATCACTGGATTAATGCGCACCGCATGGATCTGATGGCGCTCCGGGATCTACCGCTTTCTCACCCGCTGCGATTTGTAACCCGGTTTTCCCTTAAAGGCATTGGGGCAACCCTGCATATCTAGTGATCACTGTATGCACCCCATGCGCCCAGGTTTGCCGCCCAAGGCGCTTTTTGCGATCCTGACTTCATCCAAAACAAAATTCCGATACCTTCGAATACCCCGCTTTTCCGTATCCACGTTGCCGGCGTTCTACAACGCCACTCTCGAAATCGCTGATTGCAGGAATGTTCCCATTTTTTTGACCGTCGTGCTCCGGGTGGAGTTCGGTTTCGTCCCTGATACGGCTCTGCCTGCGCTCCCGCACTGAGAGGGGTTTGGTGATATGCTCCCGGAAGCGGGGGTGTTTGACAAACCGCCGTTTTGAACCCAGCTTTTCTCAGACTTGGCAGTCATATTGGCTGCCGCAGGCAACCCCGAGAGCCGAGAAATCCGATGGAAACAAACCCGGCGAGATTGGATGAAAACGACCTGCTGCAAAAGCTTGTTGACGGTACAGCGGCGGAAACCGGTGCGAACTTTTTCAGGTCGCTGGTCAGGAGTCTCAGCCAGGTGCTGGGCGCCTACGGCGCTTGGGTCACTGAATACCTTCCGGGAGTCAACCGCTTGCGGGCCCTGGCCTTCTGGCTGGGTGGCGACTATGTCGACCATTACGAATACGAGATCGTCGGCACGCCCTGCGAAGCGGCCATCAAAAACAACTCCTACCTTCACATTCCGGACAATGTGATCGCGCTTTTCCCCGGAGATCCCGACCTGTCCAAAATGGGCGCCGTGAGCTATTTGGGGTTTCCGCTGATCGACCAGGGGAAACAGATCATTGGCAATCTCGCGGTTGTTGACACCTGCAAAATGCCTGGGTCGTTGCGCAATTTGGCCTTATTTCGCATTTTTGCAGCGAGGGCGACGGCCGAACTGCTTCGGCTGCGGGCTGAACACGAGATGCGCACGCGGGGTGAGAAACTGGAGGGGGTGTTCAATGGCGCAATGGATTCCATTGTGGAGCTCGATCGGGATTTCAACATAATAATGATCAATCCGGCAGCGGAACGGATATTCGGCTGCAGTCGCAAGGGGTGTCTCGGCAGATCCTTGGAGCCGTTCCTGGCTGCAGCCGATTTTAGCCGTTTCCATCAGATCGCCCGCCTGCTGAAGACCCGTCCAAAGGGTGAAAGAAGTGTGTGGGTTCCCGACGGGTTGGCGGTGTTGAACGCCGACCGCAACACCATACCGACCGAGGCCACCCTGTCTCAGATTGAGATCGATGGCAACCCCTGTTATGTGCTGATTCTAAGGGATGTGAGAGAACGCTACGAGGCGCAGAAGGCGATCGCCTCCCTTCGGGATGAAACCGAATATTTGAAAGAAGAGATTGAATCGCTGTTCAACAGGGGTGCGATCATCGGCGAAAGCCCGCCGTTTCGAAAAACACTCCAACTGGTGGCTGAGGTAAGCGCCACCGATTCCACCGTTCTGATCAGCGGTGAGACGGGCACCGGCAAGGAGCTGATCGCCCGTGCCATTCATGCTTCCAGTTTGCGGAAGGACCGTCCCCTGATCACCGTCAACTGCGCCGCCATCCCGGGCACCCTGATGGAAAGCGAATTTTTCGGCCATGAAAAAGGGGCCTTTACCGGTGCCACCCGGCGCCGGGAAGGCCGCTTTGCCATCGCTGACGGCGGAACTATTTTTCTCGATGAGGTGGGGGAGCTCAACCGCGAACTGCAGGCCAAACTGCTGCGCGTTTTGAAGGAAGGGGAGTTTACCCCGGTCGGTAGTTCGCGCACCCATCGCACCGACGTGCGGGTGATTGCCGCGACCAACCGCGACCTCTCTGATGCGGTGCGGGATGGCGATTTCCGAACGGATCTTTTCTACCGGCTGAACGTCTTTCCCATCACGGTTCCTCCCCTGAGGAAACGCGGCGATGACATTCGCCTGTTGGCGGAACACTTTGTCGAGCGGTTTTCGAAACGAATCGGGCGCCACATTCTGCCGCTCAGCGTCGAGTGCATCGAGCGCCTGAAGGCCTATGACTGGCCCGGCAACGTGCGCGAGCTGCAAAATGTGGTTGAACGCGGCGTGATCACCGCTCGCCACGGACGCCTCAATCTGGCTTACGCCCTCCCACAGGGTGTGGAACCGCCACACAACCAAGCCTCGAACCCTCCCCCGGACCCTGGCAAAGGTTTAAAAACCATGCAGCAGCTCCAGAGGTTGGAACGCAACAACATCCTGCTTGCCCTGGAGACCTCCCAATGGCGCGTCGCCGGTGAAAAAGGCGCTGCGAAGCTTCTCGGCATACCGCCATCGACCCTTCAGTCCAAGCTCAAAGCCATGAAGATCAAACGTCCAAAGTAGCAGCATCCCTTTGAACGACCCCGCACCGGACCCGCGACCCTTGTGGCCCGAGGGCCTGCCGAACCCCGGTCGCAGCGATCCCACCGTGGCGCCCTTCACCGATTCGGGTTTTTTCATAATCGTCGGGAGTAACGAAATTTCGGTTTTAAAGGTCGCGAAAAACCGTCACTCACGCCATTGCGTGATTGCGCGGCAGAGTTCAAAGGCGACCTAACCTTTTGTAAATATTGGCCTGGGTCCAATGAATGAGGTTTGGCACCGGGGTTGCTTTGCTTTTGGTCAACGCAAGGATGAAAACCCGGAAGAAATTCAGGAAGGAGGAAATACAATGAAATCTTCAGCTACCAAAACCGAAATCCAACATACCATTAACGGTGTCAAGGTGAATGAGCTGTTTGGCACCATCGATGCTGTCAAGAAGGCCCCGGTGTTGGCAAAGTTCAGATTCAGGGCTGGCAATCAGTGGGTGGACGGGGGGCACAACCGCACCACGGTCAATAACTTCTATGGCACTCAGCAGGATCATGAACGCAAAGAACCTTTTGTACTGGATGCCGACGAACCGCCCCTACTGCTGGGCAGTGATCTGGGGCCCAACCCGGTTGAATATGCCCTCACCGCCCTGGCCGCGTGCGTGACCACATCGATTGTGTACCATGCGGCGGCCAAGGGCATCACCATCCGTTCGATGGAATCCCGGCTGGAAGGCGATATCGATCTGCAGGGGTTTCTGGGGATACGGGACGATATCCCCCGGGGGTTTCAGGAGATTCGGATGGTTGTCACCATCGATGCCGATGCGTCGCCTGAAAAACTCGAAGAGATCGTTCAGCTGGGCCCCACCTACTCGCCCGTTTACGACACCATCACCCGGGCAGTTCCGGTTTCTGTGAAACTCGAAAAATAAATCCGGACCCAGGCCTTTCGGGTAACCTGTGTGATAGACGGGGCCGGAAGGCCTGGACACAGACAGCGGATCAGGGCCCGCCGCCGTTCTCCCATGGGCCCCTCGGCGGCGGGCCCCTTCATGGCTCAGCGCCAAGGCCTTCAAATCGTTCTGGCCGTCACCGCCCTAGTGTTCGCCGCCGAGTCCGTGTTCTTGACCAGCGGCCTTGAAGACAGGCCGGGGTTTTCGCGATCCCCCCATTCCGCCCCCGACCCTGAACAGCAAATCCCCCCTCGCGCGTTCTCAGCCGACTTTCAGCCGGCATGCGGCCTTTTATGGGTCCACGGCCCTGAAAAATACCGCGCCAAAACACCCCCACTACATTTTTGACCCCATTTAAATTTGGGGAAAATCCCCTTACCCTGCTACCATCATAAAACGACAGGAACGACATCCTCAAGTGATAGCGGCCGCAGTTGCGGTGAGTGGCGCCTTTTTCCTGCGGCCGGCGTCATGGAGTGGCCTTTTCTTCAGGCGCAACCGCCCGGTGTTTACTTTCTGATCGGCGTATCGGTGGCGCTGCTTCTGGGCGGCTGCTATTTCTTTTTAAAGGCGTGGCGGGGGCATTTAGACCCCCAGGGGGAAACGATAGCTGAAGTTGCATGCGCGCCATCGAGAATATGCAGAGCACGGAACTAATCAGCCGAATCGCCTAAGACGATTCCGATCCTGAAGTCCGGCAAAAGGCGCTGCAACGCCTGACGGAAATCGTCGCATAGCCGCAAATGACCGGGCCGGCGGTCTGCGCCTGATCTGGCATGAAAGGGGGTGAAGAGATGAAGTTCAGGGATTTTTTCTTGCCCAAAATTGCGCATTCAGATCCTAATGTGAGAATCACCGCCGTCGAAGGTGAGAAAAATGTCGAACTGTTGAAAAAGGTCGTCGATAACGACTCCGATCCGCGCGTGGTCAAGGCGGCCCAAAAACGGATCGCAGCGTTGGGTGAAGCTGTCGCGTGAAATGTCGAAAGATCCGGACCCACCGCAGATCGCCATCGACGCCAACCCGCCCGCTTGTCGGATAGGCGCCTGCCGTGCCGGCAGGTGGGCGGTCTTTGCCATGTGAACAAGCACCCTATCCCCGAATAGCGTGGATGCGATCAGCCCTCTGCCACGCTGACCCGCCAACAGAAGCCATTTCGAAGAAATTCCAGGCCCGCTTCATTTTTTGGGCTTGCAGCGCACATTTCAGATGGGCCGCTCCCCCGGTTCACTGGATGAAAGCCTGGCTGGTGGGGAAAGCCTGTATGCAGCGTCGTAAAATCATGTAGAGGGCTCCCCCCGACGGATCATGTCAGGCGGCCTTTCGGCTTTTGTCTCTTCCCTCTCAGAGTCGCAGTAATTAAATCCCACAAGGCGGCGCCGGATAAAGGTCGCCACCCAAGAACCGCAGGCGGCATGAACCCGCCGATGGCGGCCAGCGGCACCTCGCGGGGCGCCCGTGGTGTGGAAAAAGGGTGCCCATAGGTTGACAGACGGCCGGCGCCACGATAGGAATTATTTGGTCATATTCTCAAAAAGAGGGTTTCTGCTCAGGTAATCCGGAAGATTCACGGCATACACCAAATCCAGGGGCTCGATGCGATGCAGCGGCAAGACCGTGAACAACTCTCGGATCGGATCATTCGAAAAGCCTTATCCCTGGGTGCATCCCTGGCCGGTACGGCCGCCATCCGGTCCATCCAGTGCACCCCTTCGCACCGGAGCGCCGGCGACCTTAAATGGCCGGAGGGCGCAAGATTCGCGGTCATACTGGCGCTGCACCACCCGCGCAAGGAACCCTCCCTGGACTGGTGGGACCAACGAGCGGGAAAAACGCCGGGCAACCGGAAGTTGACACGGATTGTGGGAGCGCTGGGCGAGTGGCTGAAAGGCGAACTGGCGGTCACCGCTTTTCCGGTGCCTTACTGGGTCGAAGACGGCGGGATTTTTTTGAAGGAGGCCGGGGTGTCGGCAGGGCTGGGCGTGATCGGTCGCAACAACCTGCTGATCACGCCCCGCTTTGGCCCGCGGGTTCGTCTGCGCGGGTTGCTGGTGGATGTCGACCTGCAGGACGGCGGCGGGCTGGAATTCGACCCCTGTGGCGCCTGCCCCGCACCGTGCCGGCAGGCCTGCCCCGAGCAAGCGTTCGGCAGCGGCAGCTACGAGCGGTCGCGCTGTCGCCGGCAGCTCGAAAAGGACCAGCGCAATCCCTACCGCATCCTGGACATCGGCAGCATGACCTATTCCATCGAGTGCATCAAATACTGCCGGGCCTGTGAGCTGGCATGCCCGGTGGCGGGTTAAGGGGCCCCGGCCGCACATAATCCGCCGGGGGCAGGGTTTTTTTGCCGCGCCCCTAAAGGCCGGTTTTTCTTCTTCTGCCGCTGACCGCCCCCTGCCGAGGCGGCTGGTGTGCGGCCGGCGTATCGAGCCAGTCGCTGCTCTCCGGGCATCCCCCGTAAACGAAAACAGCGTTTTGGGTGGAATTGCGCGAATAGGGGGAGGCGCTAAGCAGATCGACGCCCCACTGCAGGCGATCGCCGCGATGAAACCGCAGCCGGCCGTCCATGATGTAGTGCAAGCCCCTGGACCAGTCTTCCGCGTGCTCGAATTCATAGCCGCCGCACGCCATGACCCCCATCTCCCGGCAATGGGGCAGAATGACGAGCTGTTTGTGGCCGGGCCGGATCTTGCGGCAGAGGTCTTCTTGGAGCAGAAAGTCGACGAACGCCTTGCCCATGGCAGGTTCCGCGTTGATCAGCAGCAGGGTATCGATCGAGCGGTCCGGCAGAAGCCGCAGGATTTCGCTTTCCGCCCTCAGAATCAGGAGGTTTTGGGGCGTGTCCTGCTGAGCGGCCAGCTTTTCGTCGCGCCATGCCGTGGCCACCTTCTGATAGAAGGAACCCTCTTCGGCCGGGGTCTCCCAGGCGTATTGGTCGGTGGCGATGACCCCGATGTCGGGATTCTCGAGGGCGATTTGCCAGGCCACCTCGCAGCTGCCGCAGCCGATCTCCAGAATGACGCGGGCTTTGCCCAAAACCTGCGGCAGCCGGGCGATGTCCGCAGGCGGGTTGCCCTGCCCGGCCAGGTAGTGGGTGAGGAGATCGAAACCCGCGTCGGCTGCCGTCGGCAGCTTCAGGGCCAACCCTTCAAGCTGCAGGCTTTGCGCCCCTCCGTCGTTCAGGCCCGGCAGTGTCGGAGCCGGTGCCAGCGAAGCCGCAA
>Ga0105107_10001118_pt1 | contig 17437 bp, 12 predicted proteins | sample PPLLaktember2015_6_FD_79335 | JGI IMG/M metagenome (GOLD analysis project Ga0105107, IMG submission 79335) | Freshwater sediment microbial communities from Prairie Pothole Lake near Jamestown, North Dakota, USA - PPLs Lake P8 Core (1) Depth... | ecosystem: Environmental > Aquatic > Freshwater >...
AGGCCGAGCGGGCCTTTGAGCTGAGAGATCACCGCGCGCGGAGTCGGCAGCGTGGCGGTCACGTGTCCCTCGCGACGACGATCACTCGGCAGAGCCAGAAAGATGAGCGGGGTGAGCACGACCGCTGGCAGCATCGCTACCCAGAAGCCGTCGAGCCCTCGCCACTGCACGAGCCACACGGCGGCCAGCGGACCGATCGCGAACCCCGCGGCGCCGCCGAACGCGAACAGGGAGTAGCGCCGCCCGGCCCCCTTCCCCTCGCCCACGCGCGCGGCGTACGCGGCTCCCGGTGGATGGAAGGCGGCGTTGCCGAGGCCGGCCATGGTGAGCACGAGGATGAGCGTCCAGAAGCTCGACGCGAACGCGATGGATCCCACGGCGGCGCCGGCCAGGAGCGGACCGAAAGCCGTGAACGCTCGACGCCCGAACCGATCGGCCATGTAACCCAGGAGCGGCTGCGGCAGCGCTCCGGCGACGCCGGACGCCACCGCCAACGTCGCCGTCAGGGCGATCGAGATGCCGAGCTCGTTCATGATGCGCGGCAGAAGCGGCGGCAGCACGGAGGCGTACGCGTCCGTCAATCCGTGCGCGAAGGCGACGACGAGCGCGAGCTGCAGCCCGGAGATCGCAACGACCTCGGGCTTCGGAGGGGACGTGACCGTTTGCACGGCGGGGATGGCTGCGGGAGGCTCCGGAGGCGGAACGGCCTCCACGATAACCGAGCGTCCTTCGCTCTACCACACCACCACCCTGGCGTCCGCCGTGCGTGGTCGACAACCTCATGGCCCATGCACCTCTTCTTCGGCCTCGGCTGCATCTTCGGCGCGCTCGGCGTCGCGCTCGGCGCCTTCGCCGCGCACGGGCTCGGCAACACCCTGTCGGCGCCCGATCTCGCGACGTTCGAGACCGCCGCGCGCTATCAGATGTACCACGCCCTCGCGCTCCTGGCCGCCGCGTGGGCCGTGGACCGTTGGGGCGGGGCGTTCGCGACGGCGGCCGGATGGGCGTTCGTGGTGGGCATCGTGGTCTTCTCCGGCAGCCTGTACATGTTGGTGCTGACCGGGCCACGCTGGCTCGGTGCCATCACGCCGATCGGCGGTGTGGCGTTCATCCTGGGTTGGGCGCTCCTCGCCTGGACCGCGTTGACGAGTCGCTGAGCGACGCGCTTCGCCGCGGCCGCGCCCTCCTCGCGCAGGCCGAGCGGATCGTGGTGCTCACCGGAGCCGGTGTCTCCGCCGAGTCCGGCGTGCCGACGTTCCGCGGACCGGGTGGACTCTGGAAGTCACGCCGGCCCGAGGAGCTCGCGACGCCCGAGGCCTTCGCTCGGGATCCACGACTGGTGTGGGAGTGGTACGCGTGGCGGCGGAGCGTGGTCGCGACCTGCGCACCGAACGCCGCGCACCTCGCGCTCGCGCGCCTCGCGTTGCGACATCGGGACACGCTGATCGTCACGCAGAACGTCGACGGCCTCCACCACCGGGCTGCCGATGACGTCGCCGCACGTTCGACCGAACCCGTCGGCCCCGACCGCGCCTATCCTCTCGAGGTCCACGGCGCGATCCACCGCGACCGCTGCTCGGGATGTGGTCGGCGAACGCCCGGCGGCCCGGTCGACGCGACCGACGAAGCGACGCTGCCGCGCTGCGGGACGTGCGGCGGCCTCCTCAGGCCGGACGTCGTGTGGTTCGGCGAATCGCTCGATCCCGACGTCCTCGCCCGGGCGTTCGAGGCGGCGGCACGAGCCGAGGTGTGTCTCGTGGTCGGGACGAGCTCCGTCGTCTACCCGGCTGCCGCGGTGCCCGAGGCGACGCTGGCCGGCGGAGGCGCTGTCGTGGAGGTCAACCCGGACGTCACGCCGCTGTCGGCGCGAGCGAACGTGAGCCTTCGCGGCAAAGCCGCGGAGGTCCTACCGGCCCTGCTGTCGCTCTAGATCGCTCGCGGCCTATCGCCAGGAGCCGATCGACTGGCCAGCGGGACAGGCCTGGTTCGGCGCGAGGTTGGGATTGGCGTCGAGCTCGAGCTGCACGATCGGAAACGCGATGTCGTCACCGCCGCCGATGCCCCCCTTCACCGGAGGGAACAGGTCGATCGCCACACCGGCATCGCGCCGGAGGCGCCGTGATGTCGTCAGCCGGTCCCCGGTCAGCCACAGCTCCCTGGCCCGCTCGCCGCCCACCGTCCGTAGGTCCGTCTCCAGCGTGTCGGTCAGCACGAGCGGCTGCAGCGCGTCCGCGGGCGCGGGCGGCTCCACACCCCAGTTGACGGTGGCGCGAAAGCTGTAGTCCGCGCGCAGATCGTTGATGAGCTGCTCGGCGACCAGCGTCTGTCCCGATCGAACGGCGACCTCGGCCCGGATCAGCTGCGCTTCGACGCCCGAGGCGATCAGGATCCGGGAATCGGGGCGCCGGTAGATCTTCTGGAGCATGACCGGCGTGGCCGAGCTCACGGCGTCGAAGCCCTCCGGCTCGATGTCGATCAGGTTCAGGCGGACGAACTCGTCGAAGTGCTCGAAGCGCTCGTTGCCGCGCTCGGGCGTGGTCCCGTCCCCCACGGTCCAGTGGATGGCCTCGACGTCGCCCCACGTGAACTGGTACATCTCGTTGAACTGCTCGGGCTCGTTGTACGAGTACTCACCCCAGAAGAGGAAGCTCCGAGGAACGGCGAGCGCGAGCGCGTCCGCCTGCGCGTAGTTGCCGAGCCAGAGCTGGGCCCTGGCCTGACCCACGACGGCGGCGAGCCGGACGTCCTCCATGCCGAGGGGGCCGGCGCGGCCCTCCGCATCCACGAGAAACTGACGGGCGTCGTCCACGCGCGCGTCCGGCAGGATGGGTGCGGGCTCGGGGTACATGCCCGTCAGCACGCTCCAGCAGTACATCTCGCCGAGCCAGAGCCGGCTCAGCCCGCCGTACAGCTTGCCGAGGGCGATGCCCTCTCGCATGTCGGCCTCCACGCTCGCGAAGGCCGGATCGGGCAGCTTCTCCTCGAGCAGTGCCACCGCGGTGTCTGCCTGCATTCGCGCGACGTGGATCTGCGAGTAGATGCTCGACGTCAGCGTGGCGTTGCTCGGTTGGATGCGCCTGCGGTCCACGTCCGCCCGCGTCTCGAAGGTGCCCGACATGATCATCTCGTCGGTGAGCAGCGAGGCGTAGCGGACCACGTCGTCCAGCGCCTCCTGGTACGCGCCCACGATGCCGTTCACGAGCGCGGGCACGGCGGAAGGACCGGCCCTCTCCAGATCCTCGAAGTCGATGACGCCGCCCTCGTCCACGTCGAGCACGCCACCGCAGGCGGCCGCGGCAAGCACCGTCGGAACGAGCGACGCGATGCGTCTCACCCCCCGCCTCCGTGAAATCCGCCGTGACATCAGAATGAGATCGACAGCCGGCCGGTGACGCGCTTGGCCGGAGGTAGCGTGAAGAACTCGGCCCGCGAGGTGACGTCGCTTCCCGCGAAGTTCACCTCCGGATCGAGGCCCGAGTAACCGGTGAACAGGAGGAGGTTCTCACCCGAGATCGTGAAGTTGCCCGCGCTGCCGCCCACGCGACCGAGGAGGCTCCGCGGCAGCTCGAAGCGCAGCGATACCGTCCGCAACCGCGCGAAGTCACCGTCTTCGATCCACGGCGCGATCTCCAGATCGTTCGAGGCAGCGGCTTTGATGCGCGCAGCCGTCGTTCGCTCTCCGGTCTCCGCCTGCTCGAAGAGCTCCGGGCAGACGCCGCCGTAGTCGCCTCCGCCGAAGAATGAGCAGCGGAACTGCTCCGTGCTGTTGAACTGCTGGAATCCGAGCGCGAAGCCGACGTTGGCGTAGAGCGTGACCCAACCGTTCAAGGTCACCGACGTCGCGAGCGAGCCTTCGACGTTCGGTGTCGGCTGTCCCAGGTAGACGGCCGAGTCGGAGGCCGCCACGACGCCGTTGGTGCCCACCTGATAGATGCGGCTGAAGTACGAGCCGAACGCGTAGCCCTGCTGGAGTCGCTGGCTGTCGCCGCCGAGCCCGTAGAGGATCGGCTCGTCGAGCTTCGTGATCTCGCCGATGACCGTCGAAGCGTTGAGGTTCGCGTCCCAGCGCAGGTTCTGACGGTTCAGGATCAGACCGCTGAGACCCAGCTCGACGCCCTGGTTGCGCAGCTCACCGATGTTCGTGAAGATCGGCGCCGCGTACCCCGTGGAAGGCGCGAGCGGCTTGCCGACGATCGCGTCCTTCGTGACCCCGTAGAACCAGGTGAAGTCCACGCCGACGCGCCCCTCGAACAGGTTGGCCTCGAAGCCCAGCTCGATCTCCTGGCCGCGCTCGGCCGTCAGCTCGGGATTCCCCGGGCCGGTGAGGACCAGACCGGAGACGTCGTCCCCGTTGAGCGAGACCCGCCGCGGGTTGAGCAGCTTGAGCGCCGCGAACGCCGCGGGCTGGGTACCGGACTCGCCCCACGCGCCCCGGAGCCGCAGCGACTCGATGAACGATCCGGGGATGAGGCCGTCGAACCAGCTCTCCTCGCTGATCAGATACGAGGCCATGACCCGCGGGTAGGCCGCGCGCCCTAGGTTTCTGCCGAACGCGCTGCTGTCGTCGAACCGGATCGCCGGCGTCACGAACAGCCGGTCGCGATATCCGATCTGCTCCTCGACGAAGAGGCCGAGCGTGCGCGACTCTCCCACTGCCTCGAAGCCGTCGGTGCGCACGGCACCCGACACCGTTCCCGAGCCGATCGGCAGGAAGCGTCCCGTGCCCCCGGTCGACTCGGCCTTCTGGCGGAAGAACTGCGCGCCGACCGTCGTCGTCGTGCGGATGTCCGGCGTGATCGAGTACACGGCCTGCACGTTGGCATCCGTGGTCAGCAGGCGGTTGAGCGTCTGACCCACCCCGCGCACCCCCCGCGATGCATCCCCGAACGGAAGGTCCGGGTCGACCGGAATCAGGAAAGCGGTCTGGTCCGCGAAGTGATCATATCCGATGGTCGCCTTCGCAGTGACGAAGTCGACCGGCCGATACTGTCCGGTCACGCTCACGGTGAAGCGATCGACATCCTGTGAGTTGCTCAGCGTCCCGATGTCGTCGAAGGTGCGCTCGGAGAAGTACGGATTGAGCGGACAGTTGTCGTCGGACAGCTCGTCGAGTCGCGGGGGCGTCACGCCGCCATTCGAGATCGCGCGCTGGATCTCGTACGCGAGCGGACACGTGGGAAATTCGCCGCCGAGCGAGACGTCCGTGCGGTCGATGGGCGTACCCCAGGCGGACGCGAGCATGCCGACACCGATGTACCCGAACGTGCTGTTGTCGCTGTCGGGCAGCAGGATGCGGTTGTTCATGTACGAGGTCGAGATCGCGAAGTCGAGCTCAGGCGTCGGGAGCAGGTTGAAATTGGCTCTGAGCGACCGCTGCATGCTCTCGTTGTTGGAGAGCGTTCCGTTCAGGTCACGGAATTCACCGGACAGGAAATACGTGACGGTCCCCGAGCCGCCGCGCAGCGACGCACCATAGGTCTGCTCGTATCCCGTCCGCCACGGCGCCGAGTACCCGCCGGCGCCGGCGAGCAGGTTCACGGTGTACAGTGTGTCCGGAATCGACGCGAAGAAGGTCCCCGGCGTGATCGTGCCCGGCGAGAAGAGCTCGGAGACGTCGAGCAGCTCGCCGAAGAACGAGCGCGGATTCCAGACGGTCGACGGCCACTCGGTGTCGTCCCAGCTCGCTCCCCACTCCGAGCGAAACGTCCACTCGCTCCCCCCTGCCCGGCCGCGCTTCGTCGTGATTCGGATCACCCCGGCCGCCGCCTCGACGCCGTAGAGCGTCGCCGCCGACGGACCCTTCACGATCTCGATCGACTCGATGTCGTCGAGGTTGAGGTCGTTCAGGCGACTCGTCCCCTGTCCTCCGACGCCTGGCCCGGAGTCCAGATCGTTGGATACACGCGATCCGTCGACATAGATGAGCGGCGTGTCACCGAGCGCGATGGATCCATTGCCACGGATCTTGAGACTGGATGCGGTGCCCACGGAGCCCGAGCTGGTGAGAACCTGCACGCCGGTCGCGCGCCCCTGCAGCAGCCCGGTGATGTTCGGCGGCGCCGCGCGGCGTAGCTCGTCGGCCACCTGGATCGAGGACGCCGCGTTGCCGAGCTCACGACGGCGCTGCACCCCCGTGGCCGTGACGACCAGCGCGTCCAGCGGCAGCGCCGACACCTGGAGGTCGAAGTCGGCGCTCACGATCTGCCCGACCGGCACGAGAACCGACCGATCCGTCGTCGCGTAGCCGGTCCGTTCGGCGCGGAGCTGGTACTCACCTGCCCCGAGCCCTTCCAGAACGTACCTTCCCTCGTCGTCGGTGAACGCCGACAACGACGTCCCCAGCACGAAGATGCGCGCGTCCACGACGGGTCTGGCGCTGGCGGCGTCGGTGACGACGCCCTGAATGCCGCCGGTCTGCGCGCGGACGCCATGAGGCGAGACGACGGCGAGAGAGAACAGATGCAGCAGCGTCCCACCGATCAGGTAACGACGGCGCGCGCGAGCGTGCGGGCTCATGTCGTTACTCCTGCTCGATCGCGTGGCGGACGTGCCGGAAGGGACCGAGTGCCAACTTATGGGCCGAGAAATGGCGGGTCTATACCCCGGGGGTGCCGTCTGGCGGTGGCTCGCGGACGCCGCGGCTCGGCGCTGGTCGGGCTCCTGGTAGCGTCGCTCGGCGCGTGCGATCTCGGCACCGGCAACTCGAACGAGGCCAGCTCGATCGTCGTCTCTCCGCCCGCGCTCGACCTCGACGCGATCGGCGCCGTGGACACGCTCGCAGCCGAGGTGCGAGACGGCGAGGGTCGCACGCTCACTGACGCGGGTGTCACGTGGAGCTCGTCCGACCAGACGGTCGTGACGATATCCGCGGCTGGCGTCGCGACGGCCGTCTCGAACGGAGACGCGCTCGTCACGGCGACGTCGGGAAGCGCGCAGAAGACGATCTCCGTAACGGTGGCGCAACGTGCCGAAACGCTGGAGCAAGAGACGGGCGACGACCAAGCCGGTGCGGCGGGTGAGCCGCTAGGCGAGCCGCTCGTGGTGCACGTGCTCGACCGCCTCGGCAACCCGGCCACCGACGTGCTCGTGTCGTTCCAGACCACACAGGGCGGCGGATCGTTCACCCCCGCGCAGGTCGCCACGGGACCGGATGGGCGCGCGCAGTCCGTCTGGACGCTGGGCACCGAAGCCGGGGAGACGCAGCGCGCGCGCGCGTTCGCCTCGTTCAGGGTGGAAGCCGCCGTGGAGTTCGAGGCAGCCGCCACGCCGGGACCTCCGGCCGCGGCGAGCGCCCTGTCCGGGAACGACCAGTCCGGGCCCCTGCTCACCACGTTGCTGGCACCGGTCGTGGTGCGGGTCGAGGACGCGTTCGGCAATCCCGTGCCCGGCATATCCGCGAGCTTCTCGGCGGGCCCGAATCAGGGATCGTTCGCGCTCACTCCCGTCACCACGGACGGCGAAGGTCGCGCGTCCTCGTTCTGGACCCTGGGCAGCTCGTTGGGAACGCAGACGGCGTCGGTCACCGTCGGCTCGCTCCCCGTGATCCCGTTCGTCGCCGTGGCGACCGAAGTGCCGGATGACATCGAGGTCGTGGCCGGTGATGGGCAAACCGGTGCCGTGGGTGAGCCGCTGGACGAGGCGCCCGCGGTGAGGGTCTTGGACGCGCAGGGCGATCCCATCGAGTCGCTCGACGTCCGCTTCACCGCGCCGGGGGGCGCGCTCGAGCCCGCGGGCGCCGGTCCGGCGGCCGAAACCCTCATCGTGCGCACCGACGCCGACGGTGTCGCCGCGGTGGGCGCCTGGATCCTCGGAACGACCCCCGGGAGCTACGAGCTCGACATCCTCGTTCCCGGACTGCCTGATCTCGTGCTCACGGCCACCGCGCTCACCGGACCCCCCACCCTGGTGACGCGCGTCTCCGGGGACGGCCAACGCGGCGAGGCGAACGCCGCTCTCCCCCAACCGCTGGTCGCTCGCGTCACCGACTCGTACGGCAACCCCGTCTCCGGTGTGACCGTGACGTTCACCCCGGCGGCCTCGAGCGGCTCCGTGACACCGACGCAGGACACCTCGGACGGACAGGGACTGGCGTCCGCAGTGTGGACCCTCGGCTCCTCGGCGGGCGCGCAGTTCGTGACCGCCGCGATCACGGGCGCGTCCGCCGTGTTCAGCGGCGGCGTCATCGGTCTCTCGGGGCTCGAGATCGAGCTGCAGTATCTGCAGCAGCCCACCGCTTCGCAGGAAGTCGCGATCGACGCGGCCGTAGCCCGCTGGGGAGAGCTGATCCCGGGGCGGCTCACCCCCCAAGCCGTGCAGATCGGAGCCAATGCATGCGGCAGTGGCTCACCGCCGATCGACCGGACGATCGACGACTTGCTCGTGATCGTGCGTATCGCGCCGATCGATCAGGCGTTCGGGACTCTCGCCCAGGCGGCGATTTGTGTGGTGCGCCCCAACGGCGGATTACCGGTGGTCGCGCGCCTCACGTTGGACGCGGCCGACGTGGCGCGCCTCGAGGGCGAGGGCGCGCTGGACGATCTCCTGCTACACGAGCTCGCGCACACGCTCGGCTTCGGTACGCTATGGATGCCGCGCGGCCTGCTCGTGAACGCGTCCCTTCCCAACAGCCGGGGAGCGGACACGCACTTTCCCGGCCCGAGCGCGACCGTGGCGTTCAACGCCATCGGTGGGAGCACGTATGCTGCCGGGCAGAAGGTCCCCGTCGAGAATCGCGAAGGCGGCATCGGAACCAGAGACAGCCACTGGCGCCTCTCCGTGCTCGAGAACGAGCTCATGACGGGCTTCCTCGTCGCCGGCTCGAGCCCGCTCAGCCGCGTGACTGTGGCCTCGCTCGAAGATCTCGGCTACGAGGTGGACGAGCAGGCCGCGGACGCGTTCTCGATCGGACCGTTCCCGTCGCCTCCGCGGATCGACGGCGCGGCCGTGCCCCTGCCGCTCGTCGACGACGTGCTCGTCGGCCCGATCTACGTGGTCGGACCGGATGGCAGGATCCAGGGGACCCTCGAGCCTCAGTAGACGACGACCACCCGGAAGAACCAACCCACGGGCGCGCCGACCACAGCCACGATCAGGTTGCCGCCCGTGCCCTCGTCGATCAGGCACGCGGTCAGGAAGTTGTTGTCCGTGCCCGACGCGACGTCGGTGTCCGAGTCGGTGTCGAATCCGACGATGACCCAGGCTTGGCCCGATCCGGACAGATAACACGTCACCGCGGGAGGCGACTCGATCGTCCCGGCCTCGGCAGGCAGGTCGACGACGGCTTCGCCGGTGTCGTCCGTGGTCCCGTTCAGGACGAGCCGCGTTCCGGGCCCTGGCGTTCCTGCCGGTCCCATCGGCCCCTCGCAGGCGGCCAAACCGATCGAGAGAAGCGCGGCAAGGAGTCCGACGGAGTATCGCGGCATAGGCGCTCTCTCGGCGAAGGTGTGGCCGCGGCGACCCGGCCCTGTGCGCACCTTACGGACGCCCGCCCTCCCCCGCCAGCCGGTCGCCGGACGGAGTGGATCAGGATCCCTTGTCGAAGACGACCATCCACACGCCGTCCGGCTCCCTTCGCCAAACGGAGTTGAACCGACCGACCACGGCGCCGGTGGGATCCCGCACCGGTCCGGACGTGAGCGCCAACGCACCCGATGCCAGAACCTCGACGACGTCGGGATGCCACGAGAACGGTGCCGTGCGTCCCTCGAAGAACGGCGCCCATGCGCCCTCGATGGCGTCGCGCCCCCGGAGGGCCTCGTTCCCGTTGAAGAAGACCGCCTCGGGCGAGATGAACGTCAGGAAGGCGTCCAAGTCGCGATCCGCCATCGTTGCGGCGAACGCGATCTCGCGCGCCTCGACGACGGAGGTCCAGTCCGTCTGGGCGGCGACCTCCGCTCCAGCCGCCACCGCCGCGATCGAGACCGCCGTCAGCATCCTCATCGCAACTCTCCCTGAAGAGACGCGTCGCCTGGGATCTAGGGAGGCGTCGTTCCTGACGGCCGCCGCTCCAATCGGGTCGTCTGTCCGTCTCCGGGGAACCTATCGCGGCGGCCAGCCTCGCGGGTGCGCGCGGCGCCCTCACCGTCGCGGTGAGCGTCCAGCGACGCCATCAGAGCCACGAGGTCGCGGATCTCGACCGGCTTCACGAGATGGTGGTCGAAGCCAGCCGCACGACTCTTCCGGCGATCCTCGTCCTGACCCCAACCCGTCAGGGCGACCACGAGGGTGTGCTCGCCCCAGGACTCCGCTTTGATGCGCCGACACGCCTCGTAGCCGTCCATGCGCGGCATGCCGATGTCGAGCAGGATGAGCTCGGGAAGCGCCTTCGATGCCATCTCGATCGCCTGCTCGCCGTCGTACGCTCGATCGACTTCGTGCCCCATGGCCTTGAGCAGCATCGCCAAGCTGTCGGCGCTGTCCCGGTGATCGTCGACCACCAGCACGCGGCGGCTCGCTCGCGGCACCGCGGTGGCGCCGTCGGACGTCTGGCCACGCTGGCCGTCGTCCACGCCGTCCGCGATCGGAAGCCTCACCCTGAACGTCGACCCCTTGGCCGGTCCTTCGCTGTGTGCGTCCACGGCACCTCCATGCAGTTCCACGAGACCCTTGACCAGAGACAACCCGATGCCGAGCCCGCCCTGCGCACGTCCTGACGCGGGCTTGGCTTGGGAGAAGATGTCGAACACGTGCGGAAGCAGGTCGGGCGCGATGCCGATGCCCGTATCGCTGATCGTCACGACGACCTCCTCGCGGCGTTTCTCGGCGGCGAGGCGAATGCGCCCACCTTCGTCGGTGTACTTGGCCGCGTTGTTGAGCAGATTCGCGAACACCTGCGCGAGCCTCACCGGATCCGCACGCAGATAGACCGGCTCCGGAGGCAGCGTGACCGTGAGGTCGTGCTGCGCGCGCTCCATGAGCGGGAAGCTCGTCTCGACGGCGGCGTCGACCACGGAGCCGAGCTCGACGAGCGTCTGGCGCAGGTGCGGCCGATCGAGCGCCACGCGGGATACGTCCAGGAGATCCTCGAGCAGGCGGGCCATCAATTGGACCTGTCGATCGATCACGTCGTGGGCCCATCGCAGCTCGGGTGCGGACGTGCCCTTCGCCCTCAGGAACTCCACGGCGTTGCGCATCGGCGCGAGCGGGTTGCGCAGCTCGTGCGCGAGCGTCGCGAGGAACTCGTCCTTGCGCCTGTCGGCCTGCCGGAGAGCCTCCTCGCTCTTTCGCAGCGCGGCCTGCGCGCGCTCCAGCTCCTCGAAGCGCTTGTTCTCGCTCAGGTCGGTGAGCATGAAGCAGAGCCCGAACGCGCTCGTTCCGATGGCGTGGAGGCAGAACGGGACCGGCACAGCGGCATCTGGGAGCTGGACGATCAGCACGCCCTCCGTGTCGCGATGGGGCGCTTTGGCGAGCATCGTCTCGAGCGTCTCGAGGCTCTCCGGCGCGAGGAAGTCTCGCAGGCATCTGCCACCGAGCGCGGTCGGCGGCTGACGGACGAGCGTGCAGAAGCGCTCATTACAGCAGAGGATCGTTCCTTCCGAGGTGATCGTCGTCGCCGCTTCCGTGAGGTGATCGACCAGCAGTCGGAACGGATGGTCCGGCAGCTCGAGCGTATAGACGGTTTCCTCACCCGCCCGCACGATGAGCGCGTCGACCTCACCTTCGCGGATCGCGTGTAGCTCGTCCTCGGCGGCGCGCAGGCGAGCCCTCAGCTCGTCGATCTCCTGCTCGAGAAGGGGGGCATCGTTCGTCGATCTCCCGGTTCGTTCCATCACCACCCTTCCCTGCTCGAATTGTTCGCGTCAGTTCTCGGCCGGCCGCAGCTGCAAACCGACCAGAGTGCGCTCGGTGTTCGACAAATCACCGATCACCTTGCGGATCGGCTGCGGCAGCTTTCGGACCAGCGTGGGAATGGCGAGGATCTGATCGCCCTTCGCCAACTGCGGATGCACCAGGAGATCCACGACCTCGATCTTGTACTTCCCCGGCATCTCCCTCTCGCACAAGCGCGTGAGGTTCTCCAACGCGGCCACGGACTTGGCGGTCTTGCCGGCGACGTAGAGCCGCAGCTCCCACACCTCCGGACCTTCGGTGGCCACGCTCTCGCTCAGCGGGCTCGGGGCGTGTTGCTCGGCCTTCATGTCGTCTACTTCTCCGTCGTCTGGCGTTTGTTGCCGGGCGTGCGCTGGCGCTGGCCATCGGTGGCCGGCGCGCCCGCGCGGCGGCTGCGCCCCATCGCGGTGCGGTCGCGGGCGGCCTGTTCGGCGGCGGCCCGATCCTCGTCGAGGAGCGTCATCAGCTCCTCCTCCTCCGACGCGAACTGCTCACGCTTGCTCGCGATCTCCGCCTCGAGCGCCTGCCGTCGGCGATCGAGCTCGCGCTTCCTCCGCTCGATCTCATGTTGGCGTGTGAGAGCGGCGGCCCGCTCCCGTGCCTCTTGCGCCACGCGCATCGAGCCCGTGAGCACACCCTCCGCGCCGACGTACGCCTCCTGCAGCTCGATGCCGCGCTCGGTGAGCAGAAACTCACGGATCTGATTCGAGTGTGCCATGCCGCGCGACTTCAACACGTAGAGCCCGCGATTGCGCTCGCCGCCGAGCTCGATGTCCCGCATGAGAATCCAGGTGTCGGTGAGCGAGGAGACGGCCGCCTGCGTCCGCTCCAAATGGTCCCCGCCGTGGGACAAGCTGGTGAGGACCGCGGTGACCTGCCTCGCCTTCAGGAAGTCGAGCGTGCGCGTCAGCATCGATTGGGCGTCCACCGTGGAGCCTGCGTGGAAGAGCGCGGTGAGCGGGTCCACGACGACGAGTCCGGGACGGAGAGACTCGACCAGGCGGTACAAACCGATGAGATGAGCCTCGACGCCGTGTGACGTCGGGCGCATCGCATGCACGTGCAGCAAGCCCTTGTCGATCCACGGCCGGAGATCGAGGCCCACCGACCGCATGTTGCGCACGAGCTGATTCGCCGGCTCCTCGTAACCGAGGTAGAGGCACCGCTCGCCCCGTCGGCACGACGCGTCCGCCATGTGGCTAGCGAGCGTCGTCTTGCCGGTACCCGCCGTACCCGAGATCAGCACGCTGCTTCCGCGGTAGAGTCCCTCTCCGAGCATGGCGTCCAGCTTCGAGACCCCGGTCGAGACGAACTCGTCCGACACGTCGTGATTCAGGCCCATCGACGTGATCGGGAGGACCACGACACCGGTCTCGTCGATGAGGAACGGATACTCGTTCGTCCCGTGCACGGATCCTCGGTACTTCACGATTCGCAGGCGACGTGTGGACAGGTTCTCGACCACCCGATGGTCGAGCACGATCACGCAGTCGGAGACGTACTCCTCGAGCCCCTGCCTGGTCAGCGAGCCGTCGCCCCGCTCCGCCGTGATCACGGCCGTGACGCCCTTATCTTTGAGCCATTGGAAGAGACGACGCAACTCGGACCGGAGAATGGTCTCGTTGCTCAGGCCGCCGAAGAGGGTCTCCAGCGTATCGAGCACGACACGCTTGGCGCCTATGGTGTCGATGGCATGACCCAGGCGGATGAAGAGGCCGTCGAGGTCGTACTCCCCCGTCTCCTCGATCTCGCTGCGCTCGACGCGCACATGGTCGATGGCCAGCCGGTCCTGCTCGATGAGCCGCTGGACGTCGAACCCCAGGGAGCGGACGTTCTCGGCCAGCTCTTCGGCTGTTTCCTCGAAGGCCACGAAGACGCCGCGCTCGTCGAACTCCGTCGCACCCCGGACGAGGAACTCCATCGCGAGCAGCGTCTTGCCGCACCCTGCGGCACCGCATACGAGCGTGGGCCGACCTCGCGGGAGTCCACCGAGCGTGATCTCGTCGAGCCCTCGAATGCCGGAGGGAGTCTTTGGCAAGGTCGGCGAAGACGTGCGCTGTGTTTCGACTGCCATGACGCTCGAACTGCTTGTGAGGTGCGCTACCCGTCGCGTCGCCCTGGCGCGAGGTCTGCCTTGGGGGGGGGCAACAGAGTAACACGGGCCTTCGATCAACGCGACCGTCGCACGCACGCATCTGGCGATGGCCCTTCTCGCCTCGCCGCGCGGTGGCGCACGCATGCGACATGGCGCGCCTCGATTCACGCGCGTAGTGTGCGCCCGGTTTTGCCGGTCGCCTCAACAGCCGCCACGGCATGAGCTCGAAGACCATTCTCATCGTGGATGACGATCGAGACGTCCGCTTCGTCCTGGGCGCGATCCTGAACTTCGACGGCTATCACGTCCTCGAGGCCGCGAACGGCGAAGAAGCGCTGGAGATGGCACGGCGCATCCTTCCGGACCTCATCGTCATGGACGTGCACATGCCCAAGCTGGACGGCCTTCGCGCCGCCGAGGCCCTCCGCGCCGACGAGCGCACGCGCGCCATCCCCGTTCTGGCGTTGACTGGTGAGCCTCTCGATGAGCCCGATCGAGCCGCCCGCGCTGAATCCGCGTTCAGCTCGCGCCTCCGGAAACCGTTCGTGGCTGCGGAGCTGAAGGAACGCATCCGCGCGATCATCGGGGATCCCTGAGTAAGAACGGGTTGCGGCACGCCCCTTGCTGTCGGTAACCGACATGTAAGGAGTCATTCGCGCATAGGGTGCTGCTCGCCGCAGTAGGAGGCCGATATGGTGTACGCCCCCGAGGACCGGCTGCGCCGGCTCTGCGAAGCACTGCAGGATCGAAGCGCGCAGCGCGCCGACCTAGAGATCGTCGGGGGCAACGGTGCGCGTTGTGTGCTCCGCCTGTCGTCGCCCCGGGGTCCGGTCTCCACTCTCGAGATCTCGGGCGACGAGGTCACCGTGACCACGCACTCGAACGGCCTGAACGCCGATGCCGGCACCTCGCAGATCGTGGATGAGCTGGGTGTCGACCTGTCGAGCGGCTACGCGTGGGACGCGGTCCACTGCGAGTCGGCGGACGAGCTCGCTCACCTGCTGGTGAAGCACATGCGACGCCGGGTGCGCGACGCCGATCCCGAGCCGCAGGGCGTCTGAGCGCGTCGGGCCGCTGTTGGCCGTTCTACCGTGAGTCGCGCTTCGCGACTCGACTGGCGACCGCCGCCAGGCGCTAAGACGACTGCAGCGCGACCGCGGGAGGCGTCCTCGCGGCTCTGTGCGCCGGCACGGCGGCCGCGAGCGCCGCCACGCCGAGGAAGAGCAGCGAGCCTGCAACGAGCGTGAACGGATCCAGCGGGCTCACGCCGTAGAGGAGCGAACCGAGGAGCCGTCCCAGCGCGACCGCCGCGACGAGACCGATGAGGACGCCGGCACCGGCGATCACCATTCCCTGCCGCAGGATCATCCCGCGGATTCCGCTCGCATCGGTCCCGAGCGCCATGCGCAGGCCGATCTCGGCCGTGCGCTGGCTCGACACGTACGAGATCACACCATAGACGCCGACCGCGCCCAGCAGCAGCGCGATCGCCGCCGCGATCACGAGCAGCGTCATCGTGAAGGTCGTGCGGCTGAGCGACTCCGCCACGACGTCCTCCATCGTGCGCATCTCGCTGATGGGGAGCCCCGGATCCAGCGAGCGGATCAGCTCGCGAATGGGCGCGCCGAGCGCGAGCGGGTCCTGCTCCGCGCGCACCACCATCGACATCGGCCCGGCTCCCCCGCCGATCGAGTCCAGCATCGGCTTGTAGATGTACGGCTCGGCCGGCGTATCCAGGCCCGTCGCGTGCACGTCGCCGACGACGCCGACCGAGCGCGCGGGCGCACCCGCCGTCTGCATCCGCTTGCCCAGCGCGCTGACGTTCGGCCAGAACCGCTCCTTGATCGATTCGCTGATGAGCAGCGTGCCCAGGCGGTTGTTGTGATCGTCGCTCGTGAACTCCCTGCCCTCGAGGATGGGGATGCGCATCGTCTCGAAGTAGCCGGGCGTCGCGCGACGGATCAGGAACGACGGCGGAAACTCGTCCTCCGGAACCGGGAACTCGTCGATGGCAGTCGTGAGCCGCGTCGCGATCCCCTGGAGAGGAAGCACCGTGACCGCTCCGGCGGAGGCGACGCCGGGGATCTCCTCGATGCGCATCACGAGATCGTCGTAGAAGCGCGCGAGCGCCTCCGCCGACTGGTAGGTGGCCGGGCTCGGCGACAGGCGGAACGTGAGCACGCCCGCGGCCGTGAAGCCCGGATCGACCCGCCGCAGCTGCTGGAAGCTCCTCACCATCAGCCCCGAGCCCACCAGCACGACCAGCGCCAGCGCCACCTGCGCGACCACCAGCGTGCTCCTCGCCCGATGCCGCCCACGCCCGATCGTGGCGCCCCGGCCGCCGTCGCGCAGCGCACCGAGCAGCTTCCCCGATCCCGCGCGAAGCGCAGGCAAGACGCCGAACAGTAGACCTGCCAGGATCGACACACCGCCCGTGTACAGGAGCGCCGACCCGCTGATCCCGATCTGGTCGAGTCGCGGCAGGCTGGCGGGCGCGATCGACACGAGCGCGCGCACGCCGACGAAGGCGAGCAGAATGCCGGCGAGGCCGCCGACGAGCGCGAGGAGCAGGCTTTCCGTGAGCACGTATCGCACGAGCCGGCCGCGCCCCGAACCGAGGGCCAGCCGGACGGCGCTCTCGCGCGTGCGGGCTTCCGCGCGCACCAGGAACAGGTTGGCGACGTTGCTGCATGCGATCAGGAGCACGAAGGCCATCGCCCCGAGCAGGATGAGCAGCGGCTGCTCGATGTCGCCCACGATCTCCTCTCGGATCGTGCGCACGAACGCCTCGCCGCTGAACACGCCCTGGAACCAAGTCGGCCCGTAGCCCGCCTCGCCGAACCGTGCGATCAGGCTCTCGGCGTCCTCGACGGCCGAGGCGATCGTGACGTCGGGGTTCAGGCGAGCGATCCCCGAGATGCTGTGGCCGCCGAAGTTCTCGCTCTCCGGGTCGAGACCGCGAGGTATCCAGACGTCGATCTCGGGCGACGGGAAGTCGAAGCCCTCCGGCATCACGCCGATCACCTCGAGGGACTGACCCTGGAGCTCGACCGAGCGCCCGACGATGTCCGGATCGCTGCCGAAATAGCCCGTCCAGAGTCGATGGCTCAGGACGACCAGGCTAGGCGGGCCGGGGACGTCCTCCTCGCGCGTGAACAGGCGGCCGCGCAGCGGCGGCGTTCCGAGGACCTCGAAGGCGGTCGCCGTGAACGCGCTCACGTTGACCTGGATCGGCTCGTTCTCGCCGGAAAGGGGCCACTGGAAGCCGCCCGGCCCGCCGATGTAACCGCCGAATACCTGGAACGAGCGGTTGTTGTCGGCGAAGTGCCAGTAGCCGCGGTCGGAGAACGTGATCTCCCCCGTGCGGCCCGGGCCCGGCAGCGTACCCGCCGCGACCGTGACCACGCGGTCGGGGTCCGCGTACGGGAGCGGCCGGATGAGCACGCCGTCGACGACCGAGAAGATCGCCGTGTTCGCGCCGATCGCGACCGCGAGGGTGAGCACCGTCACCGC
>Ga0105107_10001119_pt1 | contig 17436 bp, 11 predicted proteins | sample PPLLaktember2015_6_FD_79335 | JGI IMG/M metagenome (GOLD analysis project Ga0105107, IMG submission 79335) | Freshwater sediment microbial communities from Prairie Pothole Lake near Jamestown, North Dakota, USA - PPLs Lake P8 Core (1) Depth... | ecosystem: Environmental > Aquatic > Freshwater >...
CCCGTCTTCATGAACCGCACCATATCGGCATTGGGCACCATCTCGTTGATCAACCGCGCCAGATCCAGCTCGATGGGGCTTGCCATACTGAACAACACCCCGTTGGACATCTGGGACCGCACCGCATCGTCCACCTCGTCGTAACAGTAGCCGAGCGTGACAGGTCCGAGCGCCAGACGGAAATCGATATATTCCTTCCCCTCCATATCCCAGAGGCGGCACCCCTTGCCGCGCGCGATGAACTTGGGCATGGTTTCTTCGAAAGCATCGTAGGGACGTTTCGCATTCGTCTGCGTCCCCCAGGGAATAAGGCGCAGTGCCTCTTGAAAGTGTCTGTCAGATGGCTTCATACTGTGACCTCGGGGATATCGCCGGAGCAGTCAAGACGCACCTGCACGGTCTGGGAGTTGTGGGTGCCGCTCACGGTCCAGATAGTTCCCTCCCGTGAGAACACGAGCTTGCCGTGTTCTTTCCCCGACTGCTGTGCGGTGCAGACGGTAAGAATCCGGTGTTCCGCATTCCCGGCCGCAACTATCTCCGCATAGGGGTACACGCCGAGCTCCGGGGCGAGAGGATGCACCGCGGTGAGAACTTCCACCGGCATCATGGCATCGACCGTCGCGCGTGCCGTCGCTCCCGGCCGGTGAATGACAAACCTGCGGCCGTCCACTGTTGCAGAGCCTTTGCCGTCGGAGTTGTCGACCTGATACCGTATCTGGACGGAGCCGGGTTTTTGATCGAAACGCACATGGTCCAGGAGTAACAGGATGTCGGGTTTCAGGAAGACGAGCGTACGTCGTACGAGTGCAGCTTCGGGGGTAATCAGCCGGTAAGCCTGTGTGGCGTCGCTTGTCACGGTCACCATTCGCTCGCCGGGAGCGTAGCGGATGATCTCTGCTTCCGCCCACGAGGCGTTGGTGCCCTCGTGGCCGTCATGGTATTGATGTCCTTTCCCGTTCAGGAGTACCGCGGTGTGGGCCGAGGTGAACCTCAGCACCCAGAGCGGGTCGGTGTGGGAATAGGCGGCCTTGTACGGATCATGAAACAACCGCTCACCGTATGCAGTGAATATCACGCTGTTGCGGTCCGCGTGCTCATGGTTTCCGGGACCCCCGCTCCGGAGCGCGACAACAGTGTCGCGTTCCCCCCATCCCGTGCGAGCAACCATCCAATCGTTCACGAAACGCGTATTCATGAGTGCCGGGGCGGGCGGGAGGGGCTCCACTGTCTTGTCATACCACACAATCGCGAAGTGACTCGACACCTCGCCGACCGACAGCGCCACATGTTGCGCCAGACGGTCACGATGCTCGCGAGCAGTCCACATCGCGACTGAACAGTCGCCCATGGTGTAGGCATCGCCGAAATTGACGCAGCCCTTGGGTTGACCCGTGGTCGGCATGGACATGTTCAGGGCGTACCGGGCGGTGCCGGCGAAATTGATCATAGACCGGTGATCTACTCCCAGCCGGCGGTACAGCGCGTCAATGCACAAGGTCAGGTGCTGTGCGGTATAGCCCCAGTAGCCCGCGCCTTCGTCATAGCTGCCGTCGGACCCGAACATAGTCGAAAACGCCAGGGCGCTTTGCAGCGCGAGATCCACCCACCGCGGCGCCGAAGGGTGCACATCATACAACTTACACCCCGCGAGTGCCAGGCCGGCGATCGGAATAACCTTCAGGTTTGTCGCGTTGAGAATGAAGGGCCATCGCCGCAGGTCGAACCTATAGCTATAGTCGCTTTCGGGATCGAAGCCCCACCCCTTGACGCGGTCGGGGTATTTCATGCCGTACAGCGTACGGTAACAGGCCGGCGCCCCCTTTGCGGCGACTTGTCGCGCCATTTCATCTTTCAGATCTTGCGGAAGGGCGTCATCCAGCCATTCCAGGGCGCACACCGTGGCAATGGTGGTTTCGGGGGCACGCTGCAGGCCGATGGTCTCTTCCCCGCCTTCCAGAAAATAGTCCCACCGCTTATAGAGGAGGAGTTTGTCGATGGCTTCCCGCGCAACGGCAAGGTGTTCCCGGTCGTGCGTAAGGGCATAAACGAAAGCCGAGCGCTCAAGGATCTGTCGCGCACGCAGAAGGTGGCGCACGTGATTATTCAGCTTCAGCTCATCGCGCAGAAAGAGCCGATCCGCCTTCAGGTCCGCGTTCTTCATCCCCTCCCAGAACGGGGCGAACCGCGGGTGGCGCACGGTCTCCTGCAACCGCGGCACGTCATCGGGGCCGAACACGAGATTGCGCGCGCCGGTTGGCGCAGAGGATGTCCCCGGTTGGCCCGCACCCGCAAGAGAGCGGGCAAAGGACAGACCGGCCGCTACGGTGGCGGTCCGCTGAAGAAATGCGCGTCTTGAGCTGTTCACGATCGACTCACATGTGTGGCGGTTGCATGTAGCTGCGGAGGATCTCGGCGTTGCGTCTGGAATTCTCAATCAATGGGTGGCAGTGCGTCTCGATGGTGATATGCTTGACAATGTCGTCACGGAGCAACGCCTGGACCTGGCCTTTCCAGTCGAGGGCGCCGGTTCCGATGGGCACGCACTGGATCAGGGATCCTTTTGTCGTATCCTTTGCGTGCACATTGATGATGACATTTTTCACGGCTTCGTAGCCAGTCGGAAACGGCGTTTCATCGGTACCGTAGGCATTGCAGGGGTCCCAGTTGGCACCGAGCGCGGAATGGCCGACGGCTGTGATCAGCGCATGCGTATTCTTGCCGGTATCGCACCAGAAGCCGGGTTCGTTTTCAATGGCAATGCGGATACCGTTCTTGTTCGCAATCTCGGCGGCACGGCACATGTACTCGACCGCGCGCTGGAAGTTTTCCGGGGACTCGCCCGCTTCCCGCTGGAATCCGAACACGATGATCATCCGGGAGTCCAGGCGTGCGGCGAGATCCAGCGTCGCCGGCAGCACGTTGTGGAGTTCGTCCTCGATGGTGGCCTTGTCCGCAAGATGCGCCTTGAACATTCCCGGTGACAACGCGGTCACACGCACGCCCTCCTGCTTTACGAGGGACACCACCGCATCGATTTCACGGGGTTCCACCCGAGGCACCCGCCCACTCACGAGGCAGCGCAGCTCGTAGCGTGTAATTCCCCACTGCAATCCATGGCGCAACGCGGTCGGAAAATCCTGAGCGATCTCGTCGCTGACAATCCCGAGGGCAAGTTCGTGCGGTGCTTTCATGGTCGCGTCTCCTGATAACCGAGCTCTCTGGAAATGACGACGCCTTCACGCTTGAGAACCTCAACAATCGACAGCAGCAGAGCCCTGTTGCGCCGGGCCCGCTCGGACTGGAGCGCAGTCATCAACGCTGCGACGATCTTGCCGTAATGATCGCGGAGCGGCACCGCGATCACACAGAGGTCGGGCTTGTACTCGGCATCATTAATGACGTAGCCGTCCTTCCGGATTTCTTTGAAGCGGCTTCTGAGGCGCGTCAGACTGGTGATCGTCTGGGGCGTATAACGCTTCAGGCCCCTGCGTTGAATGGCAGCGTGCAGCACTTCGTCATCGGCCTCGGCCAGCAATACCTGGCCCGATGCCGTAGCATGGACGGGAGAGCGCTGGCCGAGACGGGCGACCATCCGCCAGATCTCCGGCGTGTCGGCACGGTCAATAATGATCACCTCGTTGTCTTCAAGGATGGCGACGTAGTAGCTCTCGCGCGTCTCATCGGACATGCGTACAAGATGGGGATGGGTCACGGTCTTCAGGTCGATCTTCTCTAGAGCACGGTTCCCCCAATCGATGAGCTTCATCCCCAGCGTGAAGATGCTACGGGTACGATCGAGCTGCACGATCGACGCCTTCTCCAGGGTGAGGAGGATCCTGAACAGCGAGCTCTTGGGATATCCGGTCTGTCGCGACAAATCGGCCAGGGAGATTCCTGTGTGGGACCCGGCGAGCAGTTCGAGCACTTCCACTGCGCGTTGGACGGCGGGGACAGTGTACTCGTTCGGCATAGTACTCCCTGTTTAGCAAATAAAATATCGTTTAATTAGTGTACAAAAACAACACCCCCGTCGGGCGAGCTTGCCTCAACCCGGACGACGGGGTTCGATACCGACGAGCGTATAGGGGCCCTTGGGAATCACCGCCACAGTTGTCTGGGGCCCAAAACGCGCAATCCCTGAGGAAACCTCCGCCCCGACAGCCGATGCCGACCGCACAAACAAACGGTCCCGCTGTCCTTGCGGGATCCCCTCTGACACCAGGACGATTTCCGCATCCTGGGCTATCCGCGCACACTCCTCCAGCTGCCACTGGTCGATGCGTACGGGGTGATGCTGCAGGCTCGCCAGGAACTCCTCGGCTGAGGAGTAGCTTGTCGCCATCCCGGCGAATTCCTCACTGCCAAGACCTTCGGTACACGCGGCTGCAAGTATGAGCATGCCCCCCTTTCTCAGGATCGGTGCTGCCGCGGTCAAACCCTTGACCGACTGATACAATGTTAAATCCAGCGGATAGCCCGCCGATGTCGTCACCACGATGTCCACAGGCTCGCGAACGAACGCCGAGACGGCATTGCGGACATGCGCCACGCCCGCCATATGCGCGTCCACCGGATCGCCGGCAAACACGCCGGTGATTTGCCGGTCCGCATCCAGCGACACATTCAGTATGAAATCATGTCCCGCCATCCGCGCGATGGCCAGGAGCTCCTCGTGCAGGGGGTTTCCTTCGATGATCCCTTCACGGCAGCGCGGGTGTTCAATGAACCGCGGGCTGTGCAGCGCTTTGATGGTTTCTTCGCCCGCACAACCCGGAGCGATGAGTTTCCTGCCGCCGGAAAAACCCGCCATCAGGTGTGGCTCGATGAACCCGGTCGTGATTTTCAGGTCGGCTTCACAGTACGCCCGGTCAATGTACACGGGAACACCACCCGGTGTGCGGCCAAGCGCTTTCTGCTCTGCGAGGACGCGTGCGTGGTGGTTGACGATCCGGCAGGAGTGCAGGATGTCATCTCCGAGCATCTGCTGCAGCTCCTCCGGGCTGCTCGGGCGGTGCAATCCGGTTGCCACCAGAATCGTGATCCGTTCCCGTGCCACCCCGCCGCCGGCCAGCGCATCCAGCAGTGCAGGGACCAGGAGGTCGTTGGGCATCGGACGGGTGATGTCACACACCACGATACATGCCGACTTTTTGCCCGCGGCGAGTTCTCGGAGGGGTTTTCCTCCGCGCGGCCGCTCCAGGCACTGCTGCACTTCCCGCGCGGGATCCGCGATAGGAGGTGCTCCGGGCATGGACAGCACGCCCGCGAGATTGCGGTCGGGAATGTCAACGTCCAATCCCGACCGGCCGTATGCAAGATGGACGCGCATCAGACGGACTCTTCTTTCTTTCCGGAATATTGTGCAGCGCTGCGTATTTCCGATTTTTTCCCGAAGTACGCCATGAGGATTCCGAAGACAATCATAATAAAGATAATGACCCCGAGAATCGCCTGTTCGCTTCCGTCAAGGTCCGTCAGGAAAATCAGCGCCATCAGAAGACCCATGACGATCGTTGTACCGCCCACCAGCGGAAACGTGGAGATCTGTTTCCGCCCGGCGCCGAAGACTTCCTTCGCCACGTCCACGGGTGTATCCAGCTTCTTGAAGAACTCATCAACGATCTCACGTTGTGCCGGTGTTTCACTGGCAAAGAGGGCGGCAAAACCGAAGAGACTCCCGCCGAGAATCATTGCGCTTGCCGCCGCGGCGATCTGCTGCCATACCGCGGCCCCTCCGGGTAACGTCGACAGGTAGATTGCGGCATACACGCAGCCCAATGCCACCGAGAGGACCGCGAGCATTGCTTTGTTGCGGCCGTAAAGCTTGCCGAGGGCATACGAGGCGACGAATATGCCGAAGCTGCTCACGAAAGCAATATAGACCTGCGGACCGATGTCCCACCCCAATGCATAGCGCGTCGTGACACCGACAATCAATCCCCATGCAATGGCACCCACGGCGGACCACTTCGGCACGCGCCGGAAGATCAGGCCGAAAGCCGTCGGCACGATCACCGGGATGTTCAACAGCGTAAAGAACGCCTGCATGAGATTGAAAATGCCGAACGCGCTCGTTATGAACACCACCGCAAGAACCACAACGAGGAGTCCGAGCGCAACCGAGAACCATCGCCCGACATTGAGGAGGTGGCGGTCATCACTGTCCGGCCGGACCCACCCCTGGTAGATATCCCGGGTAAGAATCGAGGAGACCATGTTGTACACCGAGCTGAGCGAACTCATGGTTGCGGCAAGCATGGCGGCGATAAACACGCCAATGAGTCCGTTGGGCAGAAGCTTCAGGCAAAGCGCGATGAATACGAGGTCCTGCGGGTTGTTGCCGACATACGGCTTGAAGAAATCGATCTGGCTGAGATCGGGCCAGATGACGCTTGCGACCAGCGGGGGTACACCAAACACGAACGGAACCGTCAGGAACAGTCCGCCGGCGAGCATTCCCACCCGCTTCGCATCCCGTTCATCTTTCACGCTGTAGAACCGTTGCGCGGCGCCCGAGGCAGTCCCGAGACACATGATGATGAATATCGAGAGGAGCCAGTGTTCCGTGTAGTGCACGCCGTTATACATATGATCGAAGCTGAGCGCGGGCAGCGCGTCAATCAGATTCCGGGGTCCGCCGACCAGCCCGAGTGCCAGGGGCATCACGATGAACGTAATGCTCAACAGGATCACCCCCTGGACGACGTCGGTAATGGAAACAGCCCAGAGGCCGCCCATGAATGTATACACCAGGATGACGAGGCCCGTCACCACCGTCACGGTGACAATATCGAGCGCCATCACCGGCGCGAGGAGTTTGCATGTCGCCGCGAGCTGAACCCCCGCCGACAGGGTGAAGTTCAGGGAGATGACGAGACTCAGAAACTGCTGTGTCGTGAAGTTGAACCGCGTATTGGTGTATTCCACGGGGGAGATCGACCTTGTCCTGCGCCACTTTGATGCAGTGAGCAGTGAACCGAAGAAATACGATACCGACCAAGTCCCGAAGTAACAGATGGCAAACCACCCCGTGGCATAGGCAAATCCCGCCGCGCCGGTGAATGTCCACGCGCTGAAGTTCCCCATATACAGGGTCATGCCGGACACCCACCACGGGATCATGCTGCCACCGGCGAAGTACTCCTTTGCGCCTTTGTTGACCTTCATGAAATACAGGCCGATGCCGAGCATGAACAGAAAGTAGGCACCGATGACGAGATAGTCGTACGTGTCCACAGCTTTCATGTGCGCTCCAACAGACAGAGTCGGGAATATGGTGTTTTTGGTCGTGAATTCGAACGTTACGGGGCGGAGCGAACGCCTGCAATCGCTTTGTCGACTTCCTCAGGAGTGTTGTATATGTGCGTCGAAATACGCAATGCGGCGAGTCCGCCTTCAGTGACACTCCGCGTACGCATGTTCAACGTGTCCAGGTGATTCTGCATCTCAAGGTGTCCCAGCCGGTTATGCACGAAGGTGATCATAGCACTGCGAAGGGCCGGTGACGAAGGCGACAGAAGGGTTACGCCGGGAAGGGATCGCAACCCGTCGTACAGATGGTCGGCCAGCACACGGTCGCGTTGCCAGACGGCTTCAATCCCGATACGCCGGATGAAGTCGATGCCCGCACCCAGGCCGTGTCGCAACGGCGCGCTCACGGTGCCGTACTCGTACCGCTGCGCGCTTTGTTCATAGGAGTAGAAATCCTTAAGGAAATCAAAATTGGCTGAGTAGGCGCCGACGAATATGGGTGCGATGGTATCCTGCATCTCCTTGCGCACGTACAGCAGGCCGGTCTCCTTTGGTCCCAGCAGCCATTTGTGACCGCTCGTGGCGTACGCATCACAACCGATATCGTGAAGACTGAACGGCATCATGCCGGCCGATTGCGCTCCGTCGAGGAAGCACCAGATTCCTTTTCCGCGCGCCAGCGAGCAGATCTCCTTCACGGGCAGGACCAGACCCGTGGTCGTCACGATGTGCGGAATGGAAATCAGGCGCGTTCGGCGCGTAAGGAGTTTGCCGATCCTTGCCAGATTCTCCTCTGCAGACGCCGTGGATGGTTCAAAGCGCCGGAGAATCAACCCTTTGCGACGTGCCAGCGGCATCCAGGTCAGCGCATTCCCCACGTGCTCCTGTGTCGTAAGGATGATCTCGTCGCCCGCCGCAAACGGAAGGCCGTTCGCCACAATGTTGATGCCTTCCGTGGTGTTCCGCACAAACGCCAGTTCAGCCGCCTCACACCCGAGGAGCACACCCGCGCCGCCTTTGACCGCTTTCCAGAGTTCTTCCGAGTGCCCCGTTTCCGATATGCGCTCCAGCTCGTCCATCTTCGTCTTCACCGCATCTATGACCGCATACGGAGACGCCCCCAGGCCGCCGGTGTTGAAATAGGCGCGGTCGCGTGTAAGGGGAAACTGGTCGCGCACGAATTCCCAGAACCGCTCATCGTTTGTGTTTGTCGCGGGCCAGGGGACCGGCGTTGTCGAGGTCGCCCGCGCCAGATGCGGTGCAACCGCACCGCCGACCAGACCCGCCACGCACGTCGCAAGAAAATCTTTCCGCTTCATCGACCCGGGACCTCCAAGATGATGTCCGTTTGACTTCCTTGTTTGCGGTGTGCAAGCGTCAGTGCGCCGTCCTTGACCTCAGCTTTCACCCCGTTCACCGTCGCTGACGTTTCCGTTGATCGATTGACCGTCACGTCGAAGATTGCACCGCGAACGACGAAGACCATCCGCAGGTGATCGACGCCCCGGATGAGGCGCGGCCGGATGACAACGCCGTCAAGATTGGGACGGAATCCGAACATGTGATTGACCATCAGCACAACCACTTCCGCCCACGTCCAGCCAACCACGGAGACCGGCGGAGCCGGCGGCGTTATACTCGGACCGTACCGCTCAAACCATCCGCCGGACTTTCCGCCATGAATCGTGCCGATCCAGTCGATGGCACGCCATGCGCGTTCATCATCTCCCAGCTCGACCGCGGCGCGCGCCATCAAGATCGAGGCAATCGGCCACGGAGCCGGGGGATCGGGCTCGCTCTTCGTATTGTAGCGCGAATACCCGCCGAAGTCCCATTGTTGATTCCACAAAATGTCCATCCACCGCAGCGTCGCACGCGCCACCTCGCCCTTTGGATCGATATATTCGTAAAGGACCGGATAGATGTCAGCACTGTCCGGTTCACATTCGGGCTTCTCGTTCAGTGCCAGGGGGGATCCCGGAGGCATGGCCGCGCGGTCCGGCGGTATCATGTAGCGGTGCCACCGTCCATCCAGCGTTCTTCTCTTAATCAAATGTCCATCTTCGATAAACCGGAAGGTTGGGTCTTCGAACACGATCTGTTTCAGTTCGGCGGAGGCGGCCGCCCAACGCTGAGCAGTGGCGCTGTCACCCATTGACCGGGCGAGGTCGACTCCCCGTTCCAGCCCCATGACCACCCAGAACTGATATGCCAGTTCGAAGCCGTCCTCGACCCCTTCGCGATCGCTCCGTTCCCAGAATTCCCTCTTATTGCGTAAAAGCCGTGTGCGCCGTCCGCGGAAGACGTCCTGAAGCGGATAGTCACCAACCCGCACGATTTGCGGCCAGAACTTCTTGATGAGATCCCGGTCGCCTGACCAGCACAAGTAGAGCCATACCCCGTACAGAAGCTGGCCGTTTTGATCGAGCTCGGTATAGTCCGTGCCGGACCAGCGGCTTGATTCGACCAGACATCCGTCCGGACTGACGTTCCGCGAAAGGTTCTTGAGGAGTACGGCCCGCGCTTCCTCATGCATGCCGGCCATCGATAGTCCCTGGACCATCATCACGTCGTCGCGAACCCATTCCATATTGTACTGCCAGTACCCGCTGTCACGTTTGCCGCTCCGGCCAAGATGCGCTTTCAAACCGCTGCGGGAAACGGCGTAGAGATGGTCGAGCCGTTCATTCCCGGTCGAGAGAACCGGTTTGGACTTCCAGTACGTGACGGTCTTTCCCCACACCTTTGGCATGTCAGCCGCACGGAGGCGCGGAGTGCCCGGCCGTATGGAGTAGACAAACCGGGCAACAGCCTCCTTGCCCGGCGCAATGGCTTCGAGCTGCGTCGACACTTCATAACGTCCGGTCGCCCTTGCGGCGCCGTCCAGACATGAAAGTGTGATCTCGCTATATCCGTGCCCGAATGCGATATTCTTTTTGGGGTCGGTCCCGATGTCATCGAACATCGTGAAGTTGGGAACGAGCGGCAGCCGGATCTTTGCAGGCAATGCTGTTGCACCGGTGTTGCGCAACCTTACTTGACGAATCAGATACGCACCCTCCGAAGGGACAAAGATCTCCTCCTCGACCATCATGACGCCCGCCTTCCAGAGCGCGGAAATCACGGGCACCGACTCGACCAACTTCCACTTCACCTCGACAAGCGTTTCGGGACTTACCGAGTAGCCGTTGGTGCCGATCGTGACAAAGAGTATGGAATTCTCCATCCCCCGCTCGGGGTGAAAGAGGTACGTACTCCATTTCCGCGAGAATCTCTCGGCATCCATAAGTGTCAGGCCGAGAAACGTCTGGGGTAGATCTCCCGACCGATCGGGCATATACTGCACAACAGCCTGCACCTCGCCGTTTCCAATGAAAAAATATTCGATGCCGGGCTGGTAGGTCGAGAAATCCTGGTGGAGGCGTTGCGGGTGTCTCCGGGCGTCCTGGGAAGCGCCGCCCTTTTGCCCGTCGAATGCGAATACCTGTTCAAGTGAGAGCACGCCGGCGGCAGGGACCAGGAGACTGACCGCCGGTGTCCTGAGGAAATCACGTCGTTTCATGTATTATCCTTATCGATAGGACACTTCAATGTGCGCGGTGCCCCGTACTGCAAAACGGGCGTCCGCATACGGACTCTGTTCGATTTTCGCTGCGCCTGCCTCAACTGCCCGCCTGTTCACCCGGACACCGGCAACGCGGGTACCCTCGGGCAACAGCAGGTGCAGTTGAACCTCCCCCAACCCGGACACTTCCATTGTAATCATGGACCGCGCCGGATCATGACGATACTGATAGCCACACGAAGCTCCGCTGGCGCCGTATGCCGCCACAACCTCCACATCATCCCGACCCGCCGCGAGCCATCGCGGAGACAGCCTCACCTGCCGGAAGCATGCCCCGGTGTCGACAACACCCGCGAGCCCTTCGATCAATGCGTACAGCATGGCGGATGAACCCCACCCGTCCGTCGGATATGCCTCCGGACTCGTGCTCGTCTCGCGGGTGGCATGCCGACCATCCGGGAAATACCAGAGATAGGTTTCGTCAGTCTTTGTCAGTTCACAATATTTGAGCAGCTGCTCGACGGCGTAGGATTCACATCCGTGCTCAAATGCCGCACGGGCAAGTTCGCCGCCCACAAGCGGCATGATTCCACCGTTGCAGTAGGCTCCCGCAACAATCTTCTCGTCCCCGTGGATCCCGTCCGGGAACGGCGGGTCGATACTGAACCATTCGGCGAACGCACCGGTCGATTTTCCGCGGGTCTGATATTCCTTGATGATCGCCGTGGCCATTGCGTGGGTCGCCAGACCGCGGTTGATATCCATCGGGTTGCTGAGGCTAAGCTGCGCGGCGGTGTTCACCCCGGGAATCGTGACCGGCACGAGGGGCACATGATGCGTGTAGAACTGTCCGTTGAAACAGAGAGCATTCGTCCGGCGGCGGAGACCGGCGGCAAAGTGTCGCCAGTATGCCGCCCGCTTTTTCTTTCGCACCCGATAGAGGAGTACGGCGAGCCGCAGGCATGCCTCGTAATAGCCCGAATTGTCGCCGTGCATGATCCCCCAGAACGTCTCATCAGTAATCTGGAAGTTCAGCCAGGGATGCCGCCCGGCGGTATAGTCAAAGTCCCATGTGTCAATCGTGTAGGCACGTTTGACAAGCTTATGCCGCACATCCCATCGCCAGGGATCATTGAAAATGTATGCAAGGGCACGCTCCGCGTGCGGCAGCATGCGCTGCAGCCACCCATCATCACCGGTCGCCTGCCAGGCAAGGTAAATCCCGTTGACGAATCTGTACTCGACATCCGCCTCCACCGGGACTCTGACATACTTCGCCCAGTTTTCCCGCTCGCAGGGAAGTTTGTCAGGAGTGAGCGTAAAATAGTCGAACAGCCACCCACGTGCGGTCTGTGTCTCGGCAAAGTGCTCGACCATGCTCGTCATGTCGCGCTCCCAGTACCGGAATCCGCGCATCATGTCCGTGTGATCCCTGAGCCAGAGGCTCGGTCCGTCCGGTGATCGATACCCCCGCACGCGCGAACCCAGCGCATTCATTTCCGACACATCCTGATCCAGGAAGCCCTTGATACGGGGAAGCAGGGCATCGACCCGTGGGTCGCCGGAGTGCAGCGATGTGACTCTCGTCGTCATGAGAATATCACATCCCCCGCCCGATAAACGGGAAGAGCGGTCCGTGGAATTCTTCGCCCTCCGTAAGGTTTCCCCTGTCGCCCACGATGTGTTCCTGCTTCTTGTAGTGCGTTCCCGCCGGCATGAAGATCGTCACCATCGCCCGGCGGGGTCCGTCGGTGACGTTCGGTCCGGCATAGTGGAAGGTCAACCCGTGATGAAATGTGCAACTCCCGGCTTTCATCTCCATGACCACCGGGCGGATATGCTTCATGGACTCCGGAAGCAGGCTGAGCAGACTCTGCTCGTCCGCCTTGCCGAGATCGACGGGATCCAGCGGACCCAGCATATGCGATCCGGGGAGGAACCACATGCACCCGTTTTGCACGGTGACATCGTCGAGCGCCATCCAGCATGAGAGCGCACCGTTTTCCCGCATCGGCCAGTAGACTTTGTCCTGGTGCCACGCCGTTGCCTTACTGTCTTTCGGATACTTGATGAGCGCATGGTCATGCCAGAGACGGACACATGGCGACCGGGTGAGTTGACGCGCGATGTCGCCGATCCGGGGGCTGAGCGTGTACTCTTCAATGGCGGGATATCGTTCCCACACGTTGACCATCTGCAGGAAGACCTTGGCATAACCTTCATCCACTCTGGGCCCCCAGTTCTCCTGCAGTCGTTTCCGGTCGTCGGCGGCAACATCCACAGCTGAACGGAGCGCTACGACTTCTTCACGGGTCAGAACGTTGTGCAGCTGGATGTAGCCGTTCTCTTCGTAGAAGCGCACCTGTTCTTCAAGCAAGGGGAAAGTGTCGTCGTACAACATGATAGCTCCTCCTGAGTGTGTGGTAGACTCCTGATCAGTTTTTCATCCGCCACATGTACTGGGGATCGATGTGAGGTTCATCGTGTGCATGGTGTTCCATCAGTGCAATCTTGCGTCCCAGCAATTCGCCGAAGTTTTGACCGTACAGATGCAGGGATTCGCCGAGCGCGGACACCGGCATCCACATTCCCGCTGAATGTTGCCAGAGTGTGAGAAGGTCCCGGGCGTTCGCGAGTTCTCCGGCGACCATTGCCTCGCAGAGGGACCGGAATTGCGTACGCTGTGCCTCATTCGCAGCCTGAAGATAGCCGTGCACCGATTCCGTCCATGCAACCGTGTTGCGCATCGTGATGTAGAAGCAGCGTGCGGCACGAAGCCGGTCCTGCAGATCTTGAAACACCGGGGGCACCGAGTCCGTGCTGTGCGTTGCCTGCGGAAGCCCGTGACAGAGCCGGATCGCCTCATCGAGCGGGGGGAGGACCTTCTGATCGATCTCGCGTCGCAACCCCTCGGCCTGATCGACCGTGAGAAAATTCCACATCATGTCATTGTTCAAATCCACGCGCGCCGGATTGTTGAACGTTGCCAGGAGGAAATCTTCATAGTAGGCCCGTTCCTGTTCGGGGATGGCGTCGATATTAGGCACAAACGGACGAACCCAGAGGCGAAACCACGGAAACCCGAACGTGCTCATGGGAATTCCCGCGGGGTATGCACGAACAGCGGCGTCAGAGAGAGTCCACACGCGCAGCAGCCCGGCCGCGTATGATTCCCCCGCCCATCGGCGCGCGCAGCCCTGCAGGAGCGGCTCCAGCGGCTCCTCATGGTGCGCCTGGAAGGCCCGGACCACTTCACCATTGATATCGTACGGGACCAGGGACGGAGGTACAATGTTCGTCAGGATTGCGCGTGCCCCGCTGCGGAACGCGTCGCGCAACCGCTCAAACACAAAGACGGGCGCCGGCACCCCGAGCACGTTGTTGTCGCACAGATCCACCTTGAGATGCACCTGCGCTCCCGTGGCCTCGACGGCTCCGCGCCCCGGATCCCCGGGTTGCTGCTCAAAGAACGCAAAATCGCCCGCATCGATGCCGTTACCCAATTCCGGAATGATGTATTTGCGCTCGGTGTAGAACGGACCAAGGTCACAGATGAGGCGGAATTCGGGATTCACCCGCCGTCCCTCCCCGGCCAGCAGGCGGTAGTACGTCATGACGTTTCCCGCCGCCGCGCGTGCGATTTCCTCTTCCCCTTTCCATTCCCGCAACAAATACGGACCTCCGTTGCGCCCGGCGTACAGCGAACTGACGAACTCGAACCCCGCCCCGCTGTCATTGGTCCAGACATGGATGAAGCCAAGGTCCGGGATTTCATCCAGAATGTTCCGGATCAATTCACGGTAATGTTTCTGGACCGCCGGGTGGGCCATAGCGAGTGTATACCGCGGGCGCAGGGTCTCGCGGGGATGATCCACTCTGGCACCCCGCAGATACCCGAAGCGGTTCCAGAACTCCTCCGGCATTGACCTGGGTGAATTTATGTGGAGACCGGGAATCACTCCGTATTTTCTGGCAAGAGCCGCATTGTCGCGGAGAGCGTTTCGATTTGCATGCAGGTAATCCGGTGGATAATAACCCCGCACGAGTTCACTCTCGACAAACTGATCCAGGTCGGGACTGTAATCATAGAACCAGTGGTACAGGTCACCGGGGGGACCGCTTTCAAACGGACGCGGAACGCCCAGCCCGTTGACTGTGACATGCGTAAACCCCACCCGGGCGAGTTGCCGCACAAAGGCCTCGCGGTCAAATCCCCGTGCGGTACGCAGGCTGCCTACGAAAAAATCGTTGAGATTGCGCAACCAGGGAAATGCTGGCCGGTACATCGGTCCACCCGCCGCGCCCGGTACCGGTCTGTCGACCCACTCTTCCGCAAGATGGGAGAAGAGCGGATAGAGTACAGAGGCATGGGTGGCACGCAACTCCACCGCTTGATTTGCCTGCCACGTCACGCTCCCTTCCGGGGCAGACTGCGGAGGACCGGTCAGGCGTACAACAAGTGCGGCTGCCTCGGGCGCTGGGATCCCGGGGGTGACAGCGATGTCCGCTTCAGGTGAGAGGTGCTCGCGCCACGCCTCTGCCACGGTCCTGCAGACGGCAGGATCATCCTGTCTGACAACGATCCGGCGGAGTGCGTGTGCAGCCTGCCGTACCGTGAGTTCGCTCCCCTGAGGCATGCCGGGTCTAGGCTCCTCCGGTTCCAGTCAACTCCTTGCGGACAATCTTCGTGCCTTCAACCATCGCCTTGAGTTTTCCGAACGCCCTGTTGCGCGGCATGAACTTCATGCCGCAGTCGGGCGAGACGTACATACGGTCCGCCGGAATGAATTCGAGTGCAGCCCTGATGCGCCGCGCAACAGTGGCGGGCGACTCGATGTCTTCGGATTTCACGTCAATCACACCGACCACGATTTCCTTATCGGTCTTGAACTTTTTGAAGAGATCCAGGCCCGCACCATCTGACACGGCGAACTCCATGCTGATCTGGTCGGCCCGGGTGTCAAGAATTGCGGGAAAGAGCTGTGCATATTCCCCGGTGAAGAGTTTTTTCAGCTGATAGTTGCCGTAACAGACATGCAGGGCGATCTTGGCCTTTACGCCGTCTACGAGTCGGTTGAACGACTCGACGAGCCACGGCATATCAGCGGGATACCCGACCCATACCGGTTCGTCAATTTGAATGAATCTGCACCCGGCCCCGACAAGGTTTTTCAGCTCCACGTTGAGGACATCGGCGAGGTCGAACACGAGCTCCTTGTCCGAGGGATAGTATTCATTGGTCGCTCGCTTGGCAAGCATTTGAGGACCGGTAACACACACTTTGGTCGCGTGCGTTGCGTGCGCTTGCAGGAATACAAAATGGTCATCCATGCCAAGTCCGTTCGATCGTCGCACCTTGTCGCGCACAACGGGATCCTTCATCTGGAGAGAGGGATCCAGATTCCCGATCGGCTTGAGTTTGCCGGACATGTCAAACCCATGAATCCGGGCGGAAAAAAAGTTCACCATGGTTTCCCGCCGCAGCTCTCCATCGGTGATGATATCCACACCGGCGGACTCCTGGTCCATGATGGCAGACCGCACGGCGGCGTCGTGGGCTTCGAGAACATCGGCGAGTGTCAGCTTTCCCTGGGCGCCGAGATCGCGGACGGTTTCAAGCCACTTGGGAAATGAATAGCTGCCGATGACGGTTGTCGGTAGGATTGGAAGTGACAAGGTCTTCTCCGCGGTCCCCATTATTCATTGACAATGGATCTTGGAAAATTAAAGGGGGTAATCCCCGTTGAGGTGCAGTTCCATCGAGGAGATTACCCCCGGCCATAAAACGAGAGCTGGGACTGCATGGTGTGCGCAGCCCCAACTCCGATGCGCAACTGTTACTTCATACCCACCGTAAGGGTAAACCGGTGGACTGCATCGAGCAAGTCCATCTGTGTGAATGAGTAGTCGAACCCGATGTTGAGATCTTGAAGATTCGCCTTCACGCCTGCGCCCGCAGAAAGCCCTTCAATGGTCGAGTTGATCGGCGCCAGGCCCTGGCCGGTCACTTCATCTGTTCCGCTGTAATTGAATTTATACCCGCCACGCAACGCAATCATGTCCATGAGGCGGACTTCAATTCCGGAGTAGAGGTAGAGGGGACCATCCTGGGGCTTGGCTGCATCCACGGCCACCATGACGCCCATATTGTCATTCTTCAACGGAACCATCGCGGTGCCGATGGTAAACTGCATCGGGAGCGGTGATGCGATGTCGTAGAAGAGAAGATCCGACCCGAGGTTGTTAAACCGGGCAGCGATCGTCCAATCCATGACTCCGATGTGGTACACGGAACCGAAATCCACGGCCCACGCGCTCGCGCCTTCACCATCGATCGTTTGAGAGACGCCTTTCACGGTGATACCGAGGGCGAGTTGGTCTATGACGTAACGCGAGAATGTCAACTGGTAGGCGACGTCTCTGTAGTCATAGGTCGAGGCGGTGACATTATCGATCTGAAACGGCGCCAGTCCCGGATCGACGGGGATATCACGGCTGGCCTCGATACCAGACAGGCCGAACGTGATGAATCCCGCACCGATGGTACCGACTCCCTCCCAATTGTAACTGACCGCAGCGGCATTATGACCGATGTCGGCGATCCATTTGTTATAGGTGAA
>Ga0105107_10001120_pt1 | contig 17433 bp, 12 predicted proteins | sample PPLLaktember2015_6_FD_79335 | JGI IMG/M metagenome (GOLD analysis project Ga0105107, IMG submission 79335) | Freshwater sediment microbial communities from Prairie Pothole Lake near Jamestown, North Dakota, USA - PPLs Lake P8 Core (1) Depth... | ecosystem: Environmental > Aquatic > Freshwater >...
CAGGTGTTGCTCGAGCTGGCATCCGAAAACCTCGGAGTTCCCGTTGTGCATCTGGCCGTGGAGAACGGAGTGGTGTTCGACAAAGCCAACACCGCGCATCATGTGCTGTATGGACAACTTGCCCGGGGGAAAAGAATCGAGCGGCAAGTCACTCAACAAGCGGTGACCAAGAAGCCTCCTGAGTTCAAGATCATTGGGAAGCCGGTGCTCAGGAGAGATGCAAGGGCAAAAGTGACGGGTGCCGCAAAATATGCGGGCGACGTTCAGTTGCCCGGGATGGTCTATGCAAAACTTCTCCGACCTCCGGCGCACGGGGCGAGACTGATTGACGTAGATCTCTCCGAAGCAAAGAAGGTCCCAGGAGTGGAGATCGTCCGGGAGGACGATTTCATCGCGGTGCTTCACAAGTACCCGGACGTGGCTGAGATCGCCCTGTCGAAGGTCCGTGCGCGATTTGATACACCGCCACCGATTGTCGACGATACTACGATCTTCGAGCATCTGCTGAAGGTTGCCCCGGAAGGCCGCATTGTGGCGCAGGGAGGAAGTGTGGAGGAAGGAGAGCGTGCAGCAAAGACAATTTTTGAAGAGACCTATCTCGATGGGTACAAGGCGCATGCACCGATTGAGCCGCACACCGCTGTTGCAGAGATCTCCGGCGGCAGGATCACCGTCTGGGGTTCGACACAAACACCTTTCGGTGCGAAAGATGAAGTCGCAAAGGTACTACAGATCCCGCCGGCGAACGTAAGAGTCATCACACCGTTTGTCGGTGGCGGGTTCGGCGGGAAAACGACAAACCTGCAGATCGTAGAAGCTGCGCGTTGTGCGAGACTCTGCGGGAAGCCCGTACAGGTTGCCTGGTCTCGGAAGGAGGAGTTCTTCTTCGATTCGTTCCGGCCGGCGGCAGTAATCAAGATACGATCAGGCCTGTCGGCGGCAGGAGGAATTGCGTTCTGGGATTACCGTGTCTACTTTGCGGGCGATCGGGGTTCACAGCATTTCTATGACATCCCCCACCACAAGACCACCGCCTACAACCCGAGCTGGGTCGGACCCAAAGGGTCTCACCCCTTTGCCACCGGCCCCTGGCGTGCACCGGCAAACAACACCAACACGTTTGCGAGAGAGAGTCACATTGACACCATTGCTGCCAAGGCCGGTATTGATCCCATCGAGTTCCGTCTCCGCAACTTCGCAGATGAGAAAATGAAACGCGTCGTGCTGGCTGCAGCCGAGAAAGCCGGTTGGACGCCGGCGAAAGCACCGAGCGGCAGAGGATTTGGCGTGGCCTGCGGAATCGACGCGGGAACGTACGTAGCCGCTATCGCCGAAGTGGATGTGGACAAAACCACGGGCCGGGTGAAAACCAAGAGGGTTGTCTGTGCACAAGATATGGGTCAGGTGATTAATCCCGAAGGGGCCACCATCCAAATGGAAGGGTGCATTACAATGGGTCTTGGCTATGCCCTCACGGAGGATATACACTTCAAAGGGGGGGAGATCCTGGACGCGAATTTCGACACATACGAAATCCCCAGGTTCTCATGGATGCCCAAGATAGATACGGTGATTCTTGACCGGCAGGACGACCCGCCTCAAGGCGGAGGTGAGCCTGCTATTATCGTGATGGGAGCCGTCATCGGGAATGCAATTTTTGATGCTGTCGGTGCACGACTCCACCAGATGCCGATGAATCCCGGGAGGGTAAGAGAGGCCCTGAAGTAAGGGGGAAGGGATCACAAAGCGTACGTCCTGCGCGGCAGTTGTCAGTCGAACTGGACCATTCAGTTGACTGAGATTCGTCACTAATCCTTCCAGCCGATCCGGATTTCGGTTTGACGGTCCACGCTACTGCTCGTGTGAATGTAGACAATGTGCCGCCTTACGTCGTACCAGAAGCCTTTCGCTGTATTTCGGAGATCACCTAACCGATCGGACGGGGACAACTCCTCGCCGCCGGCTGTCACATGCAGTGGCGCATGAGGGACTAAATGTACTTCGTGCAGATACGTTCTCCTGACCGGCTGTCCTGTGAATGATCCCTCCGCATTTCCGACCCCCAGCACCAGCTCGTATCCCTCCTTCCCGTGTATCCAAGCCTGCGAGAAAGTGGTTTGTGCGAACACCCCGTGCTGATACTCCTGCGATTCTCCATCGTCCTCGTACATCGTGAACGAGTCCGACGTTCCCTTCCTTGCGTAGATCAGCACGATCACCGTATCGATCGGCCGCTCCCCCGTGTGCAACATGACTGGTGCCGTCGGTATGACAGCGCCTGCGCGAACAAATAGAGGCATGCGGTCAAGCGGGGCCTCGACAATGCTGTTGTCGCCACCGGTCAGGATCTCGTCGGTCCAGAAGTTCACCCACGTCCCTTTCGGCAGGTATACTTTTTTTGCGCTCACCCCCGGCTCGAGCACCGGCGAAACAACGAATGCATCCCCCCAGAGATACGAACTTGCCTCATTCAGGAGTCTGGTGTCGTCAGGATCAGCAAAGAACAGTGGCCGGGCGAGGGGCATGCCCGTCGAGTAGTTCTGAAACGCAAGCGTGTAGATATATGGCAGGAAGGCGTAACGGAGCCGGATATACGCTCTCGATATGTCTTCTGCCTCGGGACCGAACATCCACGGCTCGGTTGGAAACCCGTGCACGTTTTCGCCCGCGCCATGTGCCCGTGCTGTCGGTGAAAACATCCCAAACTGCATCCAGCGTATATAGAGCTCGGGAGTGGTGGGCATTCTCGCGTACCCGCCCAAGTCCGAACCATGATACGCGATCCCAGACATCCCCATATTCAGCAACATGGGAAGTTGTACCGCCAGTCCACCAAAGCTGCGGGCGACGTCGCCGGACCAAGTCAGTACTCCGTACCGTTGGATTCCCGCGAATCCAGATCGAGTGAGATTCACAACTCGCTTTCCGGGACGCAGTTCGTTGAAGCCCTCGAAGATTGTGCGGGCCCACAACAGATTGTAGATGTTGTGAATTCTTCCGGCGCTCCCCAGGTAATGGCGCATTCCCTCGGGATGGCGTTCGGGTTCGCCCAGATCGGTCCAGATCCCACTGACGAACGGCTCGGTCGACCCGCCAAACGGTTCAGGGTGCCTGCTCCACCACCACCGCCGTGCATCGGGGTTCGTCATGTCAAGCAATGCAGCGGCGCAATTCCTGCAGGACCACCAATCCTTAAGGAGGTAGGGCTGCCCCGAGCTGTCCGTCGCAAGGTATGTCTTCTCTGCCGCCGGCGTGAATGCGCTGGAGGGCTGCACAATGTACGGCTCGGTGATCAGGAGGGTCTTCATTCCATTGGCAAACAGGTCCTCAACGAGTTGCCGATGAGCCGGCCAGGCTGTCGTGTCCCATGAAAGGTCCCCCATGTTTTTGAACCAGGCAAGATCCAGGACGATCGCGTCACAGGGAAACCCGCGTTCACGGATGGTGCGAGCGAGCGATCGGACTTCACTTTCGCTTGCATACCGGTTCTTTGACTGGATGAACCCAAACGCCCAGCGAGGGGGTAGCGGTTGCCGTCCTGTGAGCCATGTGTATTTTTCGAGCTGCTCCGGAATGGACCTGCCCTCCAGGAAGTAGAGTGAGATTTCGCCCCCGGTGGCCGTGTAGGAGAATGTGGTGCTGTCCGTCACGCCAAGGTCGAATATTCCCTTGAAGGTGTTGTCGAAATACAGCGCATAGCCGTTCGTTGAGCAAAGCAGAGGAACGTTCAGGTTCATTGTGGGGAGCGGGGTCTCGTAGCCTCCTCGCTGGGTGTTGTAGCTTTCAAACAGTTGTCCGCGCTTATCGAGGGATGTACCCCTCTCTCCGGTTCCGTAGAAATGGTCCTTAGGATCCAGCGTGAACCTGCTCGTGCGGGATTCCCCCTTTGCCGGAAGTGCGTCGAGAGTGGCATCCGCGAGCAAGATGCGGGCTGTTGGATCTGAGAACGAGACGCGAAGGGGGTGTTTGGAACAGCGAATCCGCAGTCGCGTCGTGGAACAGGTCACCAGGGAGTCGGTTTCGTAGAACGACAACGGGAGACGTGCCGGGGCCTCGCGGATCACGACGAACGAGGAATCCACACTTGACGTCGACAGCGGAAGGAAATCGAGACGGACAATGTCGGGCGCATAGAACACGAGCCGCACGGAGCATGAATCCGACCGGATGAGGAAGCGGGCGATCTGATCTGTCAGGCGCGGCGGCGGAGGCCCGTCTGGTTGTGCGATGGCAATTTGGCAACAGACTGCAAAGAGCAGAGCTGCGCGAGTGAGAGTGGATCTCATTTAGGAATGGAAGAGCGGTTGCAGACTCCGGGTACCGGCAAGGATTTCCGCCCTTTCTTCCGGAGAAAGTGGTTGAAAATCTGATGCGAGAGTCAGAGCAAGGTTAAAGAGGTCCACATCTCCCGGTGGGATGGCTGCAGTGACGTCCTCGCTTAGAGTGAACCGCACTGCCGCGCGGGCTGTTTCGGCATCAAGAATCGGTTCGTACCAAGCCTTCGGATAGGTCCTCTTAGCTCCGTCGGGCCAGGGGCCGCGTGCGAGCATCTTCAGCGCCAGTCGCGCCACACCCTTCTGCTTCGCCGCCTCCATGACGGCCGGCCCGAAGTTGCCCTGCTCGTAACACACCATGTTGAACGGGAAGAGTATCGAATCGAACGGGAACCGGTCCATCATCGCGAGCGCGGCAGATTCCGAGTGAGCGGAGAAGCCGATATACTTGATTTTTCCCTCCTCGCGGGCCCTGAGCACCGTTTCCATCGCCCCTCCCACAGCAAAGATCTGTTCGACGTCCTCCGTCTTTGTAACGGCGTGGAACTGGTACAGATCAAAGTGATCGGTCCGGAGTCTCTTGAGAGACTGCAACAATTCCTCCTGCGACCCGGCCGCATCTCGTTCCATAGTCTTGCACGCGAGGAAGACGTTCTTCCGGCACGGTGCGAGCGCCTGACCTAATTTTTGTTCGGCCTCTCCCCGTCCGTAGGATGGCGCCACGTCAAAGTAGTTCACGCCGCGCTCGACCGTTTTCGCGACAACGTCGTTTGCGTCACGCTGCGGCAAACCCATGAGTACGATTCCGCCAAAGCCGATAACAGAAAGCTCGATGTCGTCTTTGTAGCGTCGTTTTGGCAATGGCTTTCCGACGGTGGATGTCATCATCGCATTCACGAGGTTGCTCCTCCTTGCCCTTCCGAGGAAAATTGCCAGCAGTGAGCCGATCAGGAAATTCCGGCGCTTCATAGAGACCTCCGCGAGACGACGAGAGTTGTGCATGTGCGTCACTCAGACTTTGAAGAGCCCGTCAGGATTTGATCCCATCAAGCCGGCCTTGTACGAGCGTTCATCCACAAGCGCCAGCCGCCTGATCATCGAGGGCGTTATGACCTTGATCTTACGGGCTGTGTCCAGCGCGTCAGCGACACGCTGCAGTTGACCATCGTCGCCCATCCAGTTGATTGAGTCAAAGCGCGCGACGTTAAGGGGAACGGTATACGCGCGGAGAGTCTTTTCCTTTGCGACGTTGAAGCATTGTTCAAAATAGGTGACGACGAGCTCGCGGACCGACCGGTGAATCGCTTCACGGTAGGTCAGTCCGGCGAAATTGGACTTGGCCAACGCACCCCAGCATCCTGCAATTTTGAAGAGAGCCAGCACGTGGTCGTCATCCCGGTCATTAGGGAGCAGATCAATCAGCAGCGGTGGGAAGCCAAGACGCCTGAGGGCCGCAGCGGCAAAGAGCGCGCCATCAAAGCAATGTGCCTTCCGATCACGGAGAACCGTTCGAGGGGACCGGTAGAAGTTGTCCGTACTGTAGGGGAGTCTCCACAGGAACTCTTGAATCTTGAATGGGCTGTCGAGTTTCCGGAGGAGAGCCATATCCGACGCTGAAAATGCAGCGCGGAATGCCCCGGTCTGTTTCGCATTCATGATAGGCACCGTGTTCGCGTGTCTCCCTTTTCAGTCATTGGCCCTGACCCAGGCTTCCTCAGCCTGAAGCGCGTGCATGTCACGTGGGAAGATTTTGCGGTACACCCGCCCGGGCGAAAGCGGCTCCCCGTCGACCTCCAGCAACCGATTGACCGGCACACCGAACAGTCGCTCGTTTTCCATAAGTAGAGGCTTGATGAGTTCCCAGTCGCGCTCTTCCAATTCGGCCAACCCTCCCCCATTCAGCTGCTCCTCCGAGACCTGCCTGCGTGGGTCGCGAATGTAGATCGCGCCACCTGATGCCAGGGAGAAAAGGTTCCCGCCGGGATATGGGGTCTCAAGGTCAACCACCATTCCATCGTCATCAAACCCGATACCATTGAGAATGACAAACCCACCGCCGTTATAAGGGTCGCCGGCCATGAACGACTCGGCAAGATAGTCAAGGCAGGTTCCATTGATGACAACACGGGGTTTGCCGACCGCATTGATGAGGGGCCTCCCGGCGGCATTTCCCAGGACGAACACATTTCCTCCCTTTGCACCATACATGAACGTCTGGCCGACATCGCCGTACACAATAAGCGTCCCGCCCTTCATAATCTGTCCAAGTTGATCCTGGGCATTTCCGTGGACGATGACCTGTGCGCCATCAATGCCGGAGGCAAGATAATCGCCGGGAGTGCCGTACACGTCTATCCTGACCCGATCCGTGTTGGGGCCAAGACCATTAGCAATGAACCGGTGGCCCCTCGTGTGGGCGACCAGGAAGCGATGCCATCCTTCTGCATGAAGTCTACGTATCTCCGCGCCAAGCCCCTGTTCCCCTTCAGGGGGGAAAGGGCGGGCATCGATAATAAGCGTATGATCCTCCCGCCCGGGAACAGGCCTTGGCTTCCCGGGGAGGAGACATGAATAGTCGTGATTCGGCGTGCGTGAAAGAGCCTCGAAAAGTGAGGCCAGCCTCTCATCGCATAAGGAGAGCAGGCAGCTCCGACGCATGGAGCCTGTTGGGTACCGGCGGTCAAGGAGATGTGTCAACACCCCGATCGCACGAGTGAAGTCACCTTGTGTGAGCGCAGCATGTTCAATTGCAGAAAGAGCGTTTGCGAATCCGGCATAGTCCCACGATGTCAACTGCGTAGCGACGGCGGCGAAAAGCTCCTCGGCCGTCTGTTTGTCAATGCTGATGTTACCGGAATTGAAAGTCGTGCCGGAAAGATGACCGTTCGGCACGTACGGTTTCCTGCCGGTATCGGCTATAATACGCCTCCCAAACTTGTCAGAGCAGATGAGGGTGGACTTCTTGCCGTCGCCGGCGTTCTCACCGGGACGAACGGAAAAGACGAATGCTCCGCCATCAGTATGGCTTCCGCCGCGGGCGTTCCAGTACCTATCGGCACGCGACCAGAAGCGTGAATCTTCGGACGCCAGGCTGTACAGCGCGGCATCTATTGCCTGTTTTTCAGATGCCGCGAAGCCAATCGATGCTTGGCCTTCTTGAATGGCAAAGACCTGGGGCCGAAGCATACTGGTATCTGTGATGCCGATGAGCCGGTACTCCCCCAGCTCCTGGGCGCATTGTGCGATGAGGAAGAACCATGGTCCGTCCGGTGATCCATGCATGTGCGTCGTCTGCAACATCCGGTAGATCTCGCGCTTGTCACGCGGAAGCATGGTGAAATCCCGTTCCGTGGTCGGAGCGAGCGCTTCGATTACATACTCCAGCGGGTATCGATAGACGCGGTAGAGCAAATCAAAGATGAGTGCAGAGACTTCGGTATCGGTAAGGAAAAGCGGAAAGATATTGCGTTGCCCCAGATACTCACAGAGTGAGGAATAATTTGCGAAGTCACCATTGTGGACGAGGGCCTCATGAAGGCCCACAAAGGGGTGGGCTCCGCCCGGATGCCAGACTCTGCCTTTGGTGGGATAGCGGTGATGGCCGATCCACACGTGGGCGTGGATGTCTTCAAGCCTGTAATACCGGACCACGTCATCGCCGTATCCAACCATCTTGAGTACCATCATGTTTTTGCCGTGCGAGAGCACAAATGCCTTCTTGTCGCCGGCGGAAGCATAATATGCACGGTTCAACAGATAGCTGTTCTGATAAACGATCTCATCCTCGACCGCACGTCCGGCCAGGGGCATTCCGCTCCCGGCAGGGGTTTCTTGCTGCTTCAGAAAGTCCCGGATGACATCCTCTTTGACTCTCACGAAATACTGATGCACTTCAGGTGGTCGTACCTCAAGGCTTGGAATGATCCCCATGTCCTCGACGACGGGCACACACCGGGCGGCATCAACTTCGAACGTCGATTCCACATAGAGGCGTTCAACTTCAGCGCGAGCGGAGGGCTCGAGATACGCGATAGAGAGCAGGTAGTCGTTCTCCAACGTTTGCTTTGACACACCGAGTTCCGCCGCGACCAGGCCGACTGCGGCAATGCCTCCCCCTTTGTTGTTGCCGCGATTCCGCATCTGTTGCAGGGCTTGCAGCAGGTGGCGAGCAGGTATTTGTTCACTGCAGGCGATACCGATGACCCCGCAGCCGCCCTCCGCTTCCTGATTCTTCAACGTGCGGTATGCCTCCCGATCGGGGCGCAAGCCCTTGCGCGAAGCAATGAGAGCATCAATAGCTTGTGCACTCGTCATGCTCGACTCGCGATGTTGTTGCCGTACGAGAGGAGATCCGTCCTCCCCCTGAGTTGACTGATGTCGTGAAGACCGAGTTGACGCAGGATCCGGGAAAGCTGAGATGCGTACGATCGATAGAGATTTGCGATACGCATCGCGCCCCATTCCGGTTCGACCAGCTCGGTGAGCTCAGGGTCCGTCGTTGTCAGTCCATAGGGGCATCCCCGGCCGCGCTCGCAATTGGAGCACCGGGTGCAACCAAGCGCGACGAGCTCAGCGGTCCCCAGCACACAGCCGTCAGCCCCCAGAGCGATGGCTTTCGCTATATCGTAGGCAGAGCGAACGCCTCCGCTAGCCATGACGACAATCTGGTCACGGATTCCTTCCTGAGCGAGGTAGCGGTGGACTTTCGGGATCGCGAACTCGATAGGCATGGAGATGTTCTTCTTGGCAATCTCCGGAGCGGCGCCTGTCCCTCCGTAGCTTCCATCGATCTGGAGAATGTGTGCGCCTGCATAGTAACTGCCCACAGCCACCATGTCGATGTCCGTCGGCGTGGAAACCTTCACACACACTAACGCCGTGGGGTTTATGGTCCGTATCCAGTCGATGTGCTTTTTATGGTCTTCGACGGAATAGACCGAGTGAAATGGAAAAGGCGAAAACAGGCTCACCCAGGGGACACTCTCCCTCATTCTGGCTACAGCAACAGTAGTCTTATCGCCGAGAAGATGACCCCCAAGGCCCGGCTTGGCTCCCTGGGCATATTTGAACTCCACGATCGGGGCTCTCTGGATCGTCTCTTCGCGCACGCCAAACATGCCCGTAGCGACCTGCGTGATGATGTGCTCGTGATGGGGTATGAGGGAGTCCGGGTAGCCGCCCTCTCCGGTCGAAGTGAACGTGCCCCACTCGGCCGCAGCCATTGCTCTGGCCAGCATGATATGCTCGCTGATGGAGCCATACGACATCCCGCCCCCGTAAATGGGCAGGGGGATTTCGATGCGGCGATCAACCGGCCTTCGGTTCAAGGGGATCGAGGTTCTGACCGGAGTGGTATCGGGTATCCATTGCTCCTCTGGAAGGAACCGGAAGTCGAGGAGATCGAAGCCGCCGCCCGAATTGCCGATCCTGTACTCCAGACCGTTCTCCGGAAGGCGTCCGGTTTCCGCCTGGACCCACGTCGAAAGGATAAGATCGGCAGTCCACCGGTAATCACCCAGTGCAGGCATCATCCCGGTTCCAAGTTCCGGCCAGACATAGAAACCGTGGTGCAAAGCCTCGATGTGCTTTTCGGTAATCCTCTGCTCGATTGATTTTTCAGGCTTTTTCATACCCGTAGATCCCTTCGAAGGCTTCCCGTTCGAGTTCCTTCTGGAACATTGCCCTGCCCATTTCACCCTTGAGGCGTTGGACCTCTCTCAAGCCCATTGCCCCCATCACTTCGAGCAACTGATCGCGCCATGATGCCATGAGATTGTTGATGCGCTGGGTCCCCCACGCGGTCGGGAGAGGGGGAATATTCCAGCGACTCGTCGATTGGTCGACGCATTCCCCTACCATGGCAAGCTGCAGGGCGATGAGAAGCGGAGTATCGAGTGACACCGCATCAAGTCCGCAGACAATTGCTTTGGGCACGTGTTCGGCTACGATGATGCCGCCGCCTCCGATGAGCGTGACGTGAGAACGCCTGCTCACATTCACGAGGGTCTGATGCGCTCTGCGGATCAATTCGAGGACGAATTCCCCTTGGGCGTTGCGCCCATGATAGTCGGCAACAAGGTGAAACACGCGAAATCCATCCTCCACGCCCGCAAGTAGTTCCTGTTCGAATCCGGATGAAAAGCTCAGGCGAAGACACGGAACAGCACCGGGATATTTCCGGGAGAGTTTGGTACGAAGTTGACCGTCGCGGGAAGAGAGCTCGAACATAAGAGGCTCATCCGCGAGAGGCGGTAACCTTCCCGCGTCATCAGGCGATACCAGCGGGACGATATGCTTCCCGGATACTCCGACTCTGGTGATTTCTGACACCGGCAAAACGGCAAGCGTCTCCAGCTGCCGGGCCGACTCAACGAGGATTTTCACAAGGGAATCAGAGTTCAATGATGCGGGAGGAAGGTCAAAAAGCATCGGGAGCGGCAGCGAAAAACCGTGCGGCAACTGACCGGTAGGAATTCCCCGTTCATCGAATGTAAGGTAAGACGGTCTGTCTCCCACATGCACCGCTGTCGAAATGAACTCACGGCCATGGATTCCATCGCGCGTGGGGCGGACAATTTCGGACATGTCCGTCCACATTCCGTCCCACCCCTCACCCCCGAATAGTCCCCGGTACCCGGCACCTTTGACGGGTATTTTTCCCGTTTGAGTTTCGTACATGACGGCATCGACATGAGAAGGCGTGAAGTACGAGTCGCCCAGGAGTTTCCGCTCGGGATTGGGCGAGATGCGCACAAAACCGGGGAACTCGCACATGCAGCGGAGGCACCCAACGCACACTTTCGGACGCGGCGCAAAACCGCCGATTGGCCCCGAGAATACGCCATACATGCAGGGCCGACTCGTTATGATTCGTCTGTTGAATCGTGTATGAACAATTTCTTTCAGGAGGTGCTGTGCCAGTCCGACCCTCCCGACTTTGACGCGGAATCGATTCGGGTAGGGAGCAACGTCGGCGGCGGTTTCTGTTTCGATGTGATAGCGATGATATGCATGCGTAACTTCTTCCCCCGGAACCGGCGCGTCTGCTCCGGGAGGGGAAGTTCTGCTTGAGGAACTTGTTACAGGTTGAGCCTTGCTCGTCGTCATCGTCCTTTGATAACCTCGCTTAGATGTGGTGGGGATGGCTAGCCCGAGTCGTCTGCAGGCAGGACACACATCAGACCGGACAGGTACGCGCGATCCGCACAAATAACTTGGACAAGTATAATGATCCCCGGTACAGGATTCAACTGAAATTCGTATTCTTCTTTTCCAGTGAACAAGAGGGTACCTGAGGGATTGTTAGTATGGGTTGGCACTTAGTTCCGCAACAAAAGAGGTTATCATGAATACGACTCGTCTATTCTCCAGTACCTTGATCCTTAGTGCCCTAGTGTTCATGGGGTGCCGGCAAGAGGAAAAGGTTGTCCAACGGACAGCTTTGTTATCTGCGATGACGTCGATCTTATGTCAATCAAGTAGGGCACGCCCTTTGCGGGGCACGGGAACAACAGCCGAGAAAAAAAGGTTGCACAAATAGAGCACAGCCTCGTTTTCCCTGCAAAGTGGAAGTGTCCGGTGATAGCCACGTGTCACGCATGTTTGTCGTGCGGAAGGAGGAAGACATGTACGACGCCATTGTAGTAGGCGCACGTTGTGCAGGTTCACCAACGGCCATGCTTCTTGCGCGGAAGGGATACCGCGTTTTGCTGGTCGACAGGGCTGGATTCCCCAGCGATGCATTATCGACGCACTATATCCATCAACCGGGAGCCGCCACGCTTAACCGCTGGGGGATTCTCGATAGAGTCATTGAGTCCGGTTGTCCGCCCATAGAGAAACAGGTGCTTGACGTCGGTCCCTTCGCCCTGGTTGGCGCCCCGCCCCCCGCTGACGGCATTAAGGCGGGTTATGCTCCCAGGCGCAAAGTCCTGGACAAAATACTCCTCGATGCCGCCATTGAGTCCGGAGTCGAATTCCGCGAACACTTCTCGGTGGAAGAACTGCTCACCCATGGCGGGCGGGTGACGGGCATCCGGGGCCGTTCGAAGACCGGCGCCGCCGCGGAGGACAGGGCCTACTTCGTTATTGGTGCCGACGGCATTCACTCGGTAGTTGCGCGGCTCGTTGAAGCACCACGATACAACGAACAACCGGCTTTCAACTGCACGTACTACACGTACTGGAGCGATGTGAACGCTCCGACAGTCGAAATGTACATGCGACCGGAACGCATGATCATCGGAGGCCCCACAAACGATGGCTTGACGCTCACAATTGTCTACTGGCCTGAGATAGACTTTGCCCGCATACGTGCCAACGTCGAACGAGAGTTCATGCGTGCAATTGACCTGATCCCGGAGTTCTCTGCGCGCATCCGTTCCGGGACCCGCGTAGAAAAGTTCCGGGGGAGTGGTGATCTGCGCGGCTTTTTCCGGCGGCCGTATGGACCCGGTTGGGCGCTTGTGGGGGACGCTGCATACCACAAGAATCCGATTACCGCCGCGGGGATCACCGATGCATTCCGCGACGCCGAATTGCTGGCGGATGCAGTTGACGATACCCTCGAAGGGTTTGTCCCGGCCGAACTGGCGATGGCCGAATACGAACGCAAGCGCAACGAAACCGCACTGCCCTTGTATCGGATGACCTGCGAAATGGCAAAGCTGGAGCCGCCGGTACCCGAAATGCAAAATCTCTTCTCGGCATTGCGTGAAAACGAGAAGGAGTCCGGGCGCTTCCTCGGAACTGTGGCCGGCACCGTCCCCATCAGTGAGTTCTATTCGCCATCGAATCTGCAGCGAATTACAGGGATGACGATAAACTAAACGTTGCAAGGTCCCGGCAAGAAGAGAATCCATGCTCTGGCCGGCTTTGAAGCTGACTCTTGCCACGCCAATTCTGGGAGAGAAAACCGGCGCACTAGATGCAGTACGGCGAGAAGTTGTGGTTGGATCCGATCTGTGACCCTCTCAGGGGCGACCTGCGCTTTCAAGCCCTGCTCGCGAAACATAAGCAACCTCAAGGACTCTGAGGTTTTTCTGTCAGCTTCGGGTGCATCTCTCGTACTCTGTCCGGGTGGAACTTCGTCAGCTCGACTATCTTCGCGCTTCCTCGAAGAAATGTCGGGACACTCAACATCGCTTGTGATCTGCTTTCAGCTTCCAGGACAGCCCATCCAGTGTGAGCTCCGTCTTTGCACCCCCAGTCGAAATGGGTAAGATACCCAATCGCAAGTGTTTCTTTTAGGGCTCGCACACAATCCTCAGCCGTGTGATCTGATATTACAAGGTATCTGTTCATGACGCTCTCCCAGGAATGTGTTCAATCGGCCGTGACCTCAGACCGCGTCAAGATATTTCCGGATCGAGAAGATTGCCGCCGACCCCTCGCCCACCGCCGACGCCACGCGCCTGTCGGAACCCGCACGGACGTCACCTGCTGCGAAGATGCCGGGGATGTTTGTCTCGAATAGGTACGGATCTCGGTCAAGTGTCCATCCCAACAGTTTCCCGTTTACCCGCGGAATATCCGGACCTGTGAGCACAAACCCTTGTTCATTACGCTCCACCAGCCCGGCGACCATTTCCGAGTGTGGGGCTGTCCCGATGCAGATGAAAACCGCTGACGTTTCGTGAATGCGCTCCTCTGTTGTTTCCACATCCCGCAGGACGATCTGCTCGAGGCTCCCGTTTCCACAGGCCGAAGTAACTTCGACGCCGGTGATGATGTCGATGTTTTCGATGCCCTTGATCCGTTCGACTAGATAGTGTGACATCTTCTGGCTGAGCGTGGGTGCGCGGGCAATGATGGCCACCCGGCGTGCATATCGGGAGAAGAAGAGGGCCGCCTGCCCCGCCGAATTCGCCCCTCCGATGATGCTCACATCATGACTCCGGTACGTCGCCGCCTCGCTGAGTGAGACGCCATAGTACACGCCGCGACCATTGAAGGCTTCCAATCCGGGCAGTTCCAGTTGACGGACGGCCATCCCCGTCGTGAGCACTACAACGTACGCCGAAATCTCATTTCCTCCTGCCAACTGCACGAACCGGTATGGGTCCTCGCGACGGATCCCGACCACTACCTGTGCGCTGAGGATTTCGGCGCCGAAGCGCCGTGCTTGCGCGGTTGCACGCTGCGCAAGATCTGCACCGGTGATGCCGGTGGGAAATCCGAGGTAATTTTCGATTCTGGAACTGCTCCCCGCCTGCCCCCCCGGGGAGCCCTGCTCGACCAGGACAACACGCAGTCCCTCGGTAGCGGCATAGACCGCATTGGCCAGTCCCGCGGGCCCTCCACCAACGACGGCCACATCGTAGAATGGGAGTGCCGGCTTCGTGTGGAGGCCGGCTTTCTCTGCTAGTTCGAGGTTTGTGGGCGCACTCAGATGCGAACCGTCGGGGAAGAGGACAACCGGTAGTCTGGCCAGACCTTCAGGGAACTCAGCCAGAAGCTCCCGCATTCCCTCGTTCTCATCGATGTCAATCCACTGGTAGGGCACCAGGTTGCGAGACAGGAACTCCCGGACCGCGTGACTCTGCGGCGAAAACCGAGCTCCGGCGATACGGATACCGTCGAACGGCAGATGAACGCGGCTTTTCCATTCGGAGAGAAGATCGTCCAGTATCGGGTAGAGCTTCTGCTCCGGAGGGTCCCATGGCTTCATCAGATAGTGGTCAAGACCAATGTCGTTGATCCCCTCGATTGCCGCTTCCGTGTCGGCATACGCTGTGAGCAGCACCCTTCTCGCCTCAGGATGAAGCAGTCGCACTTCTGTCAGCAACTTCGTGCCCGTCATCCCGGGCATGCGCTGGTCGACCAGGAAAAGCGCGACCGCCGAACCACGTTTCTTCAGCTGGCGCGCAGTTTCAAGGGCATCCAGCGGGGAGCCGGATTTCATGACACGGTAGTCATCCCTGTAATGCCGGCGCAGATCACGCTCGATAGCGCCAAGTACATGGGGGTCGTCATCCACGCTCATGATGACTGGTCTTGCCACGGCCGTCGCTCCCTTCTTGTTCTCTGCACATCGGACTATCCAGCTGCGGGCGAGTCGTCCTACTCCTGCTAACAAGGAAACGCAACATTGTCGCAGAAGATTCCCGGAAGGGAGGGAACGCCGAGAGATATCTTTCGGTTTACTCCATTGATATAGAGCGACCGCTGACGAAACGGTGAAAGGCAATACCCGTGAAAACCGAAGAGTTGCTTGACCTCCTGGCGTCGCACCGAACGATCGGTCAGGCCCCCAGAGGAGAGTTGGCCTGGATAGCGGCAAACGGCACACTTCGCCACTTCGAGCCGGGGGAGATTGTTTCGCGACACACTGATGTCGTGGACGGGCTCTACATCATACTCAGGGGCCGGATGACGATATATCTGAATCGCGGCCCGGGCCACCGCAAAGGGATGGAGTGGCGGGCGGGTGATGTGACCGGACTACTTCCCTATTCTCGGCTTCGAACGCCGCCGGGGGACAGCATAGTGGATGAAGCAATCGATGCGGTGTACATATCGCGCGAAGATCTGCCTGCTTTGGTCCGCAGCTGCTACGAAGTGACCGCAATCCTGGTTCACGAGATGACGGATCGTGCCCGCCAATTCACTTCATCATCCCTTCGCGACGAGAAGATGGTATCCCTCGGGAAGCTCGCCGCCGGTCTTGCCCACGAGGTGAACAATCCAGCATCCGCAGCGTTGCGCGATGCGAAGTCGCTCGCGAGTGCCCTCGTGGCGGCCGAAGAAGCAGGCCGGAAGATCTTCTCGTCGGGACTTACAGTCCAGCAACTGGCAGAGATGGATGCCATCAGGAACATCTGCCAGGGCTCTCCAGATCCCCGGTTGACTTCGGGGCTTTCTCTCGCAGACCGAGAGGATGCTCTTACCGAGTGGCTCCAGGCGCATGGTGTCGACACTGACCTCGCAGAGGATCTTGCCCGCACTACGGCGACGTTCACGGAGCTGGACCGGCTCGCGCGGGTTTTGCAGGGGCCGGCCCTCGGCACGGCGCTCCGCTGGATCACAGCTGCGTGTGTTGCCCGATCGCTGGTAGCGGATATCGGACGTGCGGCCTCGCGCATCCAGCACCTCGTCGCTGCAGTCAAAGGGTACACGCACATGGACCGGGCGCCGGATGAGGAGCCAGTGTACATACCGGCGGGGCTTACCGATGCGGTTGCATTGTTGGAAGGTAAAGCAAAAGCCAAGTCAGTTGCCATCAGACTCGACATCGAACCGGACCTTCCTTCCATCGTGGGTCGGAGTGTCGAGATAAATCAGATCTGGATGAACCTCATCGACAATGCCGTTGACGCTGCGCCGGAGGGCGGTCACGTCACGGTGAACGCCTCCCGGAATGGGTCCGGTGTCGTTGTCAGGGTTGTCGATGACGGTGCAGGCATTCCTCCAGAAATCAAAGAGCACATCTATGATCCCTTCTTCACAACCAAAGACGTTGGCGAAGGGACAGGCCTCGGGCTCGATATCGTCCAGCGCATCATCCAATGGCATCATGCCGAGATCGAACTGGACACCCGGCCCGGGCGCACTGAGTTCCGAGTCAGGCTCCCGTTGGACGGTGGAAGGTCAACCCAACGCCAGTGATCTCTCCGGTGGCCGTGTTCATGGTGCGGAGCAGCGGTCACAACCTGTCATCGGACTCTACGAGAGGTTTCTCTGCGCGAGGTATTCTTGAATCTCCACTGTCTCCAGGATCCGCACTTTCGGGTTTAGCATGATCCTCCCCTCGACTCGGCCCCAGATGACGCGAATCGCCGCGAGCAAGGCCTCAGCCCGGCTCGTGCTATCGAACTCAAGGTCAATCACAACGTAATTCGCGTCGTCGACCGGCCGCAAAACCCGGTAGGCACGCACCCCCGCCTTCTCCCGCCCAACCGGATCGTCATCAAAAGCCTTCTTCCAGGCGTCATAGTCGTGGATCGGGTGCTCGATCCGTAAAATGTACATATAGGACATCCTCCTTGGGCGCCCATTACAAGTGTACGTTACGCTCCCTACCTGAAGTCGACCCAAACGCAGTGCACGAAGTGCCATGAGACCGAGTTGGGCACCGGAATCCACGGTCAAAGGACGTGTGTTAGTTTTTGAACACTGTTGGAGGCGAATTTGTGCCCGATTCTTTGCCGTACGAACAGGG
>Ga0105107_10001122_pt1 | contig 17428 bp, 9 predicted proteins | sample PPLLaktember2015_6_FD_79335 | JGI IMG/M metagenome (GOLD analysis project Ga0105107, IMG submission 79335) | Freshwater sediment microbial communities from Prairie Pothole Lake near Jamestown, North Dakota, USA - PPLs Lake P8 Core (1) Depth... | ecosystem: Environmental > Aquatic > Freshwater >...
CAAGCGCTGCATCTGAGAAAGTGCCAGTCAGAAAATATCCGTCGATAACCGGACTCCATGAAACGCGCTTTTTTGTGGCTGCTGTATAATCAGCCGACATTTTAAGAAGTGTATCAAACGGCAGTGCCCGCATTTCAGCCAATGTATCTTTCCTAAAATAATCCATCAATTTCTGGTTTGCAAGCTGGGCTGTGTCGAGCACAATTCCGGGCCTGGTTGTATTTAATCCACCACCACTCATGCTGATGGCTTTACTGATCATATTCTTTGAAAGTGGTGAGGCGCATAATGATTGAACGCTTCCTGCTCCTGCGCTCTGGCCAAAGATTATAATATTCTTGGGATCGCCCCCGAATTGCTGTATATTTTTCTCAATCCACTTCAATGCTTCAGCCTGATCCATTAATCCATAATTTCCCGATACACCATGCGGACTCTCAGCCGATAAAAGCGGATGTGAAAGAAATCCGAATACTCCGAGCCTGTAGGTTATCTGTACCAGGATAACTCCTCTCGAAGCCCAGTCTTCTCCTCCGTCCATTTCAGGTTCATAGGCAAAACCTTCACGATAGCCGCCGCCATGTATCCACATAGCCACAGGAAGTTTCATTCCTGTTTTTCCTGCTGCCGGAGTCCAGATATTAAGATAGAGACAATCCTCACTGAATGGAACACTCCCGCTGGCTCTCCATTCCCTGCCGTAAAAACTTTGCGGATCCCATGTTACCTGGGATGCCGCATCTCCGTATTTGTCTGCAACCTTAACTCCATCCCAGGGTATAACAGGTTGTGGTTCTTTCCAGCGCAGTTCTCCAACCGGAGGGGCAGCAAAAGGAATTCCCTTATAAGCAATTACACCTCTGGTCGGGGTCTGTACACCCATAATCCGGCCGCCATCAATTGTCAGGACAGGATTTTTATCACTGCACGAAGTCATTAACAGTAATATGAACAATGACAGGAAGGAAAATAGACTTTTCATGTAAACAAAGATTTTTTGGAAAGATTGATATAGATTATGACATTAATGTTATTCAAAAACTATGATAAACAGATTAATTCGAATCACAGTCTTTTCAAATATATAGTAATTGTTTCATTTAGTATTGAATTTTTTATGTGCAGGCCAAAACTTTAAAACATTTTGAATGAATTATAAAAGTTGAACAATTGAAAACAGATTATTTTTCTATGATCTAAACCCCCGGATATAAAATGAGGTCTGGTACATTAGTATAAATCAATAATAATCATTACAAATTAATCTGAATTCACCATGAATAAACTTACATTAAAATCAGCAATCCTGTCAGCAATAATTTTTTGGCTTGCAGGTACCTCATGTACCCGGGTTGAAGAAAAAAAGGGGACTTTCACAGTCGGGATAACAGACAAACCAATGACATTCTGTAATCCGATCCCTTTGTTTGCCGGATCTGAAAGGGCAAGAAGAGCCGGCGAACCTGTTGTAGTTCTTTACAAGGATGATTATTATCTTTTTATAACTGGTGGCGGAGGATACTATTATTCAGCCAATTTAAGAGACTGGACATATGTACAGGCACCCAATTTTCCAAGAGGTGTTCCATCGGCTGTAACTAATGGTGAAACTATGTATGCATGTGGCATGAATGCAAAAGCTGTTTTCGCCAGTACTGATCCGAAAAGTGGGACTTGGACACAAGTTGGTATTCTTGACAGTGACAGATATGGTGATGCCAATATCTTTATTGATGATGATGGTCGTTTTTATATGTATTGGGGTTGGTCACAGATTTTACCCTTCCAGGTTGTTGAATTAGATCCGGATAATGGTTTCAAAGAAAAAGGAGAACCTGTAATATGTTTCTTTGGCGACTATGAAAATAATGGTTTTGAGCGAAGAAGAGACAAAGATGTGATATTCCCATATTTCACACACCGGCAATATTTCCCTGAAGAATCACCCTGGATTGAGGGCCCCTGGATGGTAAAATATAAAGGTAAATACTACCTGCAATATGCTGCTATTGGTCTTGAGTTCTCATCATATTCACATGGAGTATATGTTTCTGACAGCCCGATGGGCCCTTTTAAGTATTCACAGCATAACCCACTTTCATTCAAAACAACAGGATATGTTCTGGGTGCCGGACATGGAAGCACTTTTCAGGACAAAAACGGGCAATTCTGGACCATTTGTATGATCCCTGCATTCTATGGAGGCAGAGGAGGTGGAGAAGTTGTTTTATTTCCCACAGATGTTGATACTGAAGGTGTAATGCACTCAAACACAGTTTTTGGCGATTATCCGCAGTATTATCCGGGCATTAAGGAAAACGCTGTTGACAATAACTTTACAGGCTGGATGCTTTTATCACATAAAAAATATGTTGAAGTTTCATCCACACAACAGGGCTTTGGCGCAGGTAATGCAGTTGATGAAAACTTCATGACTCACTGGAGTGCCGAAACAGGCAATCCGGGTGAATACCTGACAGTTGATCTTGGAAAGGGATGTGATATTCGTGCAATTCAGGTCAATTTTGACCGCCATGACCCGAAAATGGCAGTTGGTCGCGGCTTCGCAATGCCTGCTCCGCTTACCCGTTATCAGTCATTTTCAGTGGAAATATCGGACGACAATTCGAACTGGTCGATGCTTATTGATAAAAGTAATAATACAGTCGATAAAAGACACGATTATACCGAGCTTTCAAAGCCAGTTAAAGCCAGATACGTAAAGGTAACCAATGTATTCACCCATGATGAAGGGAAATTTGCAGTCCAGGAATTGCGTGTTTTCGGTAATCCTGATAAAGCTAAGTTTACGAAAGTTACCGACGTATTTGTTGCCAGGAATCCTGAAGATCGCCGCGATGCAACCATTACCTGGAAACCAGTTGAAGGGGCAGATGGTTACGTTATCCGCTACGGCATTGAACCAGGGAAACTGTATAATAACTATATGGTCTATGATAATTATACAATTACTATCCATAGTCTCAACAAGGAACCTGATTATTTTTTCGAGGTTGAGGCATTTGACAGCGGAACCGATTATTACAGAGAAAGAACTGAACAAACTATGGGCAGAGGAGTAGAAATTGAACTTCTCCTGGGGAGAGAAATGGTTGAAAGAAAAATGGTTAAAGAAGGTTTAAATGAATATGTGTTTGACAGTATTGCTCCCGGGGAATATACGTTCAGACATACTTTTGGTCCTGTTCTGTGGAGAGGTGCACTTACCAGGGCTGAACTGATAGGTGCAGGAGATCAGGCAACCGTTACAGACACGCTGTCATATCTTGGTGTGGGTACAAAAGTGACCGGACAAATGGAGATGAAGGTAATTCCGGGAAAAGAAAGCGGAAAATTTGTGGTAATACTGAATTATAAATAATCAGATTTGTTTTTCCCCCGGGATTATGCACCTTACAATTGTTTTATGGTGATTCCCGGGGGATTTTTTTTATTAATTCTCCATGATCTTCAATGCCCACTCAGAAATGGTGTGAGTTTGGGAATCAGGGATTTCGCTGAAGAAATAGATTTTATTTAAAAAGTCGTGGTGCAAAATCATTCAAAGCTCTTCGCCATGTCAACCATTCATGTGCAGTACCCTGCGACTCATGAAAAACAATATTTTTTATTCCATGGGCTTTCAGGGCTTCAACCTGCTCCTTGGGAGTGCGTTCTTCTGTTCCTGTACTTATAAATAATAGGTTCATCTGCTTATCGAAAGCCGCAGCATCCTTAAACACCCCGTTGAAAGCAGTTTCGATCTGCTGGCTCATGGTACGTGGTTGGGTATTGCCTCCCGCTGCAGGTACCCTTCCCATACCACCCATGAAGAAGCCGCTGAATGTCCCCATCCATGCAAACTTATCCATATTGTTGAACACGGTTGTTGTGGTCTGCATTCCGCCTCTTGACAAGCCTGCCATGGCACGGTTCTGCCTGTCAGTTTTGGTACGAAAGTTTTTGTCAATGTAAGGTATGAGGTCCTTTATATAGATCTGAGTCACGTCATTTACAGAAGCTTTGCGCACATCAGGATTTGTCTTGATATCACCGCAGTCCATGACAACAATCATCGGAACTGATTTACCTTCTGCAATCAATCCATCCATGATGTTTGCCATATACCCCTGGTTGGACCATCCGTTTTCATCTTCACCCCATCCGTGAAGAAGGTAAAGAACAGGATATTTCTTATCTGAATTTTTCTCATATTCGGCAGGTATGTAAACATTGCAGTGTCTTTCCATGCCATTTATTTCAGACCAGTAATAAATTGAACGAACCTGGCCGTGCGGAATATTTTTATTAAACCTGTAATAATTACCTTCAGTACCTTCCGGAATTTCTATGCCTGACGATTCCCAGTTGCTTCCAAAATATGCTTCTGTGTTCCGATCCATTACTGCAACACTGTCGATCCAGATCGAATAGTAATGAAATCCTACAACCTGGGGGTCGGATGTACAGGTCCAATTCCCTTTTTCATCCCTGGTCATATCGTATCTCTTTCCGGCAAGATCGACCTGGACTTTCCTTGCAGTAGGTGCGACCACCCTGAACATTGCCTGGCGGGTCTGGGAATTAACTGCCGGATATTGGGATAAAAAGGTATTGCAGGCAGAGGGTTTAAATCCATCCGGTAATGGTTGTGGTTGCTGACCCCCCATCATGCCTGTAAACTGTGCAGATGCAATTCCCCATGTCAGAATTGCTGCAAATGCTAAAATAATCTTCTTCATAACATTTTGATTTTAGATAAGAGTGTTACATATAAAATCATTTCTTAAGACCAGTAATGGTCCTGGAAGTATAATACCTACTTCTGATAAACCGACTTAACACTGTAATATGCTTTCTTAGGCTTCATCTCCCTGTCGAAGAGAAGCGGATAATCAGAAATTGCCACATTAACTACATCCCAGCAAAAAATTACATCATTATAACGGTTCATGACGGCCGTCATATATATTTTAAGTCTCTCATAGAGTTGCTCCCTGGTTAGCTGGTTTCCCTTTTCATCAGTGAAAAATCCGGCAGGTGTCTGACCGGCTTGTCCGGCGGCACCGGTTATTGATCTCCCGTTAACTGCAACACCAACAAGAAAATCATTCCTGAAGAGTTCTTTGAGCGGAACAAAATCATTATTTATCTGTGCATTAACGGTAAGGCTAATTGATATCCCGGTAATGATTCCCAAAAGTTTCATTCTTATTTTTTTTGAGATTAAATAATAAATAAAATCCATGCCTTATATTTCTTTCTGATCTCAAAGTAAAGTTGAATTTTCAGAATTTATTTTCTTTTAATAGTCAAAGAATTTTAATTTTCAGTCTCTTCCTCCACAGTTTCTACGGAAATATCCTGTCTTAGCTTTCAAATGCCATTGTAATTCTCATAGTCCGCCTGCTCCCCAATATTAAAACTACCATATAGAATTGCCGGAGAAATTAATCCTTACAAGCGGGTTTGCATAAGCTTTCAGCGTATCGCGTTGTGCCGCATTTCAAATATCCTAACCCCACCAGGTTTCCCCTTCCACGAGGTACTTTGTTGCCACCTCCTTGTTAAGCTCCAATCCGAGTCCCGGCTTATCGGAAAGCTGGATATACCCGTCCTGAATTATCTCCCTGTCGTACACTACAAGGGTTTCCCAGCCTGCATGTCCGTCGCGGGAATCCTGTTTATAATCATAGCTTTCGTGACCTATAAAATCGATCATGGTTGAAGCGCAGTTAGCAGAAGCTATCGTTGCTATGGGGCCCATCACATTATGAGTAGCAACTGGCATATAATATGCATTTGCCAGCATGGCTATTTTTTTGGCTTCCAGCAAACCTCCGGCCATTGAGATATCAATCTCAACCATATGAACTGCCTGGTTGATTATGAAAGGAAGAAAGTCATAAAGTGTATAGAGGTTTTCCCCGCAAAGTATTGGAACCGGAGAAGCTGCAGTAAGCTTTGCCCATGTATCGACATAATTAATAGGCATAGGATCTTCGATCCACCATGGTCTTACCGGTTCCAGGGCTTTGGCGAAACTCAGGGCATCATAAAATCCGAATTCCCAGTGACAATGGACAATAATCTCAAATTCCTTGCCGGCTGCCTCTCTCAGATTAGTGTAAGCCTTGATATTATTTTCCAGTTCGGTGTATGACAGTCGCCGGTTTAATGCTTCCCCTCCTGGCCGACGTGAGATTCTGAAAGGTTTGGCTGCTGTCCATTTCTGAACAGATCCTTTCACATAATCCATCCATTCTCTGCATACGGCCGGATCGAGCATGTTTCTCGGCTGGCTGGTCAGGTATGCCCTGACTTTATCTGTAAAACAGCCTCCGCCAAGGATCTTTCTCAGAGGCATCCCAAGAAGTTTTCCGACAAGGTCCCACAGTGCGATTTCACATCCTGTAACTGCATGCATACCAATACCACCATTACCTCCCAGATAAGAAACCCGGAATTTCATTTGCTCTGTGAGACGGGCTATATCGAAGGGATCCTGCTTGACAAGAATCTGTTTGAATGCATTCATAACCACATCCTTTGCTCCCAATCCGGTAACATCATGATGACATTCACCTATTCCGTAAACGCCTGCATCCGTTTCAATTTTAACTAGGGGTAAAACATGTCCTCTCCCGCCAATTTGTACGCGCATACATTTTACATCGGTTATTTTAACCTTTCCAGTTTCACTTTGAGTTATCTGGCTAAGATCAGGCAATAATGCCGCAGCCGGGACAGTTGCTGCCATCGTTTTGACAAATTCATTTCTGTTCATATATGGTTTATGTTTAAGTGTTTGTAAAAATCTAATTGATCAACATAATAAAATTGCAATACTAAAGCAGGAGTTACCAAATATAAAGGTTTATCATGAAGAATAAATCTTTATCTTTCCTATCTAAGTGGAAATTATAAAATCATTACTCCAGGAATGAGATAAACAGGTTTAAATTTTAAGAAAATTTAACAGTTTGAAAGTATCCTGAAGGTCGGATTGAAAGTTTTTAATAAAATATTAGTTTATATTGGGTGCCAATTGGGAGAGGGCAATGTATTTACCCGATCTCAGGCATAATCAATAAACTTCGTGTAAACCTCAAAACTTACCTGAATGAAAACCAGACCAATTATTACAACACTGTTCACGATGCTGACAGTGTTTGCACTAGCATCTCTAATGTTTCTCTCAAACAGCTGCGGCAGGGGTGGCAAAGCCAGTGAAATAGACTCCACATTGGGGTTGAAGGATTTCTACAAAGACTATTTCGTTATGGGAGTTGCAGTAGCACCAGGAAGCTTCGAAGGCGAACAGGGTGAACTGATCAAAAAACACTTTAACAGCCTTACTGCTGAGAATGTTATGAAACCCCAACTTATTCAACCCGAGGAAGGAAAGTTTAACTGGGGACCTGCAGACAAAATCGTTGATTTTGCAATGGCCAACGGAATGAAAGTACGCGGACATACACTCTGCTGGCATTCACAGACCGGGCAATGGATGTTTATGGATGAGAAGGGCGAACCTGCATCAAAGGAACTGGCGCTTCAAAGACTTAAAACTCATATTGATTCTGTTGTCACACGTTATAAAGGGAAAATCTATGCATGGGATGTTCTTAACGAGGTAATACTTGATGACTCTTCAGCCACAAAAATCTACAGGGATAGCTCACCATGGATTAAGATCTGCGGTACTGATTTTATTCCTCTGATTTTCAAGTGGGCTCATGAAGCAGATCCTGATGCACAACTATTTTATAACGATTACAACACCGAAAACCCTATCAAGCGTGAAAAGATCTTTAATATGCTGAAAGAGCTGCTTGCCCAGGGAGTCCCGATTCATGGTGTCGGTTTGCAGGCACACTGGAACCTGGGAGGTCCGGATGAACAAGCAATCAGGGAATCGATCGACAGATTTTCATCACTGGGTCTTAAGGTTCAGTTCACTGAACTCGATGTACCTGTTTATTCTGGCAGAAACGACACAATAGCTATGGGGTTCACACCTGAAAGGGAACAGAAACAGATAGATTTTTATAAAATGGCCTTTAAAGTGTTCAGGGAGAAGAAAGATAATATCACGGGGATAACTTTCTGGAATGTTACCGACAGAGGCAGCTGGCTCGACAGAAGATATCCTGGAGGGAAAGCTTATCCGCTTCTTTTCGATACTAACCTGAAACCGAAAAAAGTTTTCTGGGAGGTTGTAAAATTCTGATATCAGAAATGAATATCACTTCCTGACGGAATGGAGACTTAATGACCTTATTGCATTACTATTCAATCTCTTATAACAACCATGCTGCTGCCTGATTCATTAACTTCGATGAACATAGGCTGAGGGGTGGGTTGGGTAATCCTTTTGATCAACATAGTGCACAAAATCCGGTAAAGGATACCAACTTTAAATTTTCAGTCCAGTGGTGTATGTTGCTGGTTATCTTTAAAATCCCTGGTACGAAAGCGCCGGGGTTTTTATTGACAGCACGGCATCCCGCAAGGCGGGATGGAAGGGACGGAAATAAAAAACCCAGGCCACGTGCAAGCGTGGCAGGGCTTTTTCCTTGTTAAGCTCCCCCTAAGAGGATCAAGCCGAATGGAGTGAGGCTTAATCCTCCATATTTTTTGCCCCCAAACCCCCTTAGCAAGGATTACAATTCTTACTGTATGCAAAACAGACTTGATTTCCGCTCATTGATGGTGTAACTTTTATATTAAAACTATGAAGGGACCTATGAAAACATTGAAAATATTTTCAAAGTCTTTTTGATTATTATTGCAATTATGGTATAACTTTAATATTTAACTAAGAGGTGACCTATGAAAACACTGAAAAAAATTCTCAAGGCTGTTCTGATAATTATAGCCGTTCTGGTTCTTGGCTTTATCGGTCTGATCCTCTATGCTGTGATTTCCGATTATAAACCTGAAGAAAAAGAGTTGATTTCGCAGTCAGACAACCCTTCAGTACTTGACGATTCACTCACCCTTTCACTTTTGACCTGGAACATCGGTTATGCGGGACTGGACAAGGATATGGATTTTTTCTATGATGGCGGGACAAAAGTGATTACACCGGAAAAGAACTGCCTGGAAAATATTTCCGGCATCAGCGATTTCTTATTACAAAACGATACAATCGACTTTATCCTTCTGCAGGAAGTTGACCGTGACAGCAAAAGAAGCTACCGGATCGATCAATATGAGAAAATAGATTCATCGCTTTCAGATCATAAATCCTTCTTCGCAAAAAATTATGTTGTCTTCTTCGTTCCTACCCCGCCTGCAAAACCCATGGGAAAGGTTGAATCCGGTATTGCCACCTATTCGAAATTCGTACCGGTATCATCAACAAGATATTCTCTTCCGGGAGATTTCGGATTCCCGACTCAGCTCTTTTATCTCGACAGATGCTTTATGGTTACCAGGTACAAGCTCAACGGGAGCAAGGAATTAGTTTTAATAAACACCCATAACGAAGCATTCGATGAAGCTGGCGATATAAGAAAGTCTCAGATGGCTAGAATTAAGGAATTTGTATTGAATGAATATGATTCAGGCAACTATGTAATAACGGGAGGTGACTGGAACCAGTATCCTCCGGAATTTAAGCCTGCTTTTTCCGGGGACAAGGCATTCACCGGGCAGATAGGTAATTTTAACCTGGTGGGAATTGAATCAGATTACATGCCGGGTGACTGGAAATGGATCTATGATCCGGCGACACCTTCTTTCAGAACCCTCCTGGCGGCATATGACCCTGCAACGACACCAACCAGTGTTTGTGATTTCTTCCTCATCTCTCCTAATATAGAATCTGTTTCCGTAAAATGCCATCATCTTGGTTTTGCCAATTCAGATCACAATCCGGTTATTATTCAGGTAAAAACAAAATGATCAGCAGTCTGTCGGGGAATCCGGGCAAAATTACCGGGAAGGAGATTACACTGAAAAACCAATAACCAGAATATCATCCACCTGCGGAAGATCACCTGTCCACTCTTCAAGTGTCTTTTCAAGAATGTCCCTCTGCTGATCCATCGGCAGATGATGTATCTGAAGCAAGAGTTTCTTGAAGCTCTTCCTCATGAACTTATGATGCTTCGGACCGCCAAACTGATCCTCATAACCATCGGAACACATGTAGAATTTATCATCGGGACAGATCTTAATTGTTGTTCTGGTGAAAGGATCCATCCTTTCGTGTATTGCCGCCGGCATTTTATCGCCTTTAATCTCATAGAGCCGGAATGCACCTTCCTCGATAAATGAATCGTTGATTTTTTCCTGGGATGCATTGCGAATAATGAACAGCGGATTCATGGCCCCGGAAAAATCAAGAGTATTCGCTTTCTTATCTATTGTCAGGATTGCAATGTCCATTCCGTCCTTGGATTCAGAGTCGGGTGACTGCTTCAGTGAACGGACTATATTATCCCTCAGTTCGTTCAGAATAACATCCGGCGAAGTAGTTGATCCCTGACCTATAATATCGTTCAGCATGCTTATCCCCAGCATGCTTGTAAATGCTCCCGGAACTCCGTGCCCCGTACAATCTGCAGCGATCATAATCAACTTTTCATTCTCGATCCCCATCCAGTAGAAATCACCGCTTACAACATCGCGCGGCTTGTAAAGAATAAAAAGATCTTTCAGTTCATTTATGATTGTTTCAGGTGATGGTATTGCAGCAGTCTGAATACGTTTCGCGTACCGGATGCTGTCCATAATATCCTTCTTCTGCTCTGTGACTATATTATGCTGCTTCTGTATCTCATCACGCTGAATCTCTATCTGATCTCTTTGCTGAACAACCTCTGCAGTTCTTTCCTTCACAATACGCTCGAGCATATCCCGTTCATTGCGAAGCTTCCTCTCACGGTATTTCATGAAAGCGAAAACTCCTGATATTAAAATGACTGCACACAGAATATAGAACCAGGTGGTTTGCCAGAAAGGAGGAGTTATTTCTAATGAGAACGAAGCGGTTTCGTCACTTTTATTTCCGAACCTGTCGAGCGCTACCACCCTGAAAGTGTATTCACCGGGAGTCAGACCGGGATATACTGCTTCGGTCTCTTTTCTGGGAGGCGACCACCTGTCATCAAGTCCTTCAAGGATATACTGATAGGTAATCTCTTCCTTGTCGCTGAAGAGCAATCCGGTAAAATGAAAAGTGAGGTGGTTGTTTTTATGGGACAGCTTCAGGTCTCCCGGGAGATTTGTCCATGGCATCATCCCATACCCCTCCTTTTCCCAGTCAACCTCATTGAAGAAGAGTCTCAGATCAGTAATATGGACCACGGGTCTGGAATCACTTATCATGTCATATTCCGGACTATAAGCTGTAATCCCATTTACTGTACCGAACCATATCTCATCACCATTCCTGCAAACTGAATTAAGGTTGTTCTTGATGCCACTGAAACCATCCTTAAGGCTGTACCTTATTACTCTTGTAACCTTTAAATCATTATCAAGTATAATGCGGTTCATCCCCTTGTCTGTTCCGGCAAGAAGTGTGGTGTCATTAAGGAATATCAGGGAATAAACATTTGCTGAATTCAACAGGCTGTCTGACGCCATCTGCCTTACAGGCCTTCTATCGCCTGAATTAACTGATAGCATATATATTCCGCCGCCGAATGTCCCTATCCAGATATTTCCTTTCTTATCCTCAGTAATAGTATGGATTTTTTTATGATTCAGTCCTTCTGCTTCATCATATGTTGTAAGCTCTTCTCCTCTGAACCTGGCAAGGCCTCCCAGTGTTCCGCACCAGATATTCCCCGACCTGTCCTGCATCAGTGTCTGAATTTCATTGTCCGGAAGATATCCTTCCTTGGTGTTTTTAAATCCGATGCCGTCATATATACTGACTCCCATTTTTGTACCGCACCAGACAACATCGTCTTTATCCACAAAGATGCTGTTCACGTAGTCATTTGCAAGTCCGTCTCTTTCCTCAGTGAATATTTCAAACCGTCTGCCATCAAACCTTGCAATACCGCCCGGAGTGGCTATCCATAAGTTATTCCTGCTGTCAAGGGCAAGTGAATTGATTACATTATCAGGCAGGCCGTCAACAACTGTGTAGTTTTTAAAAATGATCTGATCCCCGGTCCTGGTAAGTCTCACGAGACCTGAATATGTTCCGATCCAGACTTCACCTTTATTGCCAGCCACTAATGAATATACATTTTCATCTGCAAGCCCTTCTTTCCTTGTAATTGAATAGAACCGGTTCCCCATGTACCTGCTTATGCCTCCGTCGCCGCACGATATCCAGATGTTTTCTTCACGGTCTTTAAAGAGCGAGATGACCTGGTTCTTCAGCAGACCGTTAGAAGAAGTCAGTGATTTAGTTCCTCCGTCAGCAAGCCTCTGAATGCCATTTTCGTTTGTACCTAACCATATTTCATGAAGCAGGGGCATTATAGCCCATACAGTATTATCAGGCATCCGGAACTCATTACTTACCTGTTCAATCCTGCTCCTGCTGAGATCTTCCGTTACATTTATCCTTACAGCGCCTTTATCGTAAGTACCGATCCAGAGGTTATTATTGCTGTCGGATTTTATTGCCAGAATATGATCAGATGGGAAATTATGCAATGTAGTCAGAAGAACAGGATCCGGATTGCCTCTTTTTGACCGGATAGTTATTCCTCCTCCGAATGTCCCTATCCATAAACGGTCGAAATTATCCTCGCAGATTGCAAATATGTTGTCATTGGATAAACCGTCATTAACACTGAACTGAGATATTTTTACCGAGTCGCCTGTAAAAAACTCAACTTTATTAAGGCCGCCTCTGTCCCCTGCTGTCCCAATCCAGACAGTATCAGTATTATCCCTGTACAAACAGACGACTGTATTGCTTGACAAACCATTCTTTTCATTTATTTTAAAGAATTTCAGGCCGTTATAAACAGTAACCCCTGAATCTGTTCCGAACCATAGCCTGCCCTGGCTATCCTCAAGGATGCTCCGTACAACATCACCGGCCATTCCTTTATCCCTGTTGAATACCAGGAAATTCCTGCCGTCAAAACGGCATGCCCCGCTTCCCTCAGTACCAAGCCAGAGGTAACCTCTTGAATCCTGGAATATACAATAGATATTAGCCTGGGGGAGTCCGTTCTCAAGGGTGTAATTCTCAAAATGATACTGCTGCGCGGAGATGCTCAGGGAATATAGAAAGGCAAAAAGAGCCAGACAAACTTTATGCAGGAAGCCTCTTCTGATTGAAATTTGCCTGGCCATTCACATTATTTTTTCAGGAAGATGAACTGACCGCCTTCGTCCCCGGCATTCTTTATAGCGTTGAACTGCGGTGCCTGCTCGGAGTTGTTTATCACAGGTATCTTGATATTATCGAAGAGCTGGCTTGCATCATAATACTGCTTCGTATTGCTGTCGAGTGCTCTCAGCAGATAGTATGCAAAAACCGAATGGCCTTCCCTGCCTCCGTCGAGGACCGGTTCCACTCCGCCTGACGTTAATGCTTTTCTTGAACTGATTGCGTTAATCCTTGCATAGTATTTTTCTGACTCTTCAAATGGAACCGAAACAGTATTGCCCCTGAAGATATCGCCGCTGAAACATGCATCCGAGATCAGAAGAGTGTGTTTTGATCTGATGCCTCCCAGGAAAGTCTGGATGTCAGAATTTGAAATATAATAGGAAGTGGAAGCTGCCTTTGCGTCTACCGGAACCCAGTATCCCTTGTTCAGGGCCTGGTTGAATTCACCATGCCCCGAATAGTAAATGAGCAGGTTATCGGTGGGTTTTACATTTTCAACCAGCCACTCCAGCTCCGTTATTATATTCTGCCGAGTAGCCTGTTCATTATAAAGCTCCTTGATATAATCAAATTTATATTTGCCCCTTAATATCAGATTAATGGCTTTGGCATCGCTTACTGCATTTTTTAAAGAAGCCCACTGACCGGTGTAATCGTCAATCCCTATAATGAGGGCATAATAATTCCCGAACTGCAGGTCGGATGAAGAGTACGCCACTCCCAGGCCTTTAAGCATATCGCCCCTGTATTGTTTTTCCTCCTGGTTCTGAGGCTGATTCTGTGCATAAAGGTTCCGGGACCTTTGATATGCCAGGGATGCCTGGACGCCAAGGCTTCCAAGATTCCATACTTTTATCCTGCCATCATCGCCTCCGGTGATCAGCTTTGAACCGTCAGCAGTAAACTTAAGTTCAGCCAGGCTTGCTTCATGGGCATCAGATATCTCTTTTGAGATCTCTTTTGTTAAAAGATTAACAATGCTCAGGCTGCCGTCGCGGCCTCCCATTGCGAGGTACTGATCATCCGGACTAAACTTAACTGACACAATATCATGATTTGCCTGAGGGAGGCTGGTTTCTTTTGACTTTTTCTCAGCATCCCATACTTCAACATTCCTGTCACCCGTAACAATTGCAACTTTATCCAGGTTGCAGCTGACGCTTACTGATCTCACAGATTTTGAATCAGGCCTCATTGTTCCCATGGGATTGAAATTACTCCCGTCCCATATTTTAACTTCAGTTGAGCTGGCTGAAAATAGTTTTGTACCCTGCGAGTTGAAAGCTACTGTTTTTATTTCGCTGTCATGTCCGATTAGGTTTATCAGTATTTTGCCCGACTGGTCCCAGACGATAATCTTGCCATCCTTTCCTCCTCCGGCCAGATTATTGTTAGCCGGATTGATTGCCAGTGAAAGTATATCGGATGTATTTCCTTTCAGAAGGAGAAGCGGCTTTTTTGTATCAGCATCCCATACGATCACCTTTCCGCTCAGATTTGAAGTGATGAAACGCCGGCCGTTATCACTGTACAGGACAGCCGGAAATCCTTCAGTATCTGAAAAGGACTTAACTTTCTGGCTCAGGCCGGCATCCCAGAGATGCGACCTGTTGTCGACTCCCCCGGAAATAACAAGCGATCCTGTCGCATCAGCATCAAGTGATATTATTTTGCCGGTATGAGCGTTATCAATGTTCTGCATCAGAACCTGGCCCCGGAGCAAACCAGCAGAAAATAAGATACAAATCAGTATGTAAACCCGTTTCATGATCTTACCGGTTGATATTTAAAGCATTAAAGTTAATCATTTTAAAAGCAAAATTTCAACACGCCTGTTCTTTGCTCTTCCGTCTATTGTAATATTACTCGCTACCGGAGCAGCACTTCCTTTTCCGTAATAGATTATCCTGTTGTGGGCAATTTTGTTGTCAAGCAGGAACCTGTAAACCGAACCTGCCCTCTCTCTTGAGACATTCAGGTTTACATCCCAGTTACCGGTTATGTCAGTATGCCCTATCACTTCAACCTTAACGGTTGGATTTTCGAGCAGATATTCCACAAGTACCCTTAGTTCGTTCTTTGACAGCATAAGCAGTTCAGCGCTGTTAAATGAGAAGAATATGGTTTTGAAAATCACTGATTTATCAATACCGATCCTCTCACTGTAATAATCCTTTACTTTCTGAATAAGCAATTCCCGTGCCGTACTGTCGATTGCTTCAAGGTTAACAGATTCAAGGCTGAAGTTTGAAGGGTCAGGCTCCTTTTCAACTTCCACTGTTTCAACCACCTGTACCTCTTTTTCCACTTCCGTCTGCACTTCAACGACATCGGTCACCTGGACTTCCTTTTCCACCTCCTTCTCAACCTCCATGACTTCCATTACATTCAGCTCCGAAAAGAGACTGGAGGTTCCGGCGCCGAAATCAGCATTATCAATATTATCCTGCTGACCGGCTATTTCTACCACATCAAAGCTGTTGAAATCAGTAAGCGAGGTATAATAGCGTTTCCCGCCCGATGCTATCTTGTAATCCACATCATCACGAGTTGTGTTGACCGGGTATTTCATATGCACGGGTTTTGACCATTTATTATTCTGATCAAGGGTGCTGTAGAAGATATCAAAGCCTCCCATGTTTTGTTCAATATAGCCGTCGGAACTGAAATAGATCACCTGTCCTTCAGGATGTATCGTCGGATAAGCTTCATTATCAGCTGTATTTATCTGTTCACCCATATTCATCGGTGAGCTCCATCTACCGCCTGATGATTTCCTTGACAGGTAAATATCGAATTTGCCGAAGCCGCCGCTCCTGTCGCTGGAAAAATAGAGCCCATTGCCATCCTTTGAAAGGCTTGCACCGGTTTCGTTGGATGAAGAATTTACCGGGCTTCCCATTGTGACCGGTTTTGTCCACTGCCCATTCTCAAACAATGAATAATAAAGATCATAATTATCTTTCTCCTCCCTCGACAAGATCAGCATCCTGCCATCAACTGAAAGGCAGACAGGGTATTCATTATTTTTCGTATTATGCTGAAAGTAGACTGGCCTGGTCCAGTTCCCGCCGGCAGTTTTTATTCCATAATATATATCCTCATTCTGCTCTTCTTCATTGTTGGCCGGACGGTTTGAGCTGAAGAACAATACTGAATTATCAAGTGTTACGACAGGATGTTTTTCGTAGTATTTCGTATTGATATTATTCCCAAGGTTTTCAATGCTCACATTAAGCGGAGTGCTCATCTCCTTCATTGCATTTGCACACCAGTTAATCCGCATATCGAGATCAAACGGAGACTCGTCCTTCACTCTGTTGCGGTATTTTATATAATAGAAAAGGGCACTGTCGGGCATGTGATTATTAAGGAATGCTTCTCCCAGGAAAAAGTAAATATCAACAGGCGCGTTGCTGGTCTTCGGATTATTGAAAGCATACTTTGCATTGATATTCCCCATTGCATTCCGGAAGTGTCCGAGAGCCAGGTTCTTCTGGTCGGGTGAAAAATAATAACAGAGCCCGAGCTTGAAGCTGGCGTCAGCATTTGATGGTTCTTTTTCGAGCACCTGCTCCAGCAGAGGGATCGCTTCAGCGAATTTCTTTTCCGACATCAGCTTATTGATCTGCGAAAGAGTCTCTTCATTCGGCACTGATCCGGATGCTGCCAAAGAAAAGCAGGTAAAGAACATCATTAAAGCAACTAATAATTCCCGTATCATTTTATTCATGATTTCGCTCTTAATCATACTATTATTCAACCCATTCATAATAAGGCTGTCTGGGCAATGACCTGAATGCAGATCTCTGGTATGGCTTATCGCCGCCTTTGCCTATCATAAAGCCAATCGAAATTTCATGGATGCCCGAAGAGTACTTCATAATACCTGTCCCTGAAAGATCATATGAATATGCAAGCAGCAGTTTCTTTGCGGCATTAATCCCAACTCCGAAACCCATTATGTTTCCCTGCCTGTAATGCATTTCAAGGTAGGTGATCTCTTTGATCCTCATCAAAGCAGAAACGTTATACCAGAGTGGTTCTACGTGTGACTTTTCCACTATCACAGATGGCTCCAGGCTGAATGACGGACTGATATCAAAA
>Ga0105107_10001123_pt1 | contig 17425 bp, 17 predicted proteins | sample PPLLaktember2015_6_FD_79335 | JGI IMG/M metagenome (GOLD analysis project Ga0105107, IMG submission 79335) | Freshwater sediment microbial communities from Prairie Pothole Lake near Jamestown, North Dakota, USA - PPLs Lake P8 Core (1) Depth... | ecosystem: Environmental > Aquatic > Freshwater >...
GATACCGATTCGCTGCCACCATACGAGGTGCTCGATCCCATCCTGGAGCGCTATGTCGAACTGGACCAGTCGGCCGAGGACATCATGGCCGCCGGTTTCGACGAGGCGGTCGTGCGCCGCGTGCTGCGCATGGTGGACCGCAACGAATACAAGCGCCGCCAGGCGGCCCCCGGGGTGCGCATCACGCCGCGCGCCTTCGGGCGCGACCGGCGCTATCCCATTACTTCGGGCTACGGCCGCGGCCCGGACAAGCCCGGTGGCAACGGAACGGCAGGTGGTATTTAATATGAAAAAAGCGGAACCACCGATGAACACGGATAAACACGGATAACAACATAATTAGAGGGAGAGTTTTCAGAAACAGATTTTCATCCGTGTTCATCGGTGTTTATCGGTGGTTTCAAATTTATATCGACCAAAGAGGTTTCCGACAATGAAAAAAATCGAGGCCATCATCAAACCTTTCAAGCTCGACGACGTGCGCGAGGCCCTGTCCGAGGCCGGCGTGAGCGGGCTGACCGTGACCGAGGTCAAAGGCTTCGGCCGCCAGAAGGGACACACCGAGCTTTACCGCGGCGCGGAGTACGTCGTGGATTTCCTGCCCAAGGTGAAGATCGAGCTGGTGGTGGACGATAAAATGCTGGACCGCTGCATCGAGGCCATCACCGGCGCGGCGCGCACCGGCAAGATCGGCGACGGCAAGATTTTCGTCACGACCGTGGAGCAGGTGATCCGTATCCGTACCGGCGAGCAGGGGCCGGAGGCGATCTAGTCCGCCGTCAGGCGCCGGCCTCGGCGATATAACGGCTCTCCGGAAAATTCCGGCGCAGTATCCGCAGGGTGTCCTTCAGCAGGCCATCCATGCCCATCGCCTTGTAGGACAGCGCCATGATGCCGAGGGCATCTTCCGTCGAAGGCGTGCGCGGGTAATTCTCCAGCGTGTACTTGGCGCGGTTGACAGCCGCGACATAGGCGGTGCGCTCATAATAGAAGCGCGCCACCATGGTTTCATACTTCGCCTGGGCCTCGAACAGGTAGGCCATGCGGCTCCGCGAGTCCTCGGCATAGCGGCTGTTGGGGAAGCGCTGCACGACCTCGTTGAAGGCGTTGTAGGCCTCGAGCGCGCCCTTGGGGTCGCGGTCGGAGAGGTCGTCCTTGGCGCCGAACAGCCAGTTGATGAATCCCCTCTCGCCATGGAAATTCACCAGGCCCTTGAGGTAATACGCGTAATCCACGTTCGGATGCGTCGGATGCAAGCGGATGAAGCGGTCGGCGGCCGCGATGGCTAGCGCCGGTTCCTCGTACTTGTAATTGGCGTAGGCGATTTCCAGCTGGGCCTGCTCGGCATAGCGCCCGTAAGGATAGCGCGCCTCCAGCGTCTCGAAATACTTGATGCCGGTTTCGTAATCGCCTTCGGCCACCTTCTCCTTGGCCTCGGTATAGAATTTCTCCGGCGACCAGTCCTTGGTCGGGTCCTCGGTAATGCCGGCGCAGCCGGTCATCAGCAGCAGGAAGAAAAGGCCGGACAGCGGCCCGGTGAGACGACGCATTCGATTTACCCCGGCACAACGTATAAAGTCGCGCCAGCTTAACCCGATTTCACTTCGCCGGAAAGACCGGACGCAGGCATGAACCAGGAATCCACACTGTCGGCAAGCATCCCGCCCGAGTTGGCCGGACAACGCCTCGATCAGGCGTTGGCGGCGCTGTTCGCGGACATCACGCGTTCACAGCTGCAACAATGGATCGAAGGCGGGCGCATCACCCTCAACGGCCAGGTTCCGCGCAAGCGTGACAAGGTCAAGGAAGGTGACGAGATAGAGGTGAGAGTGCCGCCGCCGGTGGAATCGGGCTGGAAGGCGCAGGCACTGCCGCTGGAAATCGTGCACGAAGACAGCGAACTGCTCGTCATCAACAAGCCACCCGGCCTGGTGGTGCATCCCGGCGCGGGCAACCCGGAAGGGACCCTGCTGAATGCACTGGTCGCGCACGCGCCGAAACTCGCGCAGCTCCCGCGCGCCGGCATCGTGCACCGGCTCGACAAGGATACCTCGGGATTGCTTGTGGTCGCGAAGACCGAGCGCGCGCGCCAGAACCTGATCGAACAGCTGCAGGAGCACAGCGTCGAGCGTGAATACCTCGCCATCGTCAACGGCGTCATGGTCGCGGGCGGGACCATCGAGGCCCCGATCGGCCGCCATCGCACCCAGCGCACGCGCATGGCGGTAAGCAGCCAGGGCAAGCCCGCGGTAAGCCATTACCGCGTGATGAAAAAATACCGCGCCCACACGCTGGTGCAGGTCAGGCTCGAATCCGGCCGCACGCACCAGATCCGCGTGCACATGGCGCACCTGCATTATCCGGTGGTGGGCGACCCGGTGTACGGCGGCCGGCTCAAAATCCCCACCGGCGCGAGCGAGAATCTTAAAAAGGTATTGCGCGGTTTCCGGCGCCAGGCGTTGCATGCGCTCAAGCTTTCCCTGGTTCACCCGAAGACGGGAAAGCGGGTGCAGTGGGCGACGTCGGTGCCGGAAGATATGAGTAAGTTGATGGAAGCCTTGGCCTCGGATGCCAGGACTCATTCTGATTAGGACGTTTAATCTGTCGCCGGTGGCGGCACTTGGTCATCCCTTGTAATATCTCCTGCCAGCAGGACAGAAAAACCAAAGATGGTGCCGATCAATACTCTCGAATTCGTTTACCCCGACTGGCCGGCGCCGGTGCACGTGAAGGCGGTGACGACCACGCGCAACGGCGGTTTCAGTGTCGGACCCTACTCATCCTTCAATCTCAGCAATCTCGTGGGCGATGAGCCCGGCAGCGTCAAGCGCAATCGCACATTGCTGCGCGAAGTGCTGAAGCTGCCGGCCGAGCCGTGGTGGCTCACGCAGGTACACAGCAGCCGTGTGATCGACGCTTTCGACGCCGGGCCCGGCGAGGAGGCGGACGGTTGTGTTACCGGCACCGGTGGCGTGGTGTGCGCGGTGCTGACCGCGGATTGCCTGCCGGTCTTCCTGTGTGACCGGCGCAGTACGCGTATCGGCGTGTTGCATGCCGGCTGGCGCGGCCTGGCGGCCGGCGTCATCGAAGAGGGCTTGCGCAAAATCCAGGTTCCCCCGCCCAATCTCATGGCCTGGCTCGGGCCGGCCATCGGACCCTCGGCTTACGAGGTCGGTGACGACGTGCGCCAGGCGTTTGTCAGCCATGACAGGGAAATGGCCGGGTCGTTCACGCCGGTGCCGAATCGTCCGGGACACTGGCTGGCCGATCTTTACGACATCGCGCGACGGCGCTTGCGCTCACAGGGTGTGCACGAGATCCATGGTGGTCTGCGCTGCACCCTGCGCGAACGCAACCTGTTTTATTCCCACCGGCGCGACGGCACCTGCGGGCGCATGGCCTCGCTCATCTGGCTGGATAAACACGCGCGTTAGGCTATGATGCCCGCTTTCGCGCCGGGCGACTTCCGAAGATGGATCCCCTGATACTCTGGATTATTGTATTCACCGCCATCGGCGGCGTGCTGAGCGTGTTCGCGGCGGCGGCGTTCCTGCTGGTACCGGAGGCGACGCGCACGCGCCTGCTGTCACCGATGGTGAGTTTCGCCATAGGCGCGCTGCTCGGGGCGTCCTTCCTCGCGCTCCTGCCGCATGCCTTCGAGACGCCGGGGGTGGACGTGCACCGGGTCGCGCTCACGGTGCTGTGCGGCATTCTGGTTTTTTTTCTGCTGGAGAAGATGGTGGTCTGGCGCCATTGCCACACGCATGACTGCGACGTGCATGGCGGCGTGCCGGACGTGGACCGGGCGCGTCACGCCGCGACCGGGAACCTGATCCTGATCGGCGACGGTATTCATAATATGGTGGACGGGGTGCTGATCGCGGCCGCGTTTCTGACGGACATACATCTCGGCATCATCACCAGCATCGCCGTGATTGCCCACGAGATTCCGCAGGAGCTTGGCGATTTTGCGATCCTGCTGCACAGCGGCTTCAGCCGCTCACGGGCCTTGCTGTACAACGCGCTGACCGGGCTGACCACGATCATCGGCGGGGTGGTGGCCTATTTCTCCCTGTCGCTCGCCGAGCAGCTGGTGCCGTACGTGCTGGCCGTGGCCGCGTCGAGTTTCATCTACATCGCAGTCGCCGACCTGATTCCCGGTTTGCACAAGCGCCCCGAGTTCAGCGCCACGGTGCAGCAGATTGCGCTGATCGTGCTCGGCGTGGCCGTGATTTTCCTGGCCCATTCCACGCTGCACTGATTCATCCGACAGCCTAGCGGGTGTACACCGGTTTGGGTGGTACTCTCTGGTCCAGGAAGGGGTAGCCCCAGCCGATCAGCTTGCCGTCGTGGAAAACCAGCGGTGTCAGCTCGTCATCGGTGATCTTGTCGTCGCGCTGCTTCAGGTCGCTGTAGTAGTAGAGGACCTCATAACTTTTCCCGTCCTTGCCCGTGAGAGTTTCGTTGCGGTAGGGGTTGTCGATCCACATGAATACGCCTTTGGAGGGTTCCGTCCCCATCATCTCCATGACGGTTTCCTTGCCCAGACCGGCGGTCAGTTTGGCAAGACCCTCGGTATTCCGTGCCCGCAGCAGATCGCTGGTGTCGAGATAGATGTTGCTGCATCCGGCAAGCACCAGCAGCAACGCGACAATGATATTTTTCATGTAAGCCCCAAGCCTTCGCAAGACGCGCCGTTCCGGTGAACCGATCCTGGCACCATTTCATTTATGTGAAATAAATCTCGATCAAGGACGTCATGGGCCACGCTGGAAAACCCGCATTACCCTTGACTCTTTAATTAACCAAGCATATAAGTGAATTGGATGTTCGAGTAAATAGGTTGCTTTATCCCTTAATTATCAGGAGGATAACTTAATGTTGAACAAGAAGCTCATGGTTGTCGTCGTAGCAGGTTTGTTCTCAACCGGTGCCATGGCGGCCGGCGAAAATAATACGGGAAGCTGCGGTTGGGGCGCCAAGCTGTTCGACGGCCAACGCGGGATTGCACCTCAGGTCCTCGCGGCGACCACGAACGGAACGTCCGGCAACCAGACTTTCGGCATTACTTCCGGCACCTCGGGCTGCACGCAGGATGGCGTGGTGAAGTCCAACTGGAAGACCGCCATGTTCATCGACGGCAACAAGGAGAAAGTGGCGCGCGACATGTCCACCGGCAGCGGTGAGTCCCTGGAGTCCCTCGCCAAGCTGATCGGCGTGCAGGATCAGCACAAGGCGGCATTCTTCCAGGCCACCAAGGAGAATTTTGCGAAGATCTTCTCTTCCGATAACGCAACCACTGATCAGGTGCTGGCCTCGCTGAAACAGGTGTTGGCGTCGAACAGCGAACTCGCTCAGTATTCCCTGTCGATCTAATTTCCAAGCTGTCGTATCACCGCGGCACCCAGCTGTTGTAAGCTGGGTGCCGTTTTTATATCTCCCGTGATTGCAGGCACCTCATGCCAGGGCGCTGGATCTTATTGCTCATTCTGTTTTGGTCGCCGTACGCGGTGTTCGCGGCCGACAACGCCTATTTCGAAGAACTGGTTCAGCGGGCCCGGCAGGAAAACCTGTGGCAACGCGCCGAGTGGCTGAACCTGCTGCATTACAAGCCGTATGTCTACTGGCCGGGCAGCCGCAGCCTTGCCGACGATCCCGAGTTTTTCAATGCGCCCCGCGGCAAGACCGATGCGGCGGCCGAACTGGAGGCGACGCTCGCCGCTTTTTTCTCCACCACGGAGGAGACCGACAAGACGCAAAATCCCCAGTGCCGGTTCATTGCGCGTTACCAGTGGCTGAAGCAGGAGTTGCAATTCGACCCGGCGCGCCTGCCGCCGCAGCCCTGCAAGCGTTTTTACCAGTGGCGCGCCAGCCTCGACCCGCACGCCATCACGCTGGTCTTTCCCGCCGCCTACCTGAACAACCCCGCCTCGATGTACGGTCATACGCTGCTGCGCATCGATGCCAGGGATCAGGACGAACGCACGCGCCTGCTGGCCTATTCCATCAGCTATGCCGCCGGCACGGATGAGACCAGTGGCCTGATCTTCGCGGTGCGGGGATTGTTCGGAGGTTATCCCGGGGTATTTTCCATCACGCCGTATTACCTCAAGGTGCGTGAATACAGCGATATCGAAAACCGCGACGTGTGGGAATATCAACTGACGCTCACGCCGGAAGAAATCGATCGTCTGTTGATGCATGTGTGGGAGCTGGGCCCAACCCGGTTCGATTATTATTTTTTCGACGAGAACTGCGCCTATCATCTGTTGTCGCTGCTGGAAGTAGCCCGTCCCGGTTTGCAACTGACGGACCGCTTCCGCTGGTGGGCGATTCCCTCCGATACCGTGCGCGTCGTGACCGACCAGCCGGGTCTGCTCCAGCGCGTGGTCTACCGTCCCGCCAGCGTGACGATCATGCAGGAACGACTGAAACACATGCCGGCAACGGAGCGCGGGCTGGCGCGGGAACTGGGCAAGCAAAAAATCAGCGCGAGCGACGGTCGTGTGCGCGAACTGCCGGCATTGGATCAGGCGAGAACTCTGGAGCTCGGTTATGAATACGCGGCCTATGAGACGGCCACCGGGCGCAACAAGGCCCCCGACGCCGCGGCGCACATGCGTGAACTGCTGTTGGCCCGCAGCCGGCTGCCGGTGCCGCCGCAGAAACCGGAAATACCGGTGCCGGCGGTCCGGCCGGACGAGGGGCACAAGACCTCGCGCATCGGCATCGGGGCAGGAAGCCGGGATGGCCGCCGTTTCGGGGAAATTCACCTGCGCCCGACCTATCACGACCTGCTGGATCAGGATGCCGGTTACACCCGTGGCGCGCAGATACAGTTTTTCGACATGCGGTTCCGCCACTACCAGGACGACGGAGGTCTGCGCCTGGAGGAATTCAAGCCGCTGGACATTTTCTCGCTGTCGCCGCGCAACGATTTCTTCGATCCGGTGTCATGGAAGATCAATGTCGGCTGGACGCGCAAGCGTCTTGCGGACGGCGCGGAGCCGCTGGTATTCCGGCTCCATGGCGGGCCCGGGCTGGCCTATGCCGCGCCGCGGCTTTTCGGCGGCAATGCCGTTTACTACGGTTTTCTCGAAGCGGCGCTGGACGCCAGCCAGCGTTTCGAGAGCAATTACACTCTGGGTGCCGGCCCCGCTGTCGGCCTGCTGACCGACATCACCGAACGCTGGGGCGTCCATCTGCAGGCGCGCGCGCTGCGCTACGGTCTCGGCGACGATCACTGGGCGCGCGAGCTGGTGCTGGAGCAACGCTACGCACTGGGCCGGCAGAGCGCCCTGCGACTGAATCTGTCGCGCAAACAGGAATTCCGCGACTACTGGAACAGCGGGCAGCTCTCGCTGTATTTTTATTTCTGATGCGGCGCCTGCTGATCCTGGTATCGCTCTGGCTCGGCCTTGGCGGCTGCAGCAATGTTTTTTTCTTTCCCTATCACGCGCATGTGCAGACGCCCGAGCGGCTGGGGCTGAAATACGAGGACGTGTATTTCAGCGCCAGCGACGGCACGCGTCTGCACGGCTGGTTTCTGCCGGCGCCGGGCAGGGCACTGGGAACGATTTTATTTTTGCACGGCAACGCCGAGAACGTGAGCACCCACATCATGTCGGTGCGCTGGTTGCCGGAGCGGGGTTTCAACGTGTTCCTGCTGGATTATCGCGGCTATGGCGTCTCCGAGGGAAAACCCACGCTGGCCGGTGTGCAGGATGACGTGGAGAGCGCGCTGAAAATGCTGATCGCGCGCCCGGGCGTGGATGCCGGCCGCATCGTGGTTTTTGGCCAAAGCCTCGGCGGCGCCATCGCCGTGCACCGCGTGGCGCACACCGCCTACCGCGAGAACATCCGCGCCCTGGTGGTGGAGAGCGCGTTTTCCGGATACCGCCGCATCACGCGCGAGAAACTTGGCGACTTCTGGCTGACCTGGCCGTTCCAGTATCCGCTCTCGTGGACGGTGTCGGATGAATACAATCCGTCCGAAGCCGTGGCGCGCATCAGCCCCATCCCGCTGCTGGTCATTCACGGTGACCGCGATTCGATCGTGCCAGTGCATCACGGGCAACGCCTGTTCGAGCTCGCGCGCGAACCGAAACAACTATGGATCGTTCCGGGCGGCGGCCACATCCAGGCGTTTCAATGGCAAAGCTACCGCGATCGTTTTGTCGAATACCTGACAAAAGCACTGTCAAATCCGCCATAAGATCACCATAAAACGCACGCCCGGCGGGCTGTTCTTCCGCCTCTGAGTCTTGGAATGCTGCCAGGCAAGCAAAGCAGCGAAAAACACTGTTTCGCAAGGCCATAGATCCGAGTCAAACCGGTGGTTCAGGCTGCTTGGCTCTGGCACGGGAAATGCACTTCCCAAGGCAGCAATATCGCAACGCTTCAGATTGCAAATCGGAGTCGTACACGGTGTTTTTTGGCACAGGGAGCGGCACCCTGACTGCCGCACGGACCGGTTTCGAGCTTGCAGCATTCGTGCTGCTGGCGCTGTTTGCCTTGCTTGCCCCCGTTGCTGCCGGCGCTGCCGAAAACATGGTGCGCATCGGTTTGCTCGCGCACCGTGAAGAGAGCCTGAAGCTCTGGTCGCCGACAGCAGATTACCTGACGCAGCAGATTCCCGGTTACCGCTTCAGTATCGTCCCGCTCGACAATCACACCATAGGTCCCGCGATCGCGCGCGACGAGGTGGATTTCGTCCTGACCAATCCCGGATCGTATGTCGAACTTGAGGCGCGCTATGGCGTCACGCGCATGCTGACGTTGCGCAATCTGCGTCAGGGACAGGCATACACCGTATTCGGCTCGGTGATTTTCACGCGCGCCGACCATCCGCATGTCAGGAACCTGCAAGACCTGCGGGGACGGTCGTTCATGGCGGTGGACAAGAACGCCTTTGGCGGTTTCCTGATGGCGTGGCGCGAGTTCAAGGACCACGACATTGACCCGTTCAGGGATTTCACCGAGGTCAGGTTCGTCGGCCTTCCGCAGGACCCGATCGTGTACGCGGTACGTGACGGCAAGGCGGATGCGGGCATGGTGCGTACCGACACGCTGGAGCGCATGGCCGCGGACGGCAAGATCCGGCTCGAACAATTCCGCATCCTCAACCCGCAGCAGGCGCCGGGATTTCCGTTCGCGCTCAGCACCCGGCTCTACCCCGAATGGCCGTTCGCCAAGGTGGGTCAGACATCCGATGAACTGGCACAGAAAGTGGCCATTGCATTGCTGAGTCTGCCACCCGGACACCCGGCGGTGAAGGCGAGCAAGTCCGCCGGCTGGACCGTGCCGCTCGATTACACGCCGGTGCATGATCTTTATCGCGAGTTGCGCGTTGGCTCTTACCAGGACTACGGCAAGATGTCGACCGCCTACGTCCTGCGCAGTTACTGGCGCTGGATTGCCGGCGCGGTGATCGTGTTTGTCGTGCTCAGCGTGATCGCATTCTACATCCTGCGGCTCAATCGAATTCTGAACCAGTCACAAGAGCGATTGCTCAAGGCTTCGCACGAACTGGAGCACGCCAACCAGCGGCTCGAACGCCTGTCCACGCAGGACGATCTTACCGGCATCGCCAACCACCGCTACTTTCAGGAGCATCTCGAGCTGGAATGGCGCCGTGAACGCCGCGCGCGCAAGCCGCTCGCCCTGCTTATGATCGATGTGGATTATTTCAAGGCATTGAATGACGCGCTCGGCCATCTGGCGGGCGACGAATGTTTGCGCCAGATCGCGCGTACCCTGACCAGAGACCTGCACCGGGCCGGCGACATCGTGGCGCGTTACGGTGGCGAGGAATTTTCCGTCATTCTGCCCGAGACGGATGCCAAAAATGCCGCCGTGCTCGCCGAGCGGCTGCGCGCCGCGATCGAGGCCATGGGTTTCGCGCATCCGACATCAAAGGTCAGCAGCAGCGTGACGGTCAGCATCGGCGTGGCCAGCCTGGTTCCCGCGGACCAGCAGAAGCCGGAGGAACTCATTGCCATAGCCGATCGCGCCCTGTATCGCGCCAAGCAGATCGGTCGCAATTGTGTGGCGGCCGACGGTACGCCGAATTAGCCGGGGCAATCTGCCCCGGCATTAATTACAGGTATACGTAACCGCTGCGGCGCAGCCGCATTTCTTCGTCCGGTCCGTACGGCACCAGTTCGATGAAGGCGGGAATATCCTCCTCCCCGATACCGAGACGTTTCATTTCCGTGCGGCACATTTTGATTTCGATGACGTGTCCGTCGTTGAGGCGCGCCGCCCGGTCCACCGTCTCCCGGAATCGCGCATAATTCCTTTTGGCGAAGATTTCAATTTCGGGGCCGTGCAGCACCAGTGCGATGCCGGCTTCATTGCTGTTCGCGCGCCGGGTTTTCGCCAGTTCCTCGGCGCGGGTCAGCAGGCCGGCGATCTCCCCCGGCGTGTGCAGCGTGACGCTGAACAGGTAGCGTCCGTCTTCCGTGGTGAGACCCGTAGCCGGCGAGGATGGCGGTGCTGCCGGTGCCCGGGGTTGCAGCGATGCCGCCAGCCAGGTAGCGACCATGCCGGCGATCAACACGGTGGCGATTACCAAAAGCCTGCGCCTCACCGGTTTCTCCTCTTGTTCAGGACAGTTCAGCCATGGCGGCGGAAGCGCAGGGACAGGTCCACCGCCCCGACATTCTTGGTGATGTCGCCGATGGAAATGAAGTCTACGCCGGTTTCCGCGAAGGCGTGGATGTTGCCGAGATGGATGCCGCCCGATGCCTCGAGTTTGGCGCGTCCTTCTGTTTTCTGTACCGCGGCCTTTAATTCTTCGGCACTGAAATTATCGAGCAGGATGTGCTTGGCGCCGGCTTCGATCGCCTCGCGCAGTTGTGCGAGATTCTCCACCTCGATTTCCACGGTCACGCCTTTCGGTGCCGAGGCCTTGGCCGCGCTCAGCGCGGCGGCGATCGACCCGGCCGCGGCGATGTGGTTTTCCTTGATCAAAATGGCATCGTATAAACCCATGCGGTGATTCTGTCCGCCGCCGCAGGTTACCGCGTATTTCTGCGCACGGCGCAGTCCGGGGATGGTCTTGCGCGTGTCGAGGATGACCGCGCGCGTTCCCCGCACGGCGTCCACGTATTTCCGTGCCAGCGTCGCGGTGCCGGAGAGCAATTGCAGGAAATTGAGCGCGGCGCGCTCGCCGGTGAGGAGTGCGCGTGCCGGCCCACGCAAAGCGCAAAGTATTTGTTCGGCCTGGATGGCATCACCGTCGCGGGCATTCCAGGCGACACTGACGCGCTCGTCCACCTGGCGGAAAACCTCGTCGAACCAGGCCGTGCCGCAAAGGATGGCCGGCTGGCGCGTGACAACCTGCGCCTCGGCCTGCGTATCGGCGGGAATGAGCGCGGCGGTGAGATCGCCCGCGCCCACGTCCTCCGCCAGTGCCCGGCGCACGGTTTCCGGAATATCGTCGGGCAAGTTTGTCATCTGGATCAGAACAGGTTGCGATTAATCAGAAAATGCACCCAGATGCTGGCGGCGTAACCGAGCGCGATGGCCCAGGTCCATTTGAGATGCGAGAAGAATGTGTAGATGCCGCGTGCCTGGCCCATGAGCGCCACGCCCGCGGCCGAGCCGATGGACAGCAGCGAGCCGCCGACGCCGGCGGTCAGCGTGACCAGCAACCACTGGCCATGTGACATGTCCGGATTCATGCTGAGCACGGCATACATGATGGGAATATTGTCGATGATGGCGGAGGCGACGCCGATGAATATGTTCGCCGGCGTCGCACCGAAACCCTGGTAGAGAAGCTGTGAAGTGGCGGCGAGATAACCAAACGCCCCGAGACCGCCGACGCACAACACCACGCCGTAAAAGAACATCAACGTATCCCATTCGGCGCGCTTCATGCTGATGAAAATGTCGAATGGTTTGTACGCGGGTTTATAACCCTCCTTGATTGCAAAGGCCTCGTCATTCGGCCCGGAAATCGCCGATGAATTGCGCAGTTCGTCCCGGCGGATGAAATAGCCGTAGACCTTGAGCAGGCCGAGACCCGTCATCATGCCGAGAAACGGTGGCAGGTGCAGGAACTGATGCATGCTGACGGTCATGGCGATGGTGAGCATGAACAATCCGACGACGACATAGCCGCCGTATTTCACGCGGATTTTTTCCCGGATGGCCTGCGGCCTTTCCTTCGGCACCGTCACCGCCATGATCGCCGCGGGCACCAGCCAGTTGACCACGGAGGGTATGAACAACACGAAAAACTCATCGAATTTCACCATGCCTTTCTGCCACACCATGAGCGTGGTGATGTCGCCGAACGGGCTGAAGGCCCCGCCGGCATTGGCGCCGACCACGATGCTGATGCAGGAAACGGCGATAAAGCGGCGGTCGCTGCTGACCGCCAGCACGACGGAAACCATGAGCAGCGCTGTGGTGAGGTTGTCGGCAAAAGGGGATATGAAAAATGCCAGCAGTCCCGTGAGCCAGTAAATGGTCCGCAGGCTGAAGCCGGTCGAAACCATCCAGCCGCGAATCGCCTTGAAGATATGCCGCTCGTCCATGGTGTTGATGAAGGTCATGGCCGACAGCAGGAACAGCATCAGCTCGGCGTATTCCAGGAAATTCGCGCGCAGGGCGCGCTCGGCGGCGTGGATGTCGCCGAGCTGTTGGTAGGCGATGGCAACCATTACCCAGATGACGCCGGCAGCCACGATCACCGGCTTGGATTTGCGCAGGTGGGAAAATTCCTCGCTGATGACGAGACCGTAGGCGACCACGAAGGTGATCACGGCGAGGATGCCGAGCGCGCCCGTGGTCATGCCGGGAAAGACACTGGTTGCGCCGTCAGCGGCGCCCGCGACCGCGGGCAGGAAAGCCATCAACGCCGCCAGCATGGCGGCGCCAAGGCGAGGACTTTTCATGGGTGGCGCTTGACCCCGTTCCGGGTTGTTTCAGCGGGGCATTATAACCAGCGCGGGTGATCTAGCCATTGTCACCGGGAAAACTTCCGGCGTGGCGCCGATACAGCCATTTCATGACGAAGGGCGGGAGCAGGGTGGTCAGGGCGATCACCACGACCATGGCGGCGTAGATTTCACCCTCGAAAATGCCGGAGGACCGCCCCAGTTCGGCAAAGATCAGGCCGACCTCGCCGCGTGGCACCATGGCCAGCCCGATGGCGAAACGGGTCGGCATGTTTTCCCGGATCAGGAAGGCGCCCAGCAGTTTTCCCGCCACCGCCAGCACGAACATTATCCCCGAGAATATCCAGATGAAGCTGGAAGACCAGTCGATGACCTGAAAATTGAGCGACAGGCCGACCATGACGAAAAATATCGGCGTGAACAGGTGCACGATCGGGCGCATCTGGCCTTCCATGTGATGCGCGAACTTGGCATCGGTATGGATGGCCACGCCCATGGGGAAAAAGAAGCGTTGCGACAGCGCCAGGCCGGCGGCAAACCCGCCCAGCAGCTCCGGCGCGCCGACGGCATGCGCCAGCCAGGCGAAGAACAGCACCAGCGAGACCACCGTGGTCGGGATCAGCCCCGGAATCTGGCTGACACGCTCGAAGCGCTTGATGACTTCCGCCATGCCTTTCGCGGCAAGCGGCGCCAGTACCAGAAACAGCAGAATGAACAGCAGCACCTTGCCGGTATTGGCGAGGTTGATGCCGCCGCCGGAAGAGAATTCGTACAGGAAGGCCAGCAGCACGATCCCAACGACGTCGTCGATCACCGCTGCGCCGAGCACAATGTTCGATTCGCGTCCCTGGCTGCGCTTGAGATCGGTCAGCACCCGCACGGTGATGCCGATGCTGGTGGCGGTCAGTGTGCCGCCGATGAACAGCGACGTGATCAGGCTCAGGTCAAAGACGTGGAGGGCCGCCAGCGCGCCGAAGGCGAACGGCAGGATGATCCCGGCGGCCGCGACGATGACGGATTTCACCCCGGTGCGGATCAGCCGCAGGATGTCGGTTTCCAGGCCGACCTCGAACAGCAGCAGGATGATGCCGATTTCCGCCAGCAGCCGGATCACGGGGGTCGGTTCGACCCAGCCGAGCAGGCTGGGCCCGAGCAGCACGCCCGCCAGCAGCTCGCCGATCACGGGCGGGGCGCCCAGCCGTGCCGCCAGCTCGCCCAGCACGCGCGCCGACAGCAATATGGTCAGCAGAATCAGGAAAAAGGTATGAACTTCCATGTTGTTGGTCGTTTTTGTGCCGGTTCCGGGAGTCTAACGAAGCGTACCAGAGCGGAACAGTAAGAATATCAATAAAGCATTAAGTTTTAATATATTGACATATCAGGTCCACGGGGGCATTCTGGCCGCCGTTCGCATCAGATTTGGAGCAGCACTGATTCCGTCTGTTTCCGCATGAAGTCAGAGTATGCCAACAGCCTGCCAGACGGCTGGGATCGTTTCTCCCGGTTCTTTTTCGCGCTCGGTGACACCACGCGCCAGCAAATCCTGCTTTTGTTCGAGCCCGGCGAGGAAATCTGCGTCAACGACATCGCGCGCCTGTTCAAGATCAGCCGTCCGGCGATCTCGCATCACCTGAAAATCCTGCGCAACGCCGAATTGCTGGTTAGCGAGAAGCGCGGCAAAGAGGTGTACTACCGCGTCAATCACGATCACTGCGCCGAGGTCATGCGCGTGGTGCGCGAGTTCATGGTGGCCAAGGCACCTCCCGCGCCCCTGGCCGCCTCCGCCTTTCGCTGATCTGTTCCGTCATGCCGCTCCGGAGCGGGCCGGTCTGCTGAAATAGAACTGTAGGGCGCAATAAGCGCAGCGCATTGCGCCGGATGGAGTTCGCATTCGGCGTATTACGGCTATCGCCTGATGCGCCCTCCGGGTCTACATCGTTTTTGGGACGGCTTCTGGCTATATTAGGCGCCGGTGACCGACGCCCGACCCCAGACCCCGCCTTCCCCCACCGCTACCCCGGCGCCTCGGCGCGAAATCCTTGCGTGGGCGATGTATGACTTCGCCAATTCCGGCTATACCACGGTGGTGCTGACGGCGGTGTTCAACGCCTATTTCGTCGGTATCGTGGCCGCCAACGACGCGGACCGCAGCGGCACGGCGACGCTGTTGTGGACCGTGGCCATGGCGATCACCAATTTCCTGGTGCTGGTCAGCGCGCCGGTGCTCGGCGCCATCGCCGATCGCGGCGCGCATAAAAAAAGATTCCTCGCGTTTACCACCATCGGTTGCGTGCTCTTCACGCTGCTTCTCGGCCTCGTCGGGCGCGGTGACGTCATGCTCGGCATGGCGCTGGTGATTCTGGCGACATTGATGTTCGCCAGCGGCGAGAATTTCATCGCGGCGTTTCTGCCGGAGATCGCCAGCCAGAAGGAAATGGGGCGCATCTCGGGCTATGGCTGGTCGCTCGGTTATCTCGGCGGGCTGCTGGTGCTGGGCCTGTGCCTGGTTTACATCCAGTCGGCGCAATCGCGCGGCGATGTCGCCGAGCAATACGTGCCGGTGACCATGTGGATCACTGCCGGGATGTTCGCGCTGGCGGCGCTTCCCACCTTTATATGGCTGCATGAACGCGCCGTGCCGCGGCGGCTGGCGCCGGGTGAAAGCTATTTCCGCATCGGTTTCGCGCGCGTGCACCACACGCTGGCGCACGCGCGCCACTATCGCGACCTGTTCCGCTTTCTCGTCACGCTCGCGGTGTATTACTGCGGCATCAACACGGTGGTGGTGCTGGCCGTGATTTACGCGCAGGAGGCGATGGGCTTCACCATGCAGGAAAACATCATCCTGATCATGGTGGTCAACGTGACCGCCGCGGTAGGAGCGCTCTCGTTCGGCCTGGTGCAGGATCGCCTCGGTTCGGTGCGCACCCTGGCGATCACGCTGGTGGTGTGGGTCGTGGCGCTGGTACTGGCGTACTTCACCGAAAGCCGCGCCGGTTTCTGGGTGGTGGCGAATCTCGTCGGGCTTGCGCTCGGCTCCAGCCAGTCGGCCGGCCGCGCCCTGGTGGGACAATTCTCGCCGCCCGGGCGATCGGCCGAATTTTTCGGCCTGTGGGGGCTGGCCGGCAAGCTGGCCGCCGTCATCGGGCCGCTGGTTTACGGGCTGGTGACTTTTATTACGCACGGCAATCACCGCCAGGCCTTGCTATCCACCTGCGTGTTTTTCATCGCCGGGCTCCTGCTGCTGTTGACCGTGAACGAACGCCGCGGACGCGCCGCGGCGATGCACCCGGATTGAGCCCATGCCGGATACGACGGAACATTTCCTCCTGTTCCTGGCGCTGGTCGCGGGCATCATCCTGCTGGCGTGGTTGTGGCACCGCCTGATGCGCGCCTGCGAAGCCGCCAACGGCGCCGACTGGGGCGGCCGCTGGCTCAACCGCCTCGACGGACTGAACCGCATTTTCTGCCGCCGGTTTCATCGCATGGTGTACGAACCACTGAATCTTCCCGCCGCCGGCGGGGCGCTGGTGGCGTCCAATCACGTCTCCGGCCTCGATCCGCTGCTGCTCATCGCCGCCAGCCCGCGGCCGCTGCGGTTCCTGATCGCGCGCGAGGAATATGACCGCTGGTGGCTGCGCTGGCTGTTGCGCCGCATCGGCTGCATCCCGGTGGAGCGCACGCGTAATCCCCGCAGCGCCTTCGAGGCGGCGCGCAAGGCGCTGAAGCATGGCGAGGTGGTGGCGCTGTTCCCGCACGGGCGCATCCATCTGGATCATCATGAGCCGTTGCCCCTGAAGCGCGGGATCGCCCTGCTGTCGTCCCTGACGGGCGCGCCGATTCATCCGGTGCGCATCGAAGGCATCCGTGCCCAGGGCATGACGGTGGCGGCGGTATTCGTTCCCAGCCGTGCCTGTCTCCTGAGCTTTGCGCCGTTGCACTGCGCCGGACTGGAGGACGAGCATTGCCTGGAAGAACTGTGGGACCGGCTGGCCCTGTCCGGGGAGGAACGGAGACATGACAACCCGCATCGTCGGCGCCGCAACGGAAAATCGCCGGATGACGGCAAAACCGCGCGTAACACGTGAGCTTGCCTCTCAAGATAGACTGAATCCCCTCCCCCTTGATGGAGGGTGAGGCGGAGTAGTCATGGAAGTCCGGCGGACTTCCATGCCGCCGAACGGGTGTGCCGCGGATCGGCGCACCCTGGGCGGGAAGCGGGGTGGGGGTGAGAACTGTCGCCGGAATACTCAGCGGTGTATTCCGTTTCTAGCATTCCCCTCCCCCTAGCCTGTGTTCCCGCCCGGGGTGCGCGAAAATCACGCGCACCCGTTCGGCGGCGTGAATGTCCGCCGGACATTCACGATGACCCCGCCTCACCCCGCAAGGGGAGGGGGGATGATCTTGAGTTTGGTTCTTGAAAAAGTGTGGGTATCGCCCCAGTAAACATCCAGCGAATACGAAATTCCGGAGCCGCTTTCCCATGCGCATGGACAAACTGACCACCAAATTCC
>Ga0105107_10001124_pt1 | contig 17424 bp, 17 predicted proteins | sample PPLLaktember2015_6_FD_79335 | JGI IMG/M metagenome (GOLD analysis project Ga0105107, IMG submission 79335) | Freshwater sediment microbial communities from Prairie Pothole Lake near Jamestown, North Dakota, USA - PPLs Lake P8 Core (1) Depth... | ecosystem: Environmental > Aquatic > Freshwater >...
ACCAGCCAAGGGCTGAGAGTCGAGCAGAACATCTCGAAGCTCACCGCCGACGGACTGACGGTGAAGGTGCAGCTCGGACCCTGCGCCGACATCGCCGCCGGCATGGGCGTGCGCTTGACCGACGTCAAGCTCGTCTACAAGGCCAAGCCGATGATCACGTTCGATCAGAACCAGCTCTGCAGGGTGAGCTGGAGCCAGGATACTGACGAACTGCGCGTCGCGATCGGTGACATGAACATCACCGGCGTGCAGAATGACATCGACAAGCTGGCGAAAGATGCCGTACGCGAGGCCCTCAACGCGGTTTTCGACGCGTACTTCGGCGGCAGGCTGCGCGGCGAGCTTGCCAAGGTCTCCGTGAACGTGTGCGGCGGCGGCAAGTCAGGAAAATGAGTCGTTTCCAACGGGACTCGGTGAGATGAGACGTCTGCGAGCCTATGGAGGCTTGTATGCGAAAGTCCCTTGCCGCGACACGCTTGAGTCGACGTCCCCGTGCCGTACTCGAGTGAACCGGTGTGTCGTCGAAGGAGGTGGCAACATAATGGACCTTAACCGACTTGCACAATAGCATTATCGTCGTCACGTTGGCCGTGATTTGCGAATGGTCACGCCGAACACTTTATCAATAACTAACGTTACCTGGAGACACGCCATGAAAACCAATAAGCTAATTTTTGTATCGCTGTTGAGCGCATTGTTCATCACTGCCGGCGCCTTCGCGCCGGGCTACGCCGCGCAGAACAATCCGCCGCCTACTAAAGTAGAAAAACCACGGCTAGGGGGGGCGTGCACTCAGGCACAATGTCAGCAGGTTTTCGCTGACGCCGGACAGACCTGTACCGACGCCCGAGGCACCAAAACGTCAAGTGGGCATTGCAACTGCAGTTGTTACGATGTGGGTGGATCAAGAAAGATAAAGAAGTAGAAGCCGTCGCGCCGCGGCCAAAAGGGAGACCTCAGGGTCAAGTTGAGGTCAGTCTCAGGACGGCGCGTGTCATCTTAAATCGCGGTCTCAGCCGGGGAAAAATTTTGTCGTCAACCAACCAGTGAGGAACGTTATGTTTGCCACCAGGATAATCAAAACCAGTATCACCGTGCTCGCGCTCGCGCTGCTCGTGAGTTGCGGCAAGAAAGAAGAGAAAGTACCTGCGGTGGCCCAGCCTCAATCCACGCAGGCTGCCAAGCTGATCGAAGAAACGAAGCGCAATGCAGAAGCGCTCAAGGGTCAGCAAGCCGGTCCCGGAGCTGCGGCGCTGCCGTATTCACAACTGCCTGGCCTGCTGGACCAGCTTGCCAGCCACATGGAGGCGAGAGCTCAGGCGCGCCAACAAGGGACAGACACTTCCCAGGCTGATGCTCAGATCGCCAGCGATGTGACGCAGTTGGAAGAAATCCAGAACACCATCGCCGTGTCCCAGCCGGAGGGCGATAAAAAACCGGCCTTGGATCAGCTTAGCGAAAACCTGGCTAAGATAATTCAAATCGCGCGCCAGGGTGAAGAACTGAAGACAACTTTAAAATCTATCAAGGGCGAGGGCGGGATTCAGCCTCAAGCAGACATGAATGAATATGCGTCGCAAAACAGTTTCACGCAGAGTAATGATACGTACGTAGCGGCCGCCGAAGAATCCACTCCGGTGAACAACGAGGTTGTGCCATCGACTGAAACAGCCAGTTCTGGAAATACAGAGCTCCCGGTCGAGAAAATGGCCGCAGCCTCCTCGGCAAGCACCTGTTGCACGGTCGTTCCCAATCCGGAGATGAAGGGGCGTCTCGGACGGCTGGTCGTGACCTATCCCCAAGGGACCGACGCAGGTGCGCGCATTGGTGTGTCCAAGGGAGACAAGGAAGCCACGTCCGGCTACGGCGACAAGGTCTTCGAGCTGCTTCCCGGCAGCTATACGGTCGTTATTTCCGGCAAGCGGGTGGACAACGTGACGGTTCAATCCGGTCATGACACGAAAGTGAAGGTCGGTGTGTTGCGAGTAACCGCTCCCGGGGGCACCCGAATAGGCGTGCTGGACAAGGATGGGAAGACCGAACTTACGTCCGGCTACGGCAACAAGCAGTTCGGCCTCCCGATCGGCACGGTGTATGTGAGCGTCGCCGGTCAGTCAGAAGCCGTCACAATTAAGGACGGACAGATTACGGATTTTTAAACTTATTGCAGCAACAAGCGTCTTCGCCCCTGGGAGATCCGCAGGACATGAAAAATCAGCACCTTTACATTATAGGTGCAGCGATATTTTTCTGGCTTACAGGCGGATGGGTTTTCAATGCCCGTGTCCCGGAGGGTTTTCAGATAGCGTTTGGTTTTCTTTTTATACTCGTCGTCGCGGGACTGGTTGGATTTCTTATTTCGCGAGGAAGCGCATGGCACGCCTTATCGCAGAAGTATCCCGCGCGCAGCCGGTATCGAGGCCAATGGAAAGCGTCTGGCTATTTTCTAATGGCTCCGGTTAGCTATGAAGATCCTGATTTCGCGCGCAGGAAGCATCGCCTGTCCGGAATAGTACGCATCGGTACCACACCCGATGCCCTGTTTCTCAGATGCGTCAAGCCGTTTTCTTTCCTCCTGCCGCCCCTTCGGATCCCCTGGAGTGAAATCTCTTCCAGAACTCTGGAAGTCAGCCGCTTGATGCCAGCTCTAGGACAGCCTGGTCCGATTATTCAGGCGAATTTCGAGATTGGTCCTGGCGGTCTGTTTGTCGAGCTCCACCTCAAGGAACCGCCTGTGTACATTCTATTTGAGGAACATTTAATCGCGGAGGCGAAGGCCAATCTTACACAATGAAATGTGTGCAATAAGTAAAAGTCAAAGTATCAATCTACTCAGACGATGAATACCTTATATTTTTGTTTTGGATCGCAATCGTTTCAGTCGATTCCCGGGACGGCAATACGGTTCCGGGGTGGTGTCACGGCGCGCAAAAAATATTGATCACAGCTGTGGAGACTTTATTATGGCGATGCGAATTACTTTAGGCGGCTCATTCATCCAGCGCTACTTCGGGCTGATTTTTGGCGGCATCTGGCTGGTCGCAGGTATTGGAGTCCTGATCGGCGGTATCGCGATGTGGCAGCACGAAGAACGTTTCGCCGCTGAGGCGGTAACAACCGAAGGCAAGGTGCTCACGCGCGACATCCGTACCGCGCACCGCAGTAGCAGCAGCGGGTCCTCCACCAGCACTGAATACTGGGTCAGCTACCGCTTCCAGGTGCCCGATGGCATCCGTTACGAAGGCAGCAGCAAGGTGGACGTACACGTGTGGGAAGGCCTGCAGGAACAGGGACCGGTAACCGTTTCGTACCTGGCAAGCGACCCCACCACGAACCGCGTCGCCGGCGAAACGGATCGGGTTGGGCCCGGTATCATGATCGGCCTCGGGGGGATTTTTTCACTCGCCGGCGGCACGATTGTTTTCGTCTCGCTCGGCAAGCACATGTCTCGCGCGCGGCTGCTGCGAAATGGCATGTCCGCCGACGGGATTATCACGGCGGTGGAGGTGACGAACTTTTCGATCAACCGCGTGCCGCAGTGGATTATCCGTTACCGGTATAACGACCACCGCGGGCGGACGTACGAAAACAAGAGCCCGTATCTTTCACCGCAAGACGCGAATAACTGGAAAGAGGGTGACACCGGCAAGGTCAAGTACGACAGGGAAAAATCGAACAAGAGCTTGTGGATAGGGCATGAATAGATTGGAGGAGATCAAGGATCTGTTTGGGGTAGCAAGCAACCCGCAGGATGTGTCACGTCATCCTGCGGGTTGAGATTGGTACCGAGGGTCGGAATCGAACCGACACGGTGTTGCCACCACCAGATTTTGAGTACGACAGGGAGCACAGCGAATTGTTTCCGATCAATTACTTGCATCGCTTGCCGCTGTGCCAACCCTATCTCAATTCTCGGAAAACCTGCGCCACCCAATCTGAGTCTGGCACAAATCTGACACAGGGCCGATGTGATGATCTTGAGAGCTTCCACTTGGCAGGTTGAGTTTGTTCGCCAGTTCCCCTCGTTGATTCAGATAAGGGTGGGGGGCAAGTATTAATTCGCCAGGGGCGGGATGAGACAAATCTGTCGGGAACAGATTTGGACAGCCAAAGGCTGGCGGCGGTAATCTCGCTTGCGCGCCTGCGGTAGACCGATGATGCGGCGCGGCAGCGCGCGCGCCGTGAAGGAGGCGGTGCACGAGCTCGGTCACACGTTCGGACTCGACCATTGTTCCGATCCCCGCTGCGTCATGCACTTCAGCAACATGCTCGCCGATACCGACCGCAAAGGCAGGGAATTCTGTCCATCCTGCCGGGCGCGGCTCGCCGGCTAGGTACGGCGTTGCAGCCTGTGTTCGCCAGACTCGCGGCGCCGCCGGATCAGTCCCGCCTCAAGCCGTGCGAAGCCAAGCGTTTTGCGGCGGTGGGCAGCCAGATCGACACCGAGCCGGCGCGCGAGGCTTCGCACCACCGGCAGCGGTTCGGGATCGGCCTTCTTCCAGTACGGCCGCAGCTCGCGCAAGAAGATATTCGTCGTCACCGGCCCGACACCGTAGAAGCTCATGAGCCGCGTCTCAAGATCGCGCGCATTCTTCGCCTGCGCGTGCAGCCACGTGAGGCTGCCACCGTAGTCGGCGATCAGCTGCTCGCACACGCGCAGGATCTGGCGCGAGGTCTTCTCGTCGTAGCGCACGAAGCCGCCCTCGCGCATGATCGGATTGACCAGAAAATCCCAGCCGGCGGCGAGGATACGGCGCGGCTCGAGCAGCTCGTAGCGTGCGAACGCCTCATAGGTGTGCCTGGCGATGGTCTCGGAGATGCGGTGGCCGAACAGGATGCTCGCGAGGAACCACTTGAACAGCTCCTTGTCATCGCCGCGCGCGAGCTCGATGCCGAGTTCTTCGGAGTAGAGCCGGCTGCGCCTGAGTCGGGCGAGCGCCGCCGTTTCCGGCGCGTGGGCCACGCCGGTTCAGCTCGCCGCGGCCGGCCGGTCTTCGGCCGTCGCGCGGCGCGGGCCGAGCAATTGCTCGAGGCGATCGCGATCGAGATCCTCGTCGGCCTCGAGCGCGGTGATCAGCCGATCGAGATCGGCACGGCGGGAACGCAACAACTGCGAGGCGCCGGTCTCGGCGGCGTGCAACAGCGCGTGCACCGCTTTGTCGACGCGCTGGGCCGACACCTCGGAGAAGCGTCGCGGCAGGGCGATCTCACGCCCGAGAAACGGGTGTTCCTCGGCCTCGCGCAGATCCACCGGGCCGATCTCCTCGGACATGCCCCAGCGCGCCACCATGGCGCGCGCGAGCGCTGTCGCTTGGCGGATGTCGTCATCCGCGCCGGAGCTGACGCTCCCGAGCAATTCGTGCTCGGCCGTACGCCCGCCCAGCATCACCGTGAGGCGCGCCCGCAGGTACTCCTCGGGCAGGGTATGGCGCTCCTGCTCGGGCAGCTGCTGGGTGCCGCCCAGCGCGCGCCCGCGCGGAACGATGCTTACCTTGTATAAGGGATCGGCGTGCGGCAGGAAATAGGCGACCACCGCGTGGCCGGCCTCATGCACCGCCAGGCGGTGCCGCTCCTCGGGCTGGATCACGAGCGAGCGCGTCGCCCCCAGGATCACCTTGTCGCGGGCTTCATCGAGGTGCCGCATCATCACCGCGTCGCGCTGCTCGCGCGCGGCGAGCATCGCCGCCTCGTTGACGAGGTTCCGCAGGTCGGCACCCGAGAAACCGGGGGTGGTGCCGGCGATGCGCCCGAGATCGACGTCCGGCGCGAGCGGTACTTTGCGCGTGTGCACGACGAGAATCGCCGCCCGGTCCTTGCGGTCGGGAAGATCGAGCGTCACGTGGCGGTCGAAGCGTCCGGGACGCAGCAACGCCGGATCGAGCACATCCGGTCGGTTGGTGGCGGCGAGCACGATCACCGATTCATGCGGCTGGAAACCGTCCATTTCAGCGAGGATCTGGTTGAGCGTCTGCTCGCGCTCGTCGTGGCCGCCGCCCAGCCCCGTGCCGCGCGTGCGCCCGACCGCGTCGAGCTCGTCGATGAACATGATACAGGGCGCGTGTTTCTTCGCCTGCACGAACAGGTTGCGCACGCGCGAGGCGCCCACGCCCACGAACACCTCGATGAACTCGGAGCCCGAGATCGAGAAGAACGGCACGCCGGCTTCGCCCGCGAGCGCACGCGCCAGCAAGGTCTTGCCGGTGCCGGGCGGACCCATGAGCAGGACGCCGCGCGGCACCTCGGCGCCGAGCTTGCGAAACTTGCCGGGATCGTGCAGGTAGTCGACGAGCTCCTGCACCTCGTGCTTGGCGTTTTCCTGGCCGGCGACGTCGGCAAACGTGACATCCGGGCGCTCGACCTTCTTCGCCACGCCTTCGAGAAATTTCTGCAGCTCACCGCCTGGCCCGAGGCCGCCACCGACAAGCCGGGACGCGCGCCGGTAGGATATCCAGATGAGCCCGATCAGGAGCAGCCATGGCAGCAAGTACAGCAGCGTCGTGCCCAAGCCGCCCGCCTCGGGCTCGACCAGGAGCTCCACGTGGTGGCGCTCAAGCTGCGGCAGGAGTTCCGTGTCGCCGAACGGGGGGATGCGCGTGAGCAAATCCGCGGCCGACTTGCCCTGCGGCCCGATCGGCTGCGGCGTGCGCAGGTGCGCGCTGATTTCGGCGCCGCGCAACCGCACCTCCGCGACCTTGTCCTGCGCGAGCAGCGCCTTGAACTGTGTGTAGGCGACTTCATACCGCGCGGGCCCAAACAGGGCATGGGGCATGAAAAGCAAGTAAAATAACAGCAGAAAAAATAGCGCGGGCACCACCAGCATCAACCACTGCCTGGTTCTGTCGTTGGGTCCTGTTTCCTTGGAGGCGTTCATGGCAGATCGGCGCCAGCATATACAAAAATAATCCTATCACCCCGCAGCGAAGGAACTCTGACCAAGATCAAAAACCGCAGGAATGTCCCGCAGCTCCGCGCGCGGCAGCGGCGCACGACCTCGCGCCCGTCGAGGTTCGTATGGACAAGTGCCACACTGTCCACGCCGGTCCGTTCCACGTGCGCATGCTCGTCGCCCAGACGCTTCACGATCCGCAGGATTTCGCGGCATGCCGGCCCGACGCCCCTCCAAGGGTAGGAGACGAGCAGATCCGTGGTTGCTAGCATCATGGCAAAAACGATAGATTGTTTCGGGTATCGCGGCTTTGATCGGAGACAAAGACGGAGATGCGGTATGCGATGACCACAGGCGGCGAGTCTCGGCGGCGGACGACGACGCAGCGCCGGAAGGCCCTGGCGCACGATGATTGACGGGGGAAAAGGCTGCACTGGACAAGTGTTCTTGAGGAATTTTTTTGACGACCGGTGGAGGCATGAATGCCGACTGACACTCACGACCCGGTCAGCGGTGAGGAAATGAACCCAGGCTTGGCGTTGCCCGAAACCGCGACATGTTGCGCCCGAGCGCGACGGCGCGATGTGGCTCTGACATCCCGCGGCATAAGCAGTGGTGCGCGCCGATGATATCGAAAGCGCTCACAATGCCATGCGCCGAAGCGGATGCAGCGCCGTGATGCCCGAGCCCCTCATCCTGTTCCTGTGCGGTGACGTCATGCCGGGCAGGGGAATTGACCAGGCCCTGCCGTACCCCTGCGATCCACGGATCTACGAGCCATACGTACAAGACGCGAGACATTACGTGGAGCTTGCGGAACGGGCAAACGGCCCGATTCCCAAACCCGTCGACTTTTCCTACATCTGGGGTGACGCCCTCGCGGAACTGGAGCGCAGGGCGCCCGATGTGCGGATCATCAACCTCGAGACAGCGGTAACGAGGAACAACGAGTATTGGCGAAGCAAGGGCATAAACTACCGGATGAGCCCGCAGAACCTTCCCTGTCTGACGGACGCCGGCATCGATGCCGGCACGTTGGCGAACAACCATGTGTTGGACTGGGGGTATGCCGGGCTTGGCGAAACGCTGAAGGCGTTGGGGGACATAAATATCAAAGTAGCCGGGGCGGGCCGGGATGCCGCCCAGGCCGCGGCCCCGGCGCTGCTGAAAACTCGGGGCGCGGAAAGGGTGATTTTATTCTCGTTCGGGTTGGAGAACAGCGGGATACCTTCGCGCTGGGCGGCCTCCGAGGACAAGCCGGGCATAAACCTGCTGAGAGAACTGTCCGACGCGACCGTCAGGCGCATCAAGAAAGACGTGGAACGGGTGAAACGCGCCGGCGACATCGCTGTGGCATCGATCCATTGGGGAGGCAACTGGGGCTACGCGATCGACCATGAAGAAAGGGAATTTGCCCGCGGACTTATCGATCAGGCCGGCATCGACGTGATTCATGGTCATTCCTCCCATCATTTCAAGGGCATCGAGGTCTATCGGGAAAAACCGATCCTGTACGGTTGCGGCGATTTCCTGGATGATTACGAAGGCATCGGCGGGCATGAAGAATTCCGGAACGATCTCGTCTTGATGTACTTTGTCGGCATGGAACGGCGCACGGGGAAGTTCAGCGACCTGGAAATGGTCCCCATGCAAATCAAACGTTTCCGGCTCCATCGGGCGTCTGAGCCGGATGCCCGCTGGCTGGGCGAGCGGATGAACAGAGAATGTGCAAAACTTGGGACCCGCGTGGAGTTGAGCGCGGACAACGTGTTGACGCTCAAGTGGGGTGGACGGTGATGCTCGAGGGGCAGGCAAACACAGCAAGGAATGGAGTCGGAGCAGATCCGAGGGATCACTGAAGGCCGACTCGATGGACGGGACGGTGAGTCGGCGAACCATGAGCCCAGCGATTCATTAATCTTGTGCCATGCCACAGCGAACGATCGCCGCTGGCGGCGGAAGCACACAACTACCGGGGGCGCTATGACCGGAAAACTCAAGACCCAGAATATGGCGTTGTTCTGCGATTTCGAGAACATCGCGCTCGGTGCGCGCGACGCCAGGTATGCAGCGTTCGATATGCAAAAAGTGCTCGAGCGGTTGCTGCTCAAGGGCAACATCGTCGTCAAGAAGGCCTACTGCGACTGGGAACGCTACAAGGAGTTCAAGGCCACCATGCACGAGGCGGCGTTCGAGTTGATCGAGATCCCGCATGTGCGCCAGTCGGGCAAGAATTCGGCCGACATCCGCATGGTCGTGGATGCGCTGGATCTGTGCTACACCAAGGCGCACGTCGACACTTTCGTGATCATCAGTGGCGATTCAGACTTCTCCGCGCTGGTCAGCAAGCTGCGGGAGAACAACAAGGTGGTCATTGGTGTCGGCGTCAAGAAATCCACCTCGGACCTGCTGATTTCGAGCTGTGACGAGTTCATCTATTATGATGACCTGGTGCGCGAGGCGAAGAAGCCGCGCCGCGGCAAGCGCCCGACCGTGGTCGCAACGGCTGCCCCCAAGGCGGCGCAAAGCGAGGAGGAGAAAAAGCAAGAGGCGCTCGATCTGGTGATGGAAACGGTCGAGGACCTGTTCGAAGAGCGTGGCGAGGAGGAGAAGGTGTGGGGGTCGATGGTGAAACAAGCCCTCAAGCGGCGCAAACCCGGTTTCAACGAAACCTATCACGGTTTTCGCACCTTCGGGCAACTGCTGGAGGAGGCCCAGGCGCGCAAACTGCTGGAGCTCGAATACGACGAGAAATCGGGCGGCTACATCATCAAGAGCTTTGTGTCCGAGGACTAGCAAGCCTCGCCGCCGTGCACCAGGATTCGCGTTATTGCGCCCCGCTGCCCGAGGCCGTCGCTGTCGCGGCGCGCCCGGGACGGTCGGGAGCTGAGTCTTCGGCGATTACCGATGGATGTTCGGGACCAAAAATCAAAAGGGCCGCATCGCTGTGGCCCTTGTTTTGGTTGGTACCGAGGGTCGGAATCGAACCGACACGGTGTTGCCACCACCAGATTTTGAGTCTGGCGCGTCTACCAGTTCCGCCACCCCGGCAAGGGAAGCGCGAGTATATCAATCTTGCCATCCACGCCACAATGTGATGTTCTGTCCGCGATCACGGAGATGAATCGCAATGCGCGTGCTGGCGGGTGACATCGGCGGGACCAAGACACTGCTGCAAATCGCGGACTGCCGGGCGGGGCGGTGCCGCGCCGTGCGCACGCAACGCTTCGACAGCGGTTCCCACGACAGCCTGTCGTCGATCATCCGTGAATTTCTGAAGGGTGAGAAAAACAAAAGCATCAAGGCCGCCTGCTTCGGTATCGCCGGGCCGATCCGGGAAACGGCAAAAGGCCAGAGCGTCAAGGTCACCAACCTGCCCTGGGAGATACACGGCCGGGAGCTCAAGCGCCGTTTCAAACTCCCGCGGCTTGCGCTGATCAACGACTTCCAGGCCGTCGGTCATGGCATGGCGGCATTGGGCAAGAAGGACCTGGTCGTGCTGCAAAAGGGCAAGGCGGTCGAACGCAGCCCGCGCGTGGTGATCGGCGCCGGCACCGGCCTCGGCCAGGGCTTGCTGGTCTGGAACCGGGATCATTATGTGCCCATTGCCACGGAAGGCGGGCACGCGAATTTCGCGCCGACCAGCGAATTGCAGATCGAGCTCATGCGCTATCTGCTGAAAACCGCCGGGCGCACTTCCTGGGAGTTGGTCCTTTCCGGTCATGGCCTGGTCCGGCTTTATACCTTTCTGAAAGAGCGTGGCGCGGCGCCGGAATCCGCGACGGTGGCGCAGGCGATGCAGGCCGGCGATCCCGCGGCGGCCATTACGCGGGCCGCGCTGGAGCAGAACGATCCGCTTGCGAACCAGGCGCTGGATTTGTTCGTCGACATCTACGGCGCGCAGGCGGGCAATCTGGCCCTGACCGCCGGCGCCACTGGCGGTGTTTATATTGCCGGCGGTATCGCGCCGAAGATCATTTCAAGACTGAACGACGGCCGCTTCATGCGGGCCTTCCGCAACAAGGGAAAGATGTCGCCTTACGTGGAGACGATCCCGGTGCAGGTGGTGACACGACCCGAAGTCGGCCTGGTGGGTGCGGTGCTGGCAGCGACAAGGCTGAAATGAACCTGGCAGGCATAACAAAACGACAACCATGACGAATGAACTGACGCCCGAACACCTGACGGCTGTCAGCAATGCTGTCTATGCGGGCAATAAAATCGAAGCGATAAAACTCTATCGCACCGCTACCGGAAAGGACCTCAAGGACTCCAAGGAGGCCGTGGAAAAACTGGCTATGGAGCTGGAAGCGAGGAATCCCGCCATGTTCGCGAAACAGCGAAGACAGCGCGGTTCGCTGGCGGCGCCGGTGTTCTGGGGCACCATCGCCGCTTTGATTATTTACGCGGTTCTCAGATGGGTTGATTAAAACCGGAGCGTAACACCGCCGAGCAGGGTGTAGTCGGTTTCCGCGTTTGTCAGGCCCCTCTTGATGCCCGCATCCAGATCGAAATCCGGATTGAGGGAGTAGATCACTCCGAGTATCAGAAACGCCGTTTCGTTGTCCGAGGTTTTGTCGGTGTTGGTATTCGCGCCGATGTCACCGACGATCTTGAGTTTCCTGCCGACTTCGCGCCAGCCCCCGAGAGAGGTGTGCCAGATGTCTTCTCTTTCATCAACGGCATTGCGGTGGCGCAGGTAGCCCAGATGCAGATGAAATGCCCAGGGTTCGGCCTCGATGGAGGTTACGAGATATACACTGTAGGCCGATTTGCCCGAGCCCAGTCCCATGGCTTCATCCCCCGTGGGAAAAGTAACACCGGGTTTGAGCGCCATGCTCAGCCTGTCATGTTCGAAGAATCTCCACTTGGCATCTGCGCCGACGTCGGAAATTCCGCTGTGCGTCTCGATGCCGCCGCCCGCCTGAGGGCTGACGCGCTGGTACGGCAAGGAGAAAATGACGTCCAGGTTGTCGCGCACACCCCAGGAAAATGTGGCAGCAAACTGGCGTTCATGTTCCGCGGCATGATCCTCGTCCCGGTAACCATGCTCGGCAGTCAGCTCCAGCTGGAACCGCCCTTTGCCCTGCGTGCCGGTGTCTTCGGTGATTAGCGGGTGCGCGGCCTGGCTGATCGTCGGGAAAAGGAAACTGGCCAGGGACAGCCAGCGCGCCGTGCTTCCCGGACATGGCTTTTTCAAGAGTGGCAACTCCTTTCGTCTTCTTGTGCGCCGTGCCCGTTGTTGTGGTGCGTGCAGGATGGCCCGGATTGTGGATTGTATGGGGACCGCCGGTTGCCGTGGCGATCAAATGAACGGGCGATTCTGAAAGATCCGGTAATCCATGTCCGGAAACAGGCTGTCGCGCGCGCTGATTTCCCGCAGATAACCCTCGTCGTAGTGGCCCGATTCGGCCATGCCGGTCAGGCGGTGGAAGCGGTGCAGGTGGGTCTTGAAGCGCCGCACGGCATAGTCCACGCTGGTACCGGTCTTCATGATGAAGGCCCAGTCGCTCGACTGTGCCAGCAGCAGTTCGCGCGCCGCCTGATCCAGCACCCAGCGTTGTCCGCCCTCGGCGTTCGGGAAGCGCTGCACCAGCGCACTCATCTTTTCGGCGGCGGCGTGGAGGTAGGGGTAGATCCAGTCATTGGTGCCGTTCAGCCACACCTCGTGAAACCCGCCCGCGCCCCAACTGCATTCGGGCGGCGTGGCGGGTTGCAGGTCTCCGAAGCGGTCCAGGTATTCCGACGGCGTGATGGTTTTGATGTCGCCCTGGTCATGGGCGATCTTGCGCAACAGGAAATCGATCCATTGCGGCCCCTCGAACCACCAGTGGCCGAACAGCTCGGCATCGTAGGGAGCGAGAATCATCGGCGGGCGGTCGAAAAAGGAGGTCAGCCAGTTCACCTGCTGCTGGCGGTTGAACATGAAATGCCCGGCGTGTTCCGCCGCGCGCTCGCGCGCCCAGCCGGGGTGATACGGCTCTTTCCAGGCGGTCTTGCCGGTGATGCGGTGGTATTTCAGGCCGGTGAAGGTCGGGATGCCGGCATGATGCAGTCTCTGCATATGCGGCTGATGCACGTCGAAACCGGCGTCGCGGTAGAACTCGCGGTACACGAAATCGCCGGGATAGCCTTCCTCCGCGGCCCATACCTGCTTGCTGGATTCGTAGTCGCGCCCGAACGCGGCCGGGCCTTCGGGCGTGCGGATCGGACGGTGCACGCCGTACTTCGGGCGCGGGTCGGCGTTGAGCAGGCCGTGCGAGTCGAGTATGAAATATTCGATGCCGAATTCGCGCAGCAGGCGATCCACGCCCGGCTTGTAGCCGCACTCCGGCAGCCAGATGCCGCGCGGCCGCCGGCCCAGGATGCGTTGATGCGTGCGCACCGCCATGGAGAGCTGCGCGTACAGGCTTTCCTCGTTGACCGCCAGCAACGGAAAATAACCGTGGGTCGCGCCGCAGGTGAGGATGTCCAGATGGCCCGCCTCCATCAGGCGGCGGAACGCAAGGGTGACATCGAGGCGATCCTGTTCCACGAAGCGTTGGCGCAGGCGCGCGTACAGGTCGCGGTAGAACATCACCACCGGCTGGAAGTACCCGTCGTCCCGGGTGCGGCGGCGCTCGCCTTCCAGCGCCGCGAGGCGTTCGTCGAGATAACGCACATAACGCTGCTGCAACAGCGGATCGGTCATCATCGAGAGCAGGGTGGGCGTGAGCGACATCGTCATGCGGAACGGCGTGCCGTCGCGCGCCAGCCCCTCGAAGACGTTGAGCAGCGGCAGGTAGGTTTCGGTCATGGCCTCGAAGAACCAGTCTTCCTCGAGGAACCGGTCATGCTCCGGGTGGCGCACGAACGGGAGATGCGCGTGCAGGACGAGCGCGAGATAACCTTTGGGTTGCAAGGTAGTGAGATTCTTCTCTTTGGTCCCCCTCACCCCTTACCCTCTCCCGGAGGGAGAGGGGAGTTGGTGAGAGTCTTCAGTTATCTTTGGCTGCTGATGCCGCCCGGCCAGGCGAGACGGTCGGAAGAGGGTGCGCCGCCGGGGCTGCTGATCGAGGCGACCCAGCCCAGGCGCGGTCCGCGCACGTGGCCGCCGGCGCGCTGGTACATGGCACGGAATTGTTCCTCGCTGACCCACCACAGGCGGTCGGTGCGGCTGGAGGCATACAGGCTCGGGATACGCGCGATGCCGCGGCGGGTGGCGGTGACAAAGCGTCCGTCCGGTTCGTAGTAACCGAGCTGCAAATACACCTCGCCCATGTCGGCGGATTCATCCACGTGGAAATACCAGTGGCCACGCTCGCGCGGCACGGCAATTTCGTCGATGATTTCAAAGACGTCACGGGCAATACGTCCGAGCCGGAGCTTGAACGATTGGGCGCGCGGGACCGACTCCGGCGGCAAGACCCAATACCCGTGCAGCACACCGGGCTTCTGCGGCAGCAGGCACAGCGTCGCTTCGGCGACCGGCGGCAGATTATCGATGTCTTCGTTGAGATCCGCGGCCTCGGCGCGCGGCACGGCGGTGCCGGGCGGGACAATGGCATACTTCGCGCTTTCAATCTGTTCTTCATCCACGGATTGGCGCTGGATGTCGCCGGCCCACTCCCATTTCGGCGTCAATGCCGGTGCCGGTGCCGGCTGCGTCATGCGGGGCACGGTCTCGGAGGCCGGTTGCATCTTTTTGGTGCGCGCGAGTGAAGATTTCGCACGGGGCGAGGCGGACTTTGATTTGACTTTGGCGGTCGGCGAAGCAGGTGCCGCCTTTGCGGATTTTTCCACGGTCGCCGGTTTCTGCCCGTCGCCAGCCGACAACAGCTTTTCGAGTTCGCGACGTGACAACTTGGAGTAGCCCCGCAGGCCGCGGGACCGGGCCAGGGCACGCAATTCCTTGAGGTTTTTGGTCGGCATGGTTCTGACCTTCACGGGCAAAATTACGATAAGACGGAATCGCCACACAGCGATCGCTGAATACGTTACATCCTTTCACTCCGTGCCGGAAATGTAAAGTCCCGCCGTCGTGAGCGGATTTGAACGCCGGGCCGATGGCGCTGTCGGAACAGGAACCAATTATTGATATCCGTCAATGCCGAAACGCATCCGCCGCGCCATGATTTTGGCAGCGGGCAGATGTCGCTCTGGAATTTTTCGCATTTCACAAGGAGGTGCACGCATGAAAATCCAGAAGATACGCGAGTTGGCCCGTCATCAGGGACTGGATCCGGGCAAGGCCGAAAAAGTCGAGTTGATCAGGGCGATCCAGCTCAAGGAAGGCAATTTTGACTGTTTTGCCACGGCTCATGAGGGAGTATGCGATCAAGGCGGCTGCCTGTGGCGCACAGACTGTTTCGCCGCGGCCAGGAGCCGCCAGTATTCCTGAACCCGCGGTATTTCTCAGGTGAAGGAGGAGCCATGTTTCTGAGGCATGTTGCGAGCGGCGATATCGTGGAGGTGATGGACCTCGAATCTCTCTTTGATCCTTTCCGGAATGAATTCAAGGGCCGGTTTCATGCGGGCGAGGAAATGCCGGATCCGACCGGCTTTCGCAAGTCCGATATGATGTTTCTCTCCGGCGAGCGCCTGCCGCGCTGCTGGGTGGACCCGCACTACAAGGAGCGGAAAATCTGAAATCAGGGTATCCTTGCGGTTCAGGACGTGATTTTCGAGAAGGGATTCACGCTTACCAGTTACCTGTGCACCAAAGGGGAGCATGATCATGCCGATTCCATTGCAGATAACCTTGAAAGACATGCCGCAGTCCGAGGCGGTGGAGTCCCGTATTCGAGATAAGGCGGAGAAGCTTAACCGCTTTCATGAGCGCATCATCAGCTGTCGCGTCGTGGTGGAATCGCCGCAGCGGCATCAGCATCAAGGCAAGCTTTACAGTGTTCACATCGATCTCTCCGTGCCCGGCGCCGAACTGGTGGCGAACCGCGCCCAGGACGAGGATGTCTATGTCGCGATTCGCGACGCCTTTGGCGCCATCACCCGGCAGCTGGAGGATTTTACGCGGCGCCAGCGCGGCGACGTGAAAACTCATACCGCGCCCGACGCCTGATAGGCAGCCCGGGCGACCGGGCGTTCACATGCGGGCGGGGAAATGGCCGACCATGAGGAGTTTTGCGCATGGATATCAATGCCGTCCAAAGGGTCTACCGACGTTACGCCCCGGCCTATGATTTTTATTTCGGGGCCATGTTCCAGCCCGGGCGCCGGGAAATCATCACCCGCATGGACTGCCGTCACGGTGACCGCATTCTCGAGGTCGGCGTGGGCACCGGCTTGTCCCTGTCGCTTTATCCGCGCCACGTCGAGGTAACCGGCATCGACCTGTCCCGGGAGATGCTGGTGCGCGCCCGCGTGCGCCGCCGCTGCCAGCGGCTGAGCCAGGTGGTGGCCTTGCGCCTGATGGACGCCGAGCACATGCAGTTCGCCGACAACAGCTTCGACAAGGTGGTGGCGATGTATGTCGTTTCCGTCACCCCGCATCCGGCGCGCCTGACGGACGAGATGCGCCGGGTGTGCAAACCCGGTGGCGAGCTTTTCATCGTGAACCATTTCCATCACGCCAACTCGCTGGTCCGCGGAGTGGAGCGGCTGGCGGCGCCGTTTTCGCGCGTGATGGGATTTCGCCCGGATTTCTCGCTGGAGCATTTCATCGAGGAGACCGGGCTGGACGTCGCGGCGCAGGTTCCGGTTAATGCGCTGGGATACTGGACGTTGCTGCGGTGCCGCAACAACAAACCTTCCAAGGCGGGTGTTGCCCCGATGCCGGCGCTCGCCTGAGGCCATGCCTTCGGGCCGCGGAACCGGATGGGCATGGTTGTTGATCGCGGCGGTGAGCGGTGGAACGGCGTCACCGGCGATGGCCGTGCCGGATAATCCTGAAACCAGCGTGTGCGGTTTTATCCGCGAGCCGCTGGCATTCTGGATGTTCCGGCGCGCCGCCGGCCCCCCGGACGCGCAAAGAGTCGCCGGCATCCGCGACATCGAGCGCATCCATTTCGAAACCCTCGATAAACGCACTCTCGGCGGTTACCGCCTGCGCGCCAAGGGCAAGCCCCGGGGTTATCTGCTGGTCGCGCCAGGCAACGCCATGCTTGCCGACCAGATCATGGGCGAGCTGCAGATATTTCGCGATCGCGGTTTCGACGTTTACGTTTACGACTATCGCGGTTACGGTCTTTCCGGCGGCAGCAGCCGGCTCAAGGCCATCATTTCCGATTATCACGAGATCGTCGCGCACCTGAACCGGCAGGATTACCGCCACCGCGCCCTGTACGGCATGTCGATGGGCGGAGTTATCCTGCTGAATGCCGTGGGCGCGCGCGGCGAATTTTCGGCCTTGGTGGTGGATTCTTCGCCGAGCCGGATTTCGCACCTGGGTTGCCCCGGGGAGTTCGATCCGGTCAACCATCTGCCGGCGGACTGTTCACGGCTTCAGCTCATCATCGGCGAGCGCGACCGCGTGGTGTGGCCGGCGGAAATGGAAGAGCTCATGATCGCGATCAGGAATCGCGGCGGCAGGGTGCTCGAGC
>Ga0105107_10001125_pt1 | contig 17418 bp, 18 predicted proteins | sample PPLLaktember2015_6_FD_79335 | JGI IMG/M metagenome (GOLD analysis project Ga0105107, IMG submission 79335) | Freshwater sediment microbial communities from Prairie Pothole Lake near Jamestown, North Dakota, USA - PPLs Lake P8 Core (1) Depth... | ecosystem: Environmental > Aquatic > Freshwater >...
AGCATCGCGACATGGTCCTGGTCGATGATGATCCGGCACGGCTGATCACGCGGCTGCAGACCTGGTCCCTGCCCGAGATCAGCAAATGGATGGACCGCAAGCCAGGCTGACGGCGGTCCGGCGTCTAATGGCCGTATAAGTAATTTCAACAGGATGGGCAGGGCGCAGCGATTACAATCCTGTGCATTGCCCAGCCCGCGGTATCCGATGCATGAATGCCCCCTTGCAAGCCGTGCCTGACCGCACCGAGACCAAAAACACCACCTGCTACATGTGTGCCTGCCGCTGCGGCATTCGCGTGCATCTGAAAAATGGCGAGGTGCGTTATATCGAAGGTAATCCCGAACACCCGTTGAACCGGGGGGTGATCTGCGCCAAGGGTGCGTCCGGCATCATGAAGCAGTATTCGCCGGCGCGGCTGACGCAGCCGTTGCGGCGCAAACCCGGTGCGGAGCGCGGCGCCGGGGAGTTCGAACCCATCAGCTGGGACGAGGCGTTCCGGCTCATGGAAGAGCGCCTGCGGAGCATCCGCGCCACCGATCCGAAGAAGTTCGCGCTGTTTACCGGACGCGACCAGATGCAGGCGCTGACCGGCATGTTTGCGCGCCAGTTCGGTACGCCGAACTACGCCGCGCATGGCGGATTCTGTTCGGTGAACATGGCGGCCGGCATGATTTACACCATCGGCGGCAGCTTCTGGGAGTTCGGTGGCCCCGACCTCGACCGCGCCAAGCTGTTCGTGATGATCGGTACGGCCGAGGACCATCATTCGAATCCGCTGAAAATTGCCATCTCGAAGTTCAAGCGCCGTGGCGGCCGTTTTGTTTCGATCAATCCGGTGCGCACCGGTTATTCGGCCATCGCCGACGAGTGGGTGCCGATCCGTCCCGGTACCGACGGCGCATTGCTGCTGGCGCTGACGCACGAGATCATCAACACCGGACTCTACGATCGCGACTTCCTCGCGCGTTATACCAACTCCGGTTATCTGATCAATCTCGATCCGGCAAGTGATCAGTGCGGCATGCCGATCCGGTCCGGTGCAGCGCAGGCCGGTGACAACCCCGACCATCGCCACGACCAGCTGTGGTGGGATCGTCACAGCAGGCGTGCGGTGCCCAATCACACGGCCGGCGCCGATCCCGCACTCCTCGGCGACTACCGGCTGGAGGACGGCACGCCGGTGAAGCCGGCGTTCCAGTTGCTGCTGGAGCGGGTCAGGGAATACACGCCGGAGTGGGCGGCGGCGATTACCGGCATCCCGGCGGCGCGTATCCGCCGCCTCGCCCACGAGATGGGCATCACCGCACGCGACCAGAAAATCGAGTTGCCGATTGCGTGGACTGACTCCTGGGGCAAGGAACATGACACGGTCACCGGCAATCCGGTGGCCTTCCACGCGATGCGCGGACTCGCGGCGCATTCCAACGGTTTCCAGACCGTGCGCGCGCTGGCGATCCTGATGTCGGTGCTCGGTACCATCGACCGGCCCGGCGGTTTTCGCCACAAGGCGCCGTTCCCGCGGGCGATTCCCCCGGCGGCCAAGCCGCCCAAAGGGCCGCAGGCCGTGCAGCCGGATACCCCGCTGGCCGGACTCGCGCTGGGCTGGCCGGCGGGTCCCGATGATCTGTTTGTCGATGCCGATGGCGGGCCGGTGCGTATCGACAAGGCGTTTTCGTGGGAATACCCGCTCGCCGTGCACGGCATGATGCACAACGTGATCACCAACGCCTGGCGTGGCGATCCGTACCCGATCGATACGCTGCTGATTTTCATGGCCAACATGGCATGGAACTCGACGATGAATACCGTCGAGGTGCGCAGGATGCTCAACGATCGCGACGGTGAGGGCGAATACCGGATTCCGTTCCTGATCGTCTGCGACGCCTTCCAGTCGGAGATGACCGCATTCGCCGACCTGGTGCTGCCCGATACCACCTACCTCGAGCGCCATGACGTGATGTCCATGCTCGATCGGCCGATTTCGGAATTCGACGGCCCGGTGGATTCGGTACGTATCCCGGTGGTGCCGCCGAAGGGCGAGTGCAAACCCTTCCAGGAAGTGCTGATCGAACTGGCGTCACGGTTGAAATTCCCGGCATTCGTCACCGCGGACGGCGCGCGCAAGTACCGCGACTATCCGGATTTCATCGTCAACTACGAGACCGAGCCCGGTTCGGGCATCGGCTTCCTTGCCGGCTGGCGCGGCCGCGGCGGGGAGAAGGCGATGGTCGGCGAACCCAATCCGCGGCAATGGGAGATGTACGAGAAGAACAACTGCGTGTTCCATTACCGGCTGCCGCGCTCCTATCAATACATGCGCAACTGGAACCAGGGTTACCACGAATGGGCGCAGCGCACGCGGGTGCGTCGCTATACCGATCCGATCGTGATCCAGATTTATTCCGAGGTGCTGCAGAAATTCCGCATGGCGGCCGAGGGGCGGGGTGATTCGCAGCGCCGGCCGCCGGCGCATTTGCAGGAACGCATTGCCACCTACTGTGATCCTTTGCCGTTCTATTACGCACCGCTGGAAGTGCAGACGACCGATACCGCGCGGTATCCGCTGGCGGCGATTACCCAGCGACCGATGGCGATGTATCACTCCTGGGATTCGCAGAATGCGTGGCTGCGCCAGATACATACTCATAACTATTTGTTTATAAATGGAAAAATGGCTGCCACCCAAGGCATCGCCGACGGCGACTGGATCTGGGTCGAGTCCATGCATGGCCGTGTGCGCTGTATGTGCCGCACCAGCGAGGCCGTGGAGCCGGGCACCGTGTGGACCTGGAATGCCGTCGGCAAGGCGCAGGGCGCCTGGCATCTGGCGCCGGACGCCAACGAGGCGCGGCTCGGCTTTCTGCTGAACCATGTGATTGCCGAAGAACTGTCAACGGCCGACGGCCGGCCCATCTCCAATTCCGATCCGGTGACCGGGCAGGCGGGCTGGTATGACGTGCGCGTGCGCATCACCAAGGCGGCCGCGGACGAACCGGCCGCAACCTCGCCGCAGTTCGCGGCGCTGCCGGCGGCCCCGGGCACCAGTGGTGTGCGCCGCCTGTGGCAGGCCTTTGTCGCCGGCAAGGGGGACTTCCGATGACCCGGGCCGATCGGCAGGAGGCTCCGCGATGACCCAGCTCGCGTTGGTGATCGACCTCAACGTCTGCGTGGGCTGCCATGCCTGCGTGACCAGCTGCAAGGAATGGAATACCTCCGGCGCAGCGGGTTTCATGTCGGACGACAATCCCTACGATCGCGATCCGACCGGGACGTTTTTCAACCGGGTGCAGACTTTCGAGGTCGGTGAATTTCCGAACACACAAACGGTGCACTTTCCGAAGTCCTGTCTGCATTGCGAAGATCCGCCCTGCGTGCCGGTATGCCCGACCGGCGCCAGTTACAAGCGGCCGGAGGATGGCATCGTGCTGGTCGACTATGACAAGTGCATCGGCTGCAAATACTGTTCGTGGGCCTGCCCGTACGGTGTACGCGAAATCGATGAACACCAGAAGGTCATGAAGAAATGCACGTTATGCGTGGATCGCATATACGACACCAAACTGCCAACAGCCGAGCGCAAGCCGGCCTGCGTGATGGCCTGTCCGACCAATGCCCGGCTCTACGGGGATATCCACGACCCCGAATCGGTGGTGTCGAAGGCGATACGGGAAAATGCCGGTTACGCGCTGATGCCGGAATGGGGCACGCAGCCCGCCAACCACTATCTGCCGCGGCGCAAGACCGAGATGCGCATCCACGAGGACGAACTCGAGCGCGCCGACAATCCGCTGAAGATCGACGGCCGCCTGCCCAAGCCCGGCATCAAGGATCCGTCGCTGGACGACGTTACCTCATGGTAGCGGCGACGATACGCGGACGGGCGTTCTCGCGCTGCACTCTGCACCTTGCACACATCACTGTCCGGTCATGAATCCTGCGTTCTCGGTGATTTTTCTGACCACCCTGCTCGGCGCGGGCCAGGGTGTGTTCCTTGCGCTGTTCGTGATCGAGGCGCGGGCGGCCGCCGGCCTGCTGACCGCGCCATCGGTGATGTTTTACTGGATGGGCAGCGCGATCGCGCTGGCCTTGCTGGCGGCAGGATTGCTGGCCTCTTTCCTCCATCTCGGGCATCCCGAGCGGGCCTGGCGTGCCGCGGCGATGTGGCGCACGTCATGGCTGTCACGCGAGGTCATCGTGCTGCCGGCGTTCATGGTGGCGGTGGCGGGTTATGGCTGGGCCCACTGGCAGGGTCTGCCCGGCACGCTGTGGCTGGGCGCTGCGGGCGCCGCAATTTGCCTCGGACTGTTCCTGTGCACGGCGATGATCTACGCCTGCATCAAGTTCCTGCAGGAGTGGGCCACGCCGCTGACGCTGGTCAACTTCGTGGTGCTGGGTTGCGCCTCGGGGGTGACGCTGGCCACCGCACTCGCCGCGGTCCTTGATGAAGCCATCACCGGCATCACGGGGGCCTGGGCGATCGCACTGACCTGCACCGGGCTGCTGACCCGCGCTGCGTCGCTGTGGCGCAATGCCCGGCTGAAACCCCGTTCGAGTCTGCAGACGGCGATCGGTGTCAAGCACCCGCGCATCGTGCAGAAGGCCCAGGGTTTCATGGGCGGATCGTTCAATACCCGGGAATTCTTTCATGACCGCACGCCGGGCGCGTTGCGCGCCGTGAAATGGGTGTTTCTGGCCTGTGCGTTCGTGATCCCGGTCCTGTTGCTGGCGGCGGGGCTGGCGACGGCGGTGCCGGTGCTGCTGGCGCTGGCCTGCGCGGTGCAGTTCGGCGGCCTGATTGCCGAACGCTGGTTCTTTTTTGCCCAAGCCAATCATCCGCAAAACCTTTATTATCAGGCGGTCTCCTGAACACGCGTTTTTCAGTGCGATGCCGCCGTTCCAGCTCCTCAGCATTCATGCCCGCCGGACCTTCCTCTCGGTCAACAGCCTGACGCGGCGTGAAAAGCAACGCCTGCTCGCTGAAGTCCAGCAGGCGCGCGGCCTGATGGCCATCCTGATGAAGCAGCGCAACGGCCAGCGCTGGAGCGCCCAGGACCGGGCGCAGTTGCGCGACCATTTCGTCCGCCTGTCGCGGCTGAGTCCGTATCTGGTGCTGGTGGTCATGCCCGGCGGTTTCCTGATGCTGCCGGTGTTCGCATGGTGGCTGGACCGTCGCCGCCTGCGCCCGGCGGCAAGGCCACCCGGGCCGTAGCGGATTTCCCGGCAGCACCCGCAGCTGTGCCCAGGATGTGGCTGGCTGGCCGGGACGTTGCGGCGGGCCGTTACAATATCGCGCTGGATGACATTGCGGCGGCCCCCCCGGGTGTTGCCGCAGAACCGGGAGTGCAGCATGACGGACCCATCACTGGGGGCATACAACATCTTCGACCTGCGCCTGCAGGCGATGCGGCGGGTACCCAAGGGGCTGTTCGAATTTGTCGATCGCGGCACGGAGGACGAGGTGTCGTTGCGCAATAATCGCGCGGCGTTCGACCGCATCAAGTTCAAGCCGCGCACGCTGGTCGATGTGTCCGGGCGCAACCAGGACATCACGCTGTTCGGCAACAGCCACAAAATGCCGATCGCGATTGCGCCGACCGGCATCGCCGGGCTGCTGTGGCACGAAGGTGAAATCGCACTGGCGCGCGCCGCACGGGAAGCGGGCATCCCGTTCACGCTGGCCACCGGGTCGATGACGGGCATGGAGCGGGTGGCCGAGGAAGCGGGTGGTGAGTTGTGGTTCCAGCTCTATATGTGGCCGGACCGCTCGATGTCCCACAAACTGGTGGAGCGTGCGCGCAACGCGGGCTACAAGGCGCTGGTGGTCACCGTCGACGGCGTGGTGTCGGGCAACCGCGAATACAACCTGCGCAACGGTTTCACGATCCCGTTCAGCTTCACTCGCAGGAACGTCACCGACGTGCTGCTGCACCCGCGCTGGATGTTCGGCACGCTGGCGCGTTACGTGTTGACCACTGGCATGCCGCGTTATGAGAATTACCCGAGCGAGATCAAGTACAAGGTGACTGCGCGGCCGATGGGGCGGTCGCAGATGCGCAACGATTCGCTGAACTGGGACGACCTCAAGGTGCTGCGCGAGATGTGGCCGCACAAGCTGATCGTCAAGGGCATCGTGCACCCGCAGGACGCACTGCAGTCGATCGAATGCGGTGCCGATGCCGTGGTGGTGTCCAACCACGGCGGGCGCAACCTGGATGGGTCGATGGCGCCGCTCGAAGCGCTGCCGGACGTTGTCGGTGCCGTCAACAAGCGCATACCGGTGATGGTCGACAGCGGTTTCCGCCGGGGCTCGGATGTGGTCAAGGCGCTGGCGCTGGGCGCCGATTGCGTGCTGATCGGACGCTCGACGCTCTACGGGGTTGCCGCCGCCGGCCACGCCGGCGCGACGCGCGCACTGCAGATCTTCCGCGAAGAAATCGACCGCGTAATGGCGTTGAACGGCTGCCGCAGCATTGCCGGCGTCGGTCCGCAACTGCTGCATATCGCCGAAGGGCCGCTGGCCCGCCGCGCGGCCATGGCCCGTCCCGACCTGCGCCTGACGGAAACGGGCAAGGTCGCCGGAAGCTGAGCCGCGCATGGTCGCGATCTGGTACTTGCTGGTACTGGCCCCGTTCATCGCGATTCCCATCTTGTGGTGGAACTATCGCCGCAAGGTGGCGCAGCGGGAGGATTTGTCCGGCGTCCGCTGGGGGCAACTGGTCCATGCCGCCACGGCGGATGCCGGCAACACGCCTGCGGCACCCCAGCCATTGCCGGCCGTGCAGGGACGTTATGCCCGGCGCGACCGCCTGCTCGATCCCGCCCAAACCGTTCTCTATTACCTGTTGAAAAATGGCTTGCCCGATCATGAGGTCATGCCCCAGGTCGGTCTGGCGAACCTGCTCGAAGTCCCTGCGGCGGCCGGCAGCGACGGGGGGCTGCGCCTTAGGGGTCTCGTCCAGCACCAGGTCGACTTCGTGATCTGCAACAAGGCGATGCAGCCGGTCGCCGCCATCGATCTGCTCGAGCACGAGGCGCCGGCCGCCCTGACCGCGGCGCCCGACTTCAAGACACAGTGCCTGGCGCACTCCGGCATCCGCTATGTGCGCATCGCGCGCACCGCGCTGCCGAAACGGCATGAGGTGTGCGCGGTGGTGCTGGGCCCCTGAGCCTGAGCACCTGCGGTTACTGTTGCGCGGTGATGGTACGCAGCCAGCTGCCGCCTCCGACCATGATCATCTCGATCGCGATGGTTCCGATCAGCAGGGCGGAGATGCGTCCGACCACTTCCATGTAACGGTCAATCAGCCTCGCGTTGCGCTCCTTGACGTAGTCATGCGCCACCTTCAGCGCGACGACCAGTGTCATGGTCAACGCCAGGGTGCCGAAGATGACGAGACCGGATAGCGGGGCGCCGTGGCGGGATCCGATGACCACCGCCGCGCTGACCGTGCCCGGTCCGATCAGGAAAGGCATGGCAATGGAGCCTGCGAGGTGCTCCGGTGCCCCGCGGGTGGAGCGGATGGCATCCACCCCGGAAAAGACGAATCGCACCCCGATCAGCAGGAAAATCACGCCTCCGAACAGTTGAAAGGAAGCGAACCGGACCTGCAGGTATTGCGTGAAGATCGCTTCCCCGCCCCAGGCGAACAGCCAGAACACCGAGCCGCTGATCAGGGAGGCGCGGACGAGCACGCGATAAAACGTGCGTGTGTCCAGATCCGAAATCAGATCCAGCAGATAGATGCTCAGCAGGAAAGGATTGAGGAGGGCGAAAAAAAGGGTGAAGGACTGCAGCAATACCTGGTCGTTCAGCATCTTGAAATAGGGCTCCGGCAGCTTAAAAAGATATATAACATGTTGAATATTAAGAATAATATGGTTTGACCCAAATGCGGATGTCCATTATAATAGACATTCTGTTGCCGGTGCATCGATTATTGACTTAACTCATTGTTTTAATTCAATATATTGCTAAAAACGCTGTCCACTGCGTCACTGGTGGCGCCAGCGTCGTCAAACTCTCATCTACGAGAACCCCGTATTACCGACGGCGCGGCTATCCACAGGCTGGTCCGCGCCTGTCCGCCGCTCGACCTGAACTCCCCGTACGCCTATTTGTTGCTCTGTGCGCACCACGCCGCTACCTGCGTGGTCGCCGGGCGGGGTGCTGATCCGGTCGGGTTTGTTTCGGCCTACCGCCCGCCGGCCCAACCCCACACCGCCTTCATCTGGCAGGTTGCCGTGGCGCCCGAAGCGCGCGGACAGGGGCTGGCGCTGCATATGCTTGACCACCTGCTGGCACGGCCGGCACTGGCCGGCTGCCGCTGGCTGGAGACCACGGTAACCCCTTCGAATGCCGCCTCGCGGCGTGTATTTGAATCACTGGCAGTACGTCTGAACGCGCAGTGCGCCGAGCGCACTTTTTTTACCAAGGAGGACTTCCAGGATCCGCATCACGAGCCCGAGATGCTGATTCGCATCGGCCCATGTTTTGCATGAGCCGGACTGGACAACCGGGCAGAGGAGAACCAGACCATGAATCTCAAAATATTCGACCGCATGGAATCGGAAGTGCGCGGTTATATCCGTTCCTTCCCGACACTGTTTGACAAGGCGCGTGGCTCCACCCTGATCGACGAGGCGAACAACAGCTATATTGATTTTTTTGCCGGCGCTGGCACGCTCAATTACGGGCACAACAACCCGGTGATCAAGCAGGACCTGATGAATTACCTTGAGGCCGACGGCGTGATCCACGGTCTCGACATGGCTACCGTGGCGAAAAAGGAGATGCTGGAAGCCCTCGATCGCATCATCCTCAAGCCGCGTGGCATGAACTACAAGCTGCAGTTTCCGGGACCCACCGGCACCAATGCCGTGGAAGCGGCGCTGAAGCTGGCACGGCTGGTCAAGGGGCGCAGCAACATCGTGTCGTTTACGCACGGTTTTCATGGCGTGACCGGCGGTTCTCTGGCGGCGACCGCCAATTCCAAATACCGCGACGCCGCCGGCACATCGCTGGACAACACCACCTTCATGCCCTATGACGGCTACCTCGGCGAGGGTGTTGATACCACGGAATACCTGGAGCGCATGATTGCCGACCGCAGCAGCGGCATGGACCATCCGGCGGCGGTGATCGTCGAAACGGTGCAGGGCGAGGGCGGCGTCAATGTTGCCAGCGCTGCCTGGCTGCGTGCGCTGGAGCAGGTGTGCCGGCGCCAGGACATGCTGCTGATCGTCGACGACATCCAGATGGGCTGTGGTCGTACCGGACGGTTTTTCAGTTTCGAGGAGTCCGGGATTTCACCGGACATCGTCACGCTGTCGAAATCGATCAGCGCGTTCGGTTTGCCGATGGCGCTGGTGCTGATGAAGCCCGAACTCGATGTATGGACGCCGGGTGCGCACAACGGCACGTTCCGCGGCAATAATCTCGCGTTCGTCACCGCACGCGCGGCATTGCTGCATTACTGGAGCGATGACGCCTTCCAGGAAACCGTGCGGCGCAAGGGCATCATCATGCGCAACTGGCTGGAGCACATTGCCGCGGATTACCCGTCCGGCGAATTCGGGGTGCGCGGGCGCGGCATGATCCAGGGCCTGGCGGCGGCCGACGAAACACTGGCGGATCGCATCGCCAGACGCTGTTTTGAAAAAGGCCTGGTCATCGAAACCTCCGGCGCCGACGACGTGCTCAAGCTGATGCCGGCGCTGACCATCGACGAGAAGCTGCTGTGCCAGGGGCTAGACATCATCGAGGACAGCGTTGCCGACGTGCTGGGCGTGCCGCGGCTGCAGGGGCGGGACCGCAAGATCAAGTACATCAACTTCCGGGCCGCAAGATGATCGTTCGCAGCCTCGCCGACATCAAGGGCACGGCGCAGGACGTCGCCGCGCCCACATGGGTTAGCCGGCGCCTGCTGCTGGCCCGCGACGGCATGGGTTTTTCACTGCACGAAACCATCATTTTTGCAGGTACGGAAACCCATATTCATTACCGCAACCACCTCGAGGCGGTGTATTGCATCGAGGGCGAGGGCGAAGTCGAGACCGTGGCCGACGGCAGAGTCCATGCCATCACGCCGGGCGTGACGTACGCGCTGGACCGGCATGACGAGCACTACCTGCGCGCGCGCACCGAACTGCGGCTGGTCTGCGTGTTCAACCCGCCGCTGACCGGGCGCGAAGTGCATGACGAAAAAGGGGTCTACCCGCTGCTCAGCGAAGCAGCCGACTGACGCTGCATCAAGGAGGGAAGGTACAAATGGTACTGGTTTCAGACATTTATCAATCGCGCACCGACAACGGGGCGGCGATCATCCTGCGCCAGGATCCGGTGGTGTATCACGGGCCATACGCGACAGGCGAACTGGCGCTGTCGGAGCACCAGCTGCGCAGTTACCGCAGGAATGGTTTCATCCAGTTGCGCGGTTTGCTGCCGGAGGCCGAGGCGGCGGACTTGCTGCGGGAGGCCAATCGACTTGCTGCGGCGTGTGGCCGTGGAAAGTCCCCCGAAGCTGTTTTCGAACCCGATGGTCCCGAAGTCCGGTCGGTATTCCGGGTGCATCGGCTGAGCGCAGTGTTTGACCGGCTGATGTGCGACGGCCGGTTGCTGGATGTGGCACGCCAGATCCTCGGCAGCGATGCTTACATCCACCAGTCGCGGCTCAACCTGAAGCCCGGATTTTCCGGCAAGGAATTCTACTGGCATTCGGATTTCGAGACCTGGCATGTCGAGGATGGCATGCCGCGGATGCGCGCGGTGAGTTGCGTGGTGCTGCTGACCGAAAACAACGAATTCAACGGGCCGTTGATGCTGGTGCCGGGTTCACACATGCATTATATTTCCTGCGTCGGACAGACGCCGCCGGATCATTACAAGCATTCCCTGCGCAAACAGGAATATGGCGTGCCGGATCCGACCAGCCTCGGTTTCCTGATCGAACGCGGCGGCCTGCAGTCCAGCAAGGGTCCTGCCGGTTCCGTGGTGTTTTTCGACTGCAACACCATGCACGGGTCGAACAGCAATATCTCGCCGTTTCCGCGGGCCAATTTGTTTTTCGTCTATAACAGTGTGCACAACCGGCTGGGCACCCCGCAGCAGGGGTTGCGGCCACGCCCGGAGTTCATCGCGGCGCGCGATGATGCGGCGATGCTCGAGCGCATTGCGCCGCTGCACAGTTGACTGCCCGACGCGGTCACGGCAAGGCCGTGACAGTCCGCGCACGACGCGGTTTTCTTGCCGGCATCGCCGGAGTGGCGCTGGCGCCACTGATCGGCGGGTGCGATTCAGGCGGCGATACTGCATCCCGGGTGAGCACGCTGGCGTGGGCGCTGCGTCAGGGGAAGCTGCGCATCGGTTATGCCAACGAGGCGCCCTACGCCTACTACGATACGGCCGCACGCCGGGTGACCGGCGAGGCGCCGGAGATCGCGCGGACCGTGCTCGGCGACCTGGGAATCAGGGAGATCGAGGGTGTGCTCGCCGAATTCGGTGCGCTGATTCCCGGATTGAAAGCGCGCCGTTTCGACATCATTGCGGCAGGGATGTATGTGTTGCCGGAGCGTTGTCGCGAGATTGCTTTTTCCAATCCTACATACCGTGTCCGTGAGGCATTCATTGTTGCGCCGGGCAATCCCAAGGCACTGCACAGCTACGCGGATGTGGTCCGGCGAGCCGATGCCAGGCTGGCGGTTGTGGCCGGGGCCGTGCAACGCAGCTATGCGCGCCGGAACGGTGTGCCCGATGAACGGGTGATCGTGTTTCCGGATGCCGTCAGTGCCATGGAAGGCGTCGTGGCGGGCCGCGCCGATGCCTATGCGGCGACCAGCCTCACGATCAACGATCTGCTGGCGCGCGGCACCGGCAAAGTCGAGCGTGCGGTGCCGTTTGCGGATCCGCAGATCAACGGTGCCGTGGTCCAGGGTTATGGTGCGTTTGGTTTTCGAAAGACCGATGCGGACTTGGTGGAAGCATTCAATGGTGGGTTGGCGAGACTCATCGGCACGCCGCGTCACCTCGACCTCGTGCGTCCTTTCGGGTTCACCGAAAACGAATTTCCGGGGGAGATCACTGCGGCGGCGCTGTGCCGGGTCTGACCGCCGCTTCCGGTGATCATCATGGACTACGGCGATCTCGCAGCAGCACTGGCGCGCGGCATGTGGGTGACGGTGCAGATTACCGCCGGTGCGGCGGGGGTAGCCGTAGTGGCGGCATGTGTAGCCGGACTTGCGCGCAGTTCGGGCAAACGGCTGTTGCGCTGGCCGGCAGTGGTCTATGTCGAACTGTTTCGCGGCACATCCGCGCTGGTGCAGCTGTTCTGGATCTATTTCGTGCTGCCGCGTTTCGGCATCGACATCGGCGCGATGACCGCGGCTATTGTCGCACTCGGTCTCAATGTGGGCGCCTATGGCGCCGAGGTGGTCAGGGGCGCAATTCGTACCGTGCCGCAGGGGCAGCGCGATGCGGCGGCGGCGCTCAGCTTGACGGCGGCGCAGACTTTGTGCCGCGTGGTGTGGCCGCAGGCGGTTCCGGCGATGCTGCCCCCTGCGGGCAATCTGGCAATAGAGCTGCTGAAGAATAGCGCGCTGGTGTCACTGATTGCGGTGACCGAACTGACGTTTGCCGCGCAACTGGCGCGTACCGCGACATTGCAGACCAGCCAGATTTTTGTGCTGGTGCTGCTGGCTTATTTTGCGCTGGCGCTGTGCATCACGGGCGGCGTGCGTTTCCTGGAAAAGCGTCTGGGAGCGACGACCTGAGATGATTTTCGACTGGGCCTATGCGATGGACATACTGCCGCGCTTCGTGCCCGCGCTGTGGGTGACCGTACAGGCAACGCTCGCCGGCATGCTGATCGCCCTGACACTGGGTATGGTCCTTACGCTGCTGCGGCGCTGTCGGCTGATCTGGGTGCGCTGGCCGACCACCGCGCTGATCGAGTTCGTGCGCAGCACGCCGCTGCTGGTGCAGATGTATTTCATGTTCTACGTGTTGCCGGAAGCGGGCGTACGGATGTCGGCTTTCACCGCAGGCGCGCTGGCGCTGGGCTTGCACTATGCGGCCTACTGTGCCGAGGTTTATCGCGCGGGGCTGGAGGCGGTGCCGCGTGGCCAGTGGGACGCCGCGGCGGCGCTGAATCTCGGTCATTGGAGCACGTTGCGCAGGATTATCGTGCCGCAGGCCGTGTCGCGAGTCGTGCCCGCGCTGGGCAACTATCTGGTCGCGATGTTCAAGGATACGCCGCTGCTATCCGCCATCACGGTCGTGGAACTTCTCCAACTCGCGAAAATGATCGGTGCAGAGTCGTTTCGTTATGTGGAGGCCCTGACGATGGTCGGTGTGCTTTTCCTGATCCTCAGTCTGGGCGCCGCATCGCTGATCCGTGCGCTGGAGCGGCGGATGCGGGTGGCGCATGCGTGAGCAAACTCCGATGATCCACCTGCGTGGCGTGCGCAAGTCATACGGTGCGCTGCAGGTCCTGCGCGGCGTGGATTTGGACGTGCCGCACGGCCAGACCGTCAGCGTGATCGGCCCCAGCGGGTCGGGTAAATCGACACTGCTGCGTCTGTTGATGATGCTCGATGCACCGGATACCGGGGAACTGGTCATTGATGGTGAGCGGCCCTGGTCAACGGATGATCATGGCCGTGTCCGTGCCGATGCGGCGCAGTTGCGGCGCGCACGCGCCAAGGTGGGCATGGTATTCCAGCACTTCAACCTGTTTCCGCACATGAGCGTGCTGGACAATGTGATGGAAGCACCGCTGAGTGTACTGGGACTGCGGCGGCCAGAGGCGCGGGACCGGGCACTCGAATATCTGGGGCAGGTGGGTCTGGCGGACAAGGCCCAGGCCATGCCAGGACAACTGTCCGGCGGGCAGAAACAGCGGGTAGCCATTGCCCGTGCGCTGGCGATGCAACCCCGCATTATGCTGTTCGACGAGGTGACCTCGGCCCTCGATCCGGAACTGGTTGGCGGGATTCTGGCGTTGTTGCGCGGCCTGGCCGAGCCGCAAGACATGACGATGCTGATCGTCACGCATCACATGCGCTTTGCGGAGCGTTGCGCGGACCGAGTGTTGTTCTTTGATGAAGGCGTCATCGCCGAGGACGGCACGCCAGCCGAGCTGTTTCATGATCCGCGCCACGAACGCACACGGCGTTTCGTCGCAGCGGTGGCCGGGGAGTAGCGCCGCGAGCTGGCCCACGGAGTGCGCCGGCGCAAGCGGCACGGGCAATGCGTTTGTCGATTGGCGCACGGAATTCCACATTGAACTGGTGACCGACGGCCCGAGCTTCAGGCATCATGGTTTCGGCCAGACTGCGCGACAGCGGGAGCTGGCGAAAATCGGCCAGCGTGGCATGTCGCAGGGCGCTGATTTCATCGCTGACGGCAGAGAAAATATATCTCAAGGTATTAAAACCGATGGTGCCGGAGCGCTTCAGGCGGCAGCATCCGGATCCCTATGACCCATTGAATTTGAATCGTGGTTGGTTCCCGATTGTGCAGGGCATAATCACCGGATTTGGTCTGCCGGCAGCGCGTAGGCGCATATTGGCTGCGGCATGTCGCACTCATATCAGGAGATTCATGTGAACAGGTTTATCGGCGCAGTGCTGTTGTGGGCGATCGCCGGCCCGCTGGCGGCGCAGGGCAAGAGCCCGGAGCAGATCTATCAGGAGACCTCGCGCAGCATTGTCACTATCCAGGTGCTGGACCGGGAGGGGGGGGTCGCCAACTTCGGCAGCGGCGTGGTGACGGCGGCACAAAGCGTGATGACCAACTGCCATGTGCTCGAAGGCGGTGCCGAGTATTCAGTGGTCAGTGCCCGCACCACACACAAGGCGACGCTGCGCGCGGCCGACCATGACCGTGATCTCTGCGAACTGCAGGTGCCCGCGTTGCAGGCGCCGCGTGTGTCCCTGTTCACCGGCAGGCTGCGCGTCGGGCAACGGGTTTATGCGGTGGGCGCTCCCGAAGGCCTGGAGCTGACGATCAGCGAAGGCCTCGTCTCCAGCATCCGTGAACTCGACGGTGCGCACTACATCCAGACCTCGGCGCCGATTTCCTCCGGGTCCAGCGGCGGCGGCTTGTTCGATACGGAAGGCCGGCTGGTTGGTCTGACGGCATTCATCATTCCCGAGGGGCAGAATCTGAATTTTGCGCTGCCGGCATCATGGATCGTCGAACTGGCGGCACGCAGCGGTTCCACTCCGACGCTGGCCAACCGTGACGCGGTCAATGAAAAATGGCAGGCCCGTACTGCCGCCCTGCGCGCAACGAAAGACTGGACCGGACTGCTCACCGCAGCGCAGCAGTGGGTGCGGGCCGTGCCGTCTGCGGTGCCGGGATGGACCGCACTGGGCGAGGCGTATGGACTGGTCAAGCGCCCGCGGCGGGCAATCGTGGCGTATAACCAGGCGCTGAGGCTCGACGGCGACAGCTATGAAGCCTGGCTGGGTGCGGGTAAGACCTACCTTGCGCTGAACCAGTACGACCGCGCAGTCGAGGCGGCGCAGGAAGTGCTGCGGCTGCGGCCGAACGACATCGCGGGCCTGGTGCAACTGGGCACCGCTTACCATCACCAGAATCAGCGCGCGCGCGCGCGCGAAGTGCATGCGCGGATTGCAAAGCTCGATGACAAGGCTGCGCGCGAGTTTGCACGAAAATTCATAACTAATTGATTTTATTGAATGTTTATTTTTCCATGGGAGCGGATTCCACGATGTGCTTGACGCTGCGCCGGGCTTTACGTATAACGGCGACGCGTGTTTGGTTTCTAAGTACTTGAAAGTCAGCGGTTCCCGTGGTTTTGCAGTTGTCGGTGTTCGTGCTTTTGGGGCTGTGAGATTTAAATACGATGCTCGGCGCAAGCCGAATATTATTAATCCTCAAAAGGAATACAACATCATGGCAACTGGTACTGTTAAGTGGTTCAATGACTCCAAAGGTTTCGGCTTCATCACCCCGGATGGCGGTGGCGAAGACCTGTTTGCCCATTTCTCGGGCATCAACATGAACGGCTTCAAAACCCTGAAGGAAGGCCAGAAGGTGACGTTTGATATCACCGCCGGCAACAAGGGCAAGCAACAAGCCAGCAACATCCAAGCTGCCTAAGCTGGATCTGGCAGAAGAAACCGGGCGCAAGCCCGGTTTTTTTTCGCCTGTTGTCCACCGAGCGCATCACCATCACCGCTCGCGCATCGCCTAACGCAAACGTCACGGCATGGCAGTTACGCTGGATTCATGTCCATTGCCAATAGTGGGACAGTGCAATCAGTCTCGTACCCATGGCCGGTGTGAACAGCGGATCGCATGAAGCAAGCCGGCGCGAAGCAATTGAACGGCGCGCACGATATACTGTTCCGGTGCTGCCTAGGGAGTCCTATTTGCGCGACTGGCATCCGCGATTGACGCTGGCTCGGGATTGAGAACCCTGATGCTCATCTCCTATCGGCAAAAAATGTTGCGGGTTGCCTGTGGCTTTGCCCTGTTGCAGGCAGTCTGCGCCAGCGCGGCCGATGATTTTGCCGTCAGCATCGAGGCGCGCGGTGCGGCGGTGGCCGTAAATGCACGGGCGACCCTCGATGTGCCCTATGCATTGATCTGGAGCACACTGACCGACTACAGCCGACTGGCAGATTTCGTTCCCGGCATGCACAGCAGCCGAGTTGTCGAACGTCGCGGGGCGTCTACCATCGTCGAACAGCATGGCAAGGCGGGCTTCCTGATTTTTTCGTCTCCTGTCGATGTGGTCGTGGCAGCGACCGAGCATCCATCGGGCGTCATCGAAATGCATGCCATAGAGGGCAATGTGAAGCAATTGTATGGCCAATACCGCATCGACAAGGGGGGCAGGGACGGAACCTGGGTATTGCGCTGGGTCGGTCTGATCGAACCCGCGCTGCCGCTGCCGCACTTCGTCGGGCTGCCGATGATCCGCAGCAATATCGCCGACCAGTTCCGTGGCATGGTCGACGAAATCGAACGGCGCGCCGTAGTCGCTGCAAGAAACTGACGTGATGTTGTCATCGCGGTCGGTCCAACAGGGCCTGCGTCTTGCCTGTGCCGCGGCGCTGCTGACGCTCGGTGCATGCGCGACCGTGCCCCATCCCCGGAGCGGGCATCTGCAGTCTGCGGACGCGACCGTGCGCGAATGCGCACAATGGTTCGAGGACGTCGCTGCTGCAGTCGCTGCAGCCGGCGTACGCGATCGCGAGGCGGCGCCGGTGTCGGGTTTTCCCTATCTGCGTAGCACCCGGTTCCTTGCGGCATTCGGTCCGGCTGCTACGCTGGATGATCGGCTCCGGCGATCGTGGATGGAACTGATGCGCGCAGCCGATCAGCGGGCACGCGAGGCCGAGTTGCGCAATCTCGACGCCGGCAACGCCCAGCCCGAAGTCGCGCAG
>Ga0105107_10001127_pt1 | contig 17409 bp, 15 predicted proteins | sample PPLLaktember2015_6_FD_79335 | JGI IMG/M metagenome (GOLD analysis project Ga0105107, IMG submission 79335) | Freshwater sediment microbial communities from Prairie Pothole Lake near Jamestown, North Dakota, USA - PPLs Lake P8 Core (1) Depth... | ecosystem: Environmental > Aquatic > Freshwater >...
GAGCTCGAGCATTGAAGTGGTCCTCGAGCGGATGGTGGCGCCTGAAATCCCGCTCAGCGTGCCGAAAGAGTGCAACACCTGTTCTCCCGTGAGGTAACCGGGGTACCGGTGATTCTCGGGAAGATATCCGACGTGTCTGCGGGCTTTGTGATCGGACACCGGAAAATCCATGAGCCGTGCGCTGCCGCCTGTTTTCCGGGTGAGAGAGAGCAGGATCTTGATGAATGTCGTCTTACCTGCACCGTTGGGTCCGAGGAGGCTGAAGATCTGTCCGCTCTCTACATCGAGGGAGAAATCCTGCAGTGCGTGGATCTGCCGTTTGCCGCGGAATCCCGCGGTGTACGTTTTCGAGAGATGAGATGTGGAGATGGCGATCATATGTCAACGCGTGATCGAAATTCGTGTCTTCACCGAAGATTCACCGTCCGCGCCAGACACCTGTCGCGCAGCGTGGCACCGTGTGCAGCGTCGCGGAAATGTTCAACCACAAACTTCTCAGTCGCCCTCGCGCGCTCACCCACCAGATCGGGCGCCATGTAGGTCGGATCAAAGATGTCCGGCTTCTCTTTCGGAAGACGGGCCACCTTCCGGCCGATACGCATGAGCCCGCGCGGCTCATAGCCCGCCTGGGCGAGGAGCGCGGTGGCGACACGGTCGGCCTCGATCTCGTACTCGAGCAAGCGCGGTGAAACGAGCCGTTCGTACATCTGCTGCATCAGTTCATCGAGTTCGGCCTCATCCTGCGTCTTTCCTCCGGTCTCTCCTTCAAGCTCATTGAACGCATCATCCGCCTTGATGTGCACCTTCCGTTTGCCCATCTCCTGTGCACCGTGTTTCCGGATGACGTGCGCCATCTCGTGGGCGATGATGGCGGCGAGTTCTGATTCGTCGTCGCACAACTGCACGGCGCCTTTGGTTATGAAGACGTACCCTCCCGGAAGTGCAAATCCGTTGACCGCCGGGTCGTCCAATATGAAGACCGTGAAATCCCAGTCATACACGGATGAATTCGCGGCCAGCGTTGCGCAAATCATGTTGACGTACTCGACGGCCGTGCGATCGGTACTAAACCCTCTTTCGATCAGCCGCGCGGCGATTCCAAGTCCAACCTGCTGTTCCTCAATGCCGGCGTCATACTCGATCGGTGCGAGGTCTAGATCTTCCATCTTGAGCGATCCAGCCAGCCCGGCTTTGTTTGCTTCCACTTCCTTGCGGAACGCGTCGAGATCGGCTTCGCGGAACGTTTTGGCTGAGTTCTTCAGGACTTTCTCGACCGATCCAGGAGGAGTCTGGGCGCGTTTCTCGGCAAAGCCGCGAATTGCGGCGGAGACCCCGGCACGCGATGCCTTCGGCGAGCTCCAGACGTTCTCCAGCTTCATCACCCGCGCAGCTGCGGGTTTTGAGTCGGTCAAGCTATTGGACGACATCCACCCCGCCTTTTTGTCGGTCAGTTTCACCTTGAGCCAGGAACCGTCATGCGTGACGATGTTGACGGCGGTATTTTCCGGGACGACCGCCACCAGCTCGTAGTACGCTCCCGGACCTTCGCGTATGTAATTGTTGTCCCGTTTCGTAAACGCCGTCTCAGCACAGGTTGTCAGCGCCAGTAGTAAGAGCAGCGCACCGAAGAATGCAGTCCGTTTCATATTCAGCCCTCCTGGTTATTTCGATGTCATGGTGTAGACTCCGTCCCAGTCATCGGGCAGAGCTTGTTGTGAAAGTTCGGCGCAACGTTTCAGGTACAATGTTGACGGCATGGGGTTGGGATCGACCTCGTGGATCTTGGTGAACACCCCGATGGCCTTTTCAAATTCCCGCTGTCTGTAGAGCTGGAGCCCTTCCGTGAACGCTCCGATGATATCCGCCTGCAGTACGGAGATTGTGCCCGCGCGACCGACCAGCTCGAAAATGCGGATGGGGATTGCTTTCCCCTTCACTTTGAGGAAATCCAACGGCCGTGCAGCGATGGCGTCCTCGGCCTGTTGGTATGTTGTTTCGCTCACGATGATGGTCGTGCCGAAGACCTTGTTCACGCCTTCCAACCGCGATGCCACATTCACTGTGTCGCCGATCGCGGTGTAGTCAAGACGGCTGCTGCCGCCGATGTTACCGATGACCATGTTGCCAGTGTGAAGACCGATGCGCGTGACGAACAATGGCATATCGGGATCACGGTCCGGCCGGGTATGATACCGGGCGAGAACCTCCTGTACCTCCAGCGCAGTCAAACACGCGACTCGGGCGTTATCCGCGCGCGGAATCGGCGCACCGAATATCGCCATGATGGCGTCGCCGATATATTTATCCAGCATGGCTTCGTTGCGCAGGATGACGTCGCTTGCCACCGAAAAATACTGGTTCAGAAAATGGACAAGCTCCTTTGGTGACATGCGTTCGGCGAACGACGTGAAATCCTTTATGTCCGAAAAGAATGCGGTCGCCTCGATGGTCTTTCCCCCGAGTTCGACCTGGGCGGAATTCTCGAGGATGTCCGCCACGACATGCGGACTGAAGTACCTGTTAAACGCTCGCCGCAACATTCTCCGTTGCTGACCCTCCACGGCGTAGCTGGTCACCGCAGCCAGAGCGTACGTGGTCGCCACTGTGGCGAGGGGTGCGACGAGAGGCAGCCAGAGCAGCTCCCAGCGGAACAGGGTGAAAGCGGCGACAATATAAGCCACTAACAGCACGAGAATCACCAGGGAAGCAAGCCAAACCCTGCGGATGCGGTAGAACGCCAGCGCGGCAAGAACAGCAAGCAACACTGCAAGGGCGTAGCCGCCCCACGCCGGCGTGCGGGTGATGAAGTGCCGGTTCAAGAGGTTGCTCAACAGGGTGGCCTGAATTTCCACGCCGGGATATATCTCAAGAAAAGTGAACGGAGTCGGCTTGAAGTCCCAGAGCCCCGTGGCCGAACCACCGATGAGAACGCATTTGTCGCGGAAGAGATCCGGGGAGACATCCGGTGCAAGACCGGCCCGCATCTTCACTCCCGAGACGATGAGCGCATGTGCGGAGTAGTAACGGAAGACGCCGCCGGGTCCGCCCTTTCCGTACCAGTACAGTAGGAGCTTCCCGTCTCCATCAAGCGGCAGGGAAGAGAGAACAGAGTCGACGGCCCGGGGCGGGGTCGTCGTGGCTTTGAGGTTTGCCGCAAATGCGAACTGAGGAACCCTGCTGGTATCGAAATCATATGTCAGCTGACTTTGTCGTGCTATCCCGTCTTCGTCGGTGTCGAAATTTGTCGCGCCCAGGAAGGCAGCATTCTCCTGGAAGAGGGGAAGCGGGGCGACCACCCGGTCATACAGCCCCGATCCGGAAGAATCTTCTCGACTCGGCAACAGATGGCGAGCGATCAACGAGCCACCTGGCTGGTCTCCCTGCTCGCCTCTGGCGAGACTGAAGCCGAGCACAACATTCTTGCTGGAGGCCATGGCGTCGGCAAACGCCGCATCGGATTCGCTACCGTCGAGTTCGAGCCGGTCCTCATCCTTTTGGGAGAAATCGTAGTCAAATGCCACCACTTTCGGTTGGGCACCCCGCAGAAATCCAAGGAGGAGGCCGTAATACTCCCTGGGCCATGGCCACTTCTGCCCCCTTGTCGACGCAAAGAAATCCAGGCTGTTCTGGTCGATTGCCACGATGACCACGTTGGTGTCGGCCCATTCCGGGTGGGATTCGTACCGGAAACGCAAATCCAGCGTTTTGAGTTCAAGCGTCTCGAAGAGCGTGAGGCTGGAGAGTCCGATACCCACGATGCATCCGAACGCCACCACAGCGACCATCATTGCCGGGCGCGATTTCTGGAGCCGATTGGTGAGGGAGGAGACGGGTGTCATCAGGCACAAAAGTACGGTTTGATGCGAATAAACGCAAGCACTTCATTTGCTTGTTGCAGAGGAATGCTTTACATTCGTGGAAAATAGCGTCAGCCGTACGTAACAAACCACACTAACGAGGAGGTGCCTATGCGTTTCGCTCACAACGGTCTGGTGGTGATTGTGCTCATGCTCATTTGCGCATCAGCCTTCGCCCAACAGCAAAGGGGAGACGTTGAACTGCAGTTCCAGGGGATGTATTTCACCACGGTCGGCTCGGATTTCACGTTCGGGCAGGGGACCATTTCGGCCAAAATTGGTCCGTACATCACCGACAACCTCCAGGTTGGCATCGGTCCGACTCTGAGCATTACGACCACGACAGACTTCTCTGTCGGTCCAGCCCCAACGTTTACCCTGACCGAGGACACCAAGACTACAACAACCTTCGGGAGCACGGCATTCCTCGTCTACTCTTTCCTGATGAGAAACGCCAAGGCTGTTCCTTATGTGGGCGCACAGTACTTCAAGCAGGATTTCAGTGATAGCGATGACAAGGGAAGTGTCGGCATCAATGCCGGTTTGAAGTACTACTTTGCGAAGAAGACCGCCATCGACTTCAGTGGCAACTACCTGTTCACCCTGAACGAGGGACAGGAAGGCGGTCTCCTCATGTTTGCAGTCGGTCTCAGCTTCCTGCTCTAACTTCATTCACGACAATCGCGGGACCATACCCATGACACGGTGGCCGCTCAACGCGGCCGCCGGGTTGCTCTGTCTTGTACTGAGCATCCCGGTGACTGCTCAAGATATCCGGGTGACGGCGCATGCCGTCCTCCAGCCGGAGGAAAACGAAGAAGTCGCTGCGCTTGCATTCCCCTCCCACGGGTCGCTCCTTCTGACGGGTGACAGGAGCGGCGCGGTCTACTGCTGGGACCTGGAGAAGAAACAGGTGATCAACACCGCAAAGCTGGAAGAGGCGGTTATCTTCCTTGCCTTTCTCAGCGGTGACCGGTCGTACGTTGCCGTGGACGGGGCGGGTGAGGTCACCGTCCACGATCTTCTGAAAGGCCCGACCGGAACATCCTTCCGCACGAAGGGGAAACCGGAGCGTCTGGCAATCGATGCAGGGAAGCAGTACCTCGCCGTCGCAACCGGCGACGAACGGGTCGAGCTGTTCGACCTCAAGGGACTGATGCCGGCCGGATCCATCGATGGCAGTGACAAGATCGACGATATTCTTTTTTTGGGATTTGACAGATTGGGACAACAACTCGTCGCCGTGATGCAGCTCGGCGACGTTGTTGCGTGGAACCCGGCGACGATGAAGCCGCTTCGCACAGTGGCACTGGCGGGCGGCGAGCTTCACGGCTCGCAGTCGGTCGTCCACGCGGCGGCAACGAATCGCGCGACTAATGTCTTTGCCGTGTCCCTTGAGGAAGTCGCCCTGCCCAAAGGAGGCGTCATGAGCGGTCGTGATCTTGAGCGCCGCAGCGCCATCATCGCCTACGATTGGCAGAGCGGTGCGGAAGTCAAGCGGGTCAAGACGCCCTCAACGGCAGAGGTGATGGCCCTCGGGCCGGGGAACGATCATGTGGCTGTCGCGGGGGACGAAGACAACACCATCGCCCTTATCGACCTGCGCAAGGGAGAGAGCGGAAGCACCGTGACCATGACCCAGCGCCCGAAGGTGCTGGCCGTGTCTGATGACAATAGCTGGCTGGCAGCCGGAGGCGATGATGGTGCGGTGGCCGTCTGGAAATTGCAGTTCAAGGGTGAGGCGAGCGTGGTGTCCGGTACGCTGCCGTCGCTCAGCGGAAGAATTCGCGCGCGGGCGGGAAGCACCGAACCGGCCCTCCCTTCCGGCACGCCGGTCAAGCTCGCTATTCTTTCGTTCAAAGCGAAAGGTGTGCCGGCCGAAGTAGCCGACGTCTGCATCAGCACGATGTCCAATGCGCTCTCGAATGTGGACTACGTGACGCTTGTCGAACGCGATCACATCGAGGGCATTCTCAAGGAGCAGCGGTTCCAGTTGAGCGGGCTGACGGAAGACCAGGGTGTGAGTGTCGGGAAAATCCTGAAGGCCGATGTTGTGCTCCTGGGCACGGTGGGAAAGCTCGGCACGAGCATCGTCTTTTCGTCACGGCTGATCAATGTGGAAACCGGGAGAGTGATGAAAGGCCGCGAAGTCATCTGCGAAGAGTGCCGCGATCAGGATATGTACGACGCAATCAATATGCTGGTGTCAACCATCGCTCGATAACCGGAGAAGGATCATGAGGTCAAACGGATTTTTCCGGGCCGGAGGGGTGCGACGGGGCAGATGGAGTTATGGCATCTGGCTAGTCGCATGCCTTTTGCTCTGTGCGAGCGGGCTGGGGAACGCCCAGGAGCGTCCGCGCTGGGCACGGGATCTCCCGAACCTTCCAGCGAAGGCAGGGTGGTATCAGGGGTTGGGAATGGCGAAGGCGGAGGGAAAGGGCGATTCCGCGTGGGAGGATGCTGCGGGCCGCGCGCGCTCCCAGATCGCATCACAGATCAAAGTCCGCATCAACAACAACGTCACGAGGGCCGTTCAGGAGATGACGACCGGCACCGATATTACGGTGTCAGACGCCTACGCGTCGACGACGGAACAGATCACGACCGCCACGCTGGAGGGGATCGTGTTGGACCGGTGGTACGACGAGGATGCGGAGATGCTCTATGCGTACGGGGCCATCTCGCAGGCGGAAGTCGAGGAGCGTTTCAGGGAGAGGATGCAGGATGCCGTATCTTCCGCGCGGGTGTACCACACAGCGGCCCAACGGGCTATGGATCAGGATGACCCATTTACGGCATGCGGCCAGCTGCTGGAGGCCATGAAGGTCGTTTCACTGGCTGAGGCGTCGCTGGAGAGGACACTTTCCGCCTCGTTCGAGGGTTCCGGCCCCAGCGTGCCGGTGCTTCCGGTGCTCCAGAGTCAGCTGTGCGGATATCTCAGCCGGCTCCAATTCGAGGTCCAGGGTGGCAATCGCCAGGAAGCCCAGCGCGCCAAGGCGCTCGCGGAACCGCTCCATGGGCGGGTGATGTACAGGTCTGACCGCGGCGTCGTACCGGTGCAAAACGCACAGCTGGCAGCGACGTTCGTGCCGCCCGCCACAGGAAAGCTCCCGACGGATTTCCGCACGTCGTCCGGCGGCGAATTCAATATCCCTGTGAACGAAATAACTTCCGGCGAAGCAAACAACCGGATCCGGGTAACGCTCGCGTTGCCGGGTCTTGCCGCGTTCGCAGGACGATTCCCCGATCTCGCCCGGTGCAATAACTCCGCGTTCGTGGATTTCTCGTTCCTGTTGAAGAGCAGGAGTTCGTCGACCGTGGCCATCCGGATCGTGGAATCCAATCTCGGCGTTCCGCGGGTAAAATCATCGGTGCAGGAACAAATCCAGCGTCTCCTGGTAGGCGGACGGTATACCGTAATTGAGGATTCAAAGGTGCTGCGATTGGTGCCGGAGAATCAGCTCACACAGGCAATCACCAGCGGCGACTACCATGCAGTGACCGGCTCGCTGGGGAAGATTGCGGAGATCGCTGTCATCGGCCAGGTGGAGGCAACCGAGCGGAGCAACCCGATGCCGCAAATGTTTTTCAGCTCCGGGCGTGCGGTGGTGCACGTACTCGACTGCAAGACCGGAGTGGTGCTCGGGAGCGTCATTCTTGAAAACGAAAAAGAAGGTGGGGCAACGTACCAAAATGCCGGAAGCCGTTTGTTGGAGGCGATGGCCAAGAAAGTCGGTGATCTTGTTAAGGCGGAGATTGACAAAGCCCTGGAGTAACTCTCTTACTAACCCTATATCAAAGGAGGCAACAATGCGCACAACGATTTTGGCAGCAATGCTCGTGGTGGTTGCGGTCGCCCTGGTGGGATGCGGTAGCGGGATACCGTCCTGGTATCCGAACGCGCCCCAGGATCCATTGTATTTGCGCTCGGCCAACGCTGCAACTTCGCAGGATATGCAGGTGGCCATCGACAAAGCCTCCACCGGAGCCCGTGCCGAATTGGGCCGGATGCTGGAGACCAAAGTGAACGCATTGCAGAAAAGGTTCGAAGATGAAACCGGTGTAGGCCAGGAGGCGACGTTGCTGGCGCAATTCACGCAGGCGACAAAACTCGTGGTTTCCACCACGATGAACGGCAGCAAGATGAAGGATCACAAGACGGTCAGAGAGGGAGACCTGTACCGGGCATTTGTGATGATGGAGCTCCCGATCGGCTCGGCGAATGAAACGCTGCTGCAGGAGATCAAAAACAACAAGGACCTCTACACGCGCTTCCGTGCATCCGAAACGTACAAGGAACTTGACACCGAGGTACAGAAGTACGAGCAGTTCAAGAAGGAAATGAAGTAGCCCGCACCACCCTCTAGGGGGTGAAGGGACGGATTCAGTTTGAACGGGGGATGCTGCACCTGTTTGACGCGGCATCCCCCGGCTCCGTATCGTACGCATATTCCGCGCAGTGAACATGACGCCGCCCATGAAACAAATTGCACATCTGGATCTCGATTGTTTCTTCGTGTCGGTCGAGCGCCTGAAAGACCCCGGGTTGATCGGGAAGCCCGTGGCTGTGGGCGGTGCCCCCGGCGGTCGCGGCGTGGTGGCATCGGCTTCGTACGAGGCCCGCGCATTCGGCGTGCGCTCCGCAATGTCTACGGCGCAGGCATTGCGTCTCTGTCCGCACCTTATCCTTGCGCGATCCAGCCATCATGAGTACGGTGAAATCTCAGACCGCCTGGCGACACGGATGGAACAGCTGGCCCCTGTCGTGGAGCGGGCATCCATTGACGAAATGTACATGGATTTTACCGGATGCGAATCGCTCTATGGCAACGACCTTCCGGGATTCATGCGCACAATTCAGCGGCTCGTCGCGGAGGAATTTCGCCTCCCTTGTTCCATCGCACTCGCGACCAGCAAGACGCTCGCCAAGATCGCCGTGGGCACCGTGAAGCCCAACGGCGTCTGCACCGTGCCGGCGGGCCGGGAAGAATTTTTCCTTGCGCCGCTTTCCATTGCGGTCATTCCGGGCGTCGGTGCCAAGACGGAGGAGACGCTCCGCGCGCGGGGATTCCGGACGATCGCCGATCTTCAGATGGCAACCGAAGAACGGCTCGTTCAGCTTCTGGGAGCCTCCGGCGGCTGGTTGTATGGGGTGGCGCACGGCCGCGGGAGCGACACGGTGTCGGTCGGGCATACACGGAAAAGCATTAGCAGGGAAGAGACATTCAGCGAGGACCTCCGATCGCTTCCCGATCTCGAAGAGGAACTCCATGCGCTTGTCGAAGACGTGTGCGGTAGCGTGCGAGAGCAGGGCTGGAGGGCTCGCACCATACAGGTGAAGCTGCGGTATGCCGACTTCACGACTATTACGCGAGCACGGACCATCGATCCCACTGATGACGATCCGGTGATCTTCGAGACGGTCAAGGGCTTGTTTAACGGGGCATACGACAAACGCCAGGCAGTAAGGCTGCTCGGCGTTCAACTCTGCAATTTCGACGATGCGTCACAGATGGAGCTTCCCCTGAATCCGCAGCGGGTGCAACGCGAGGAACTGCTGAAAGCGGTGGATAAGATCCGTGCCCGCTTCGGCGATGATGTGATACATGTGGGACATGCATGAACGAGCCGTTGGCCATCGTCGATCTCGAAACCACGGGGATGAGCGCGCTGTACAGCCGCATCATTGAAATCGGTATACTTCGTGTTGAGGGAGGCAAGGTCCGGAAGGCGTATTCCACGCTTGTCAATCCGGACTGTTACATTCATCCGATGATCGAGCAGCTGACCGGGATATCCAACCGCGATGTGGAAGATGCTCCCTCGTTCTCTTCGATTGCCCGCGACGTCTCACGCGTACTTGACGGCGCGGTGTTCGTCGCACACAATGCGCGGTTCGACTACGGATTCCTGAAGGCCGAATTCGCCAGGACGGGCCGTGAGTTTTCTCCGCGTTGCCTCTGCACGATGAAGCTGTCAAGAAAACTCTATCCTGAACACCGGCACCACGACCTCAGCAGTCTGATCGATCGCCATGGTCTCTCCTGCCCTGCACGCCACCGTGCTCTGGGTGACGCGCAGGCGGTGCTGGCATTCCTCCGTTGCGTGGAACGCCGGGAGGATCCCGACCGGGTCGCTGAAGCGATACGGAATGTCATGAAGGAGAAACGCCTCCCGGTGGACGTGGACCGGGCCGTGCTGGCCGGGCTCCCGGAGTCGCCCGGCGTGTATTTGTTCTACGGTTCGCAAAACGAACTGCTCTATGTGGGGAAAAGCAAGAACATCCGGGGTCGGGTGCAGGGGCACTTTGCCGGGGATGACCGGTCCGCGCGGGGGATGGAAATGTGCCGTCAGGTGCATCGCATCGAGACCCGCACAACTTCCGGTGAACTTGGAGCCCTCCTGCTTGAATCCTCTCTGATCAAGGAGTTGCATCCGATATACAACAGAATATCACGCAGCACGCGCCGGGTCATTCTCGCGCGCAGGTCAATGACCCGCGAAGGGTATCTGGCCGTGCATCTGGAAAAAACCGAGAGCATCGAATCCGCGACCGCATCCAACATTCTGGCGCTGTTCAAATCACAGAAGCAGGCGGAAGAGTATCTGCGCGACGCCGCCAGGGAGCACCACCTGTGCCACAGGCTCATCGGTCTGGAATCCGGACGCGGACCCTGTTTCGGATATCATATCCATTCGTGCGAAGGTGCCTGCGTGGGAGAGGAACCCGCCCTTCGCTACAATATGAGAGTCGAGGCCGCGTTCTCCGGCCGGAAAGTCAAAGTGTGGCCTTTCAAAGGCCCCATCCTGCTTCGGGAGCAAGCTCCTGACGGCGAGTCGGGCGAGGCGTTTCTGGTGGACAATTGGTGCCTCATCGGTTCGGGCCGGTTTGGCGACGGTACGGAACAGTTTGACTTGCGTGCCTCCCAACGATTCGATTATGACACATACAAGATTCTCCTGCGCTTTATCAGTGAACGATCGCACGCCCGCCTTATACGCCACGTGTCGGGGGATGCCATGTACTCCCAGAACAGTGAACGGTCATGAACACTTCCGGACACCCCCCGGCGACGCCCGAAGAGGTCATGCGCGAGGTGACGGTGGATATCATCCGCCGGGCAATTCGCCTGGGGAAGAAACACAATCGCACGATCGCGATATCCAAGACCGCGCGGGGGAGAGGCCATGATGTTGCTACCCTGGACCCGCGCACACCGGGAGGGACCGAGCGCATGGAGGCCTTCCTGACGCCGGTGCAACGCCACTATACGTTTTCCGGCCTGGGAGCACCAGAAGAACCGGATGCCATCAATTGGCGCATGATTTGTCTTCCGCTTCCCAGAAGGATGTTGCTTCTTTTCCAAGTTGGTGTATCATTTATCATGAAAGGGACACCCTTTAAAAACCGGTGGTACCGATGGATGGGTGCCCATATAGGGAAGAATGTTGAGATCATGCAGATGGTCTGGCTCGATCATTTCCGTCCGGAGCTGATCTTCATCGGCGATAACACCCTCGTCGGTGCCTTTAGCCAGATGACGGTGCACGCTTATGAGGGATGCGGGACCTTCCGCTATGGTCTCATCGAGATCGGAGCGAACTGCAAGATCGGCGCCGGCACTGGAATCGGCCCTATCAAGATCGAAGATGGCGTGCGCACGTTGCCTGGCACGACACTTTCCCCGTACCTTGTGCGCATTCGTGCAGGATCGGTGGTGGGGTTTGCTCCGCCTCCGGTGAAGCTTCCGGATTCTCCGCCTCCCGGTGCTGCCTCAACGCCGGCTACCCCGGATACAGAAGAACTCTCACATCAACGGAGTCAACAGTGAACATCCATGTCGCGAATCTGCCACGCGAGTACGACGAGGAAAAGGTCCGCGCTCTCTTCGAGGCACACGGAACGGTGGCTTCTGTGAAACTCGATATCGACCGGGTGACCGGTCATCACTCCGGGTTCGCGTTCGTTGAAATGCCGAACGACGATGAAGCGCGCGCGGCGATGACCGCGCTGCATGGCAAGAAACTCACCGACTATGCCCTCTCGCTGAAGGAAGTTGTGCCGCCGGAAGCCGAGACCCACGGGCCAGGCGGGCGAAGGGGCAAGGGACGCAAAGGGGTCGGCGGCGGCGGGCCCAAAGGGACCGGCAGGGGAGGCGGTTTCCATGGGGGCGGGTTCCAAGGTGTCGGGGCCCCGCGTCGGGGCGGTCAACGGGGAAGCTGATGCACATTCGAGTTCTTGCGAGCTCGAGCGCCGGCAACTGCACGGCCTTCTGGAATGACGGCCGCGCGCTTCTGGTAGACATCGGGCTCAGCCAGCGGTACATAAGCAGGCACCTCGATGAGTCCGGCATACAATTCCGCTCCCTGGGCGGGGTACTGATCACACACACGCACGGGGACCACGTCCACCCAGAAACGTTGAAGCGGTTGCTGGAACTCAGGATTCCCGTCTACTGTCCTGCCCCGGTTGCGGCTGTACTGGAGAAACAGTTTGCCATAGCGCGCAAGGCTTCGCACCAAGGTTCGCTGCGAGTGCTGAACGACGGCGTGGGTGTGGTCGCTGGTTTTGACGTAGCGTCATTCCCGGTTCCCCATGACGCCCCGGGGGGGTGCTACGGCTACGCAATTCATGACTCCACGCTGCAGGGGACAGCGACAGCAGTCATCTCCACCGACATCGGTTTTGCTACTCACGGTCTGGCCGGTAGCTTTTCCGGCGCACAGGCAATCGTGCTGGAATCGAACCACGACACCATGATGCTGGAGAACTCCACACGTCCCGATTGGCTGAAAAGGCGAATCAGAGAAATCGGTCATCTTTCGAATGACCAATCGGCGTCGTTGATGCAGGAGATACTGGCGATGTCGCGAGAGCTTCCCCGGGCGGTGGTGCTGGCCCACATCAGCAGGCAATGCAATACCATCGAGAAGGCGCGCACGACCATGCGGGAGGGACTGCACGCTGTCGGTGCGGGGGACCTCCGGGTTGTAGACAGCTATTGGAATGAGCCGAACGAGATTGTCACTTTGTCTCCCAACCAATAGACGAATATCTATTGTCAAGTTTCTCAGGGACAATTAGCTGCGTTAACCACTGAGGTGGGGGAATTTCGATAGAATTCACGGGATGAATAAGGCATTTGACATTGAACCTAATATTCAGTTAACTTCGCAATACCATCCTCTTTCCCGTTGAGAACCGCCATGAAATCTCATCCGCTTTGGCTGTTTCTTTTGATTCTTCTCCCCGCCCCTTCTGACACCTCCGCCCAGACCAAATTCTACAATTTTTACACGGATGGGCTGGAATATGTGGAAAAGGCCGACTGGCTCCGGGCGATACAAGAGTTCCGGAGCGCGATCTCCCTCGAATTCGAGGACGCAGGACGAAAGCGTACCTATGGCACGCGTTTCATCGAGTACTATCCACACCGCGAGATGGGAATCTGCTATTATTTCCTGGGCGAGACCGGCAACGCAAAGAAGGAGCTGGACCTCTCCGTTGCATACGTTTCGAGCGGGCGCGCCAACGAGTACCTGGACTTCATAAGAAGGAAGGTCCCTCCGACCCTGGCAATTGTGCCGGATGCCGTGCCCGAAGAACCGGACACAGAAAAAGAGGAACCCGTGCCGGATGTTTCCGAACGATCCCGAATGGAAGTGAAGGCTGCCACGCTTCCCGTCGGGGCGCTCACGTATGATCCGTCGCGGGTAACACAGGTCGGTTCGCGCCTGGGCATTGCGGTGATGCCGATCGAAACAAAGGGCGACGTGGGCAACTTCGGCGATGCGCTCACAGAAAAGATGGTCACGCAGCTGGTCAATCTCCGCCGCTTCAAAGTGATTGAGCGGACAGCATTGGACAAGGTGCTGGAGGAGCAGGAACTGCAGCTCTCGGGGGCCGTGGATGAGCAAACAGCTGTGAAGGTCGGCCGAGTGGCGGGCGCTGACGCCATCATACTGGCAAGTGTCGTTCCGCACGGCTCGAGTGCCAGGGTGAACGCGCGGGTTATCGACACGGAAACCAGCGAGACGATTGTCGCGAGGAGTGAGACGGTCACCGGGAAGGATGTGGAAGATTTTGAGAAGGCGGTTGACAACCTCGCGATTCTGATCTATAACGAACTGCCAATTGTCGAAGGCTTCATCGTCAGTGCAGAAAAAGACGTGTACTATATCGACGCCGGTTCACTCAAGGGAATTCGCAAAGGTTCGAAATGCGTGGCTTTCCGTGCCGGTCAGGAAATCCTTCACCCGACCACGGGAGAGGTACTTGGGAAGCATGTCACAAAGCTTGGAGAACTGGTGGTAGTGCAGGTGCAACAGAAGCTTGCGCAAGTGCGGGTGGTGGAGAAAGAGCAGGATATCAAGGTGGGCGACAAGATCGTCGTCAAGTAAATCGTACTTCCCGAAACACGATCAGGAGCTCAAATGCAGAACCGAATGCAGGTTGTTGTTGCGGCGCTAGTGATACTAGCGTCAGCCGCGAACGCACAGGGCTGGAATATCCTCGGCGCCGGCGCGCGTGCAGAAGGACTTGGCGGCGCCTTCATCGGATTGGCTGACGATGCAACGGCAATCTCCTGGAACCCTTCGGGCCTGGGTCAGCTCGAACGGACGGAGTTCTCCGTTGTCGGACGCTGGGTGCAGGAAGACTACAAGACCGAATTCCCTTCCCATCCGGAATTCGGCCGTACCCAGATACAATCGCACTTCACATACAACTTTGCGAGCATCGCCTTTCCACTGCATGCGGGCAGAGTCACGATCGTGCCCGCAGTGGGATTCCAGAAGCAGCTTGACGCTTACGGTCGCACAAACACGGAGGACCAGGAGTATGAGTCCAGCGGCGGCGCGAACACGTTGACACCGGGCATTGGCATCAAACTCCATCCAATGTTCTATATCGGCGGGACCGTGAACATCTGGCTGGGGAACTTCGAGAACTCCACGCTGGATAAGTCCACGAAAAACACCTCCAGCAACGAAGGATCGTACAGCGGACTGAATTTTACCGCCGGGTTGCTTGTTGATTTTGAAGGGATGAAGAACCCGATCCCGATAAAACTCGGTGCGACGATCAAGACACCGTTCGAGCTCGAGTATGACGGCAGTTATAAGTGGGAACAGACGACGACTGCCGACCAGTCGGGAAAATTTTTGAACAAGGTGGAGTTGCCCCTCATGTACGGCTTTGGGGCGTCGGGCAGGATCGGCGAAAACCTGACACTGGCCGTCGACTTCGAATCACGGTTGTACGGCGACCAGCGGATTTTCTTCACGACCGACAAGGAGCCGATAGATACGACCGACTTGAGCGACAGCAAGGAGGACCTGAATCAGGTGCGTGTCGGCGCTGAGTATCTGATTGTGACCTCGGCAGGGGTCATCCCCATCCGTGCAGGATTCAGGACTGTGCCGACACTCCTTGCCGACCATGACTCACGCGGGAACTCCAAGGACCAGGTGTCCGGCACAGGGTTTACCGTCGGCACGGGATTTATCAGTCAATCATTCGCGTTCGATGTCGCGTACTCCCGGTCCAAGTGGAAGCAGTCCTACGAGATGGTCGGGGGAAACTTAGATGCCACAAATACGGTTCAGATGGTCAGTGCATCGCTCATCATATACTTCTAAGAGGTGGAATGGTATCGTTCATCGTCTCTCTGATCCTTGCGATGAATCTTTCTGACGGTACAATATCCGGTTCATCATCAGTTCGCGAACACGCCACCCTCGGCGGCGGGTGTTTCTGGTGCATTGAGGCGGTGTTTGAGCGCCTGGATGGGGTTGAGTCTGTCATGGCCGGGTATGCTGGAGGGTCAAAAGCGAATCCCACGTACGATGAAGTCTGCAGCGGCACCACAGGGCATGCCGAAGTCGCGCGGATTACCTTTGATCCCAAGAGAATCAGCTACGATAGTCTCCTGAGCGTCTTCTGGGAGGCGCACGACCCCACGACATTGAACCGCCAGGGCGCGGATGTGGGGACTCAGTACCGATCTGTCATCTTCTACCACACGCCGCAACAAAAAGCGGCTGCAGAACGGTCACTGGCTGAAGCCCGGAAGAAGTTTGCTGATCCGATTGTCACGGAGATCAATCCGCTCGAGAAGTTTTACGAAGCGGAAAACTATCATCAGGATTACTTCCGAAATCACCCAAACGCTCCATACTGCGTTTTTGTTATCAAACCGAAGCTGCAAAAACTGAAACTGGATCAGAAATAGTCGAACCAGAAACGGAGGGCAGACGAGATGAGGCGATTCGCGCGCACTGGCATCTGGATACTCACGCTGTCCTTTTTCGTTATCTCATGCAGCACTGTTCCTATCACAGGCCGTAAACAGTTGAGCCTGATCCCACACTCGCAGATGCTCGCCATGAGTTTTCAGCAGTACGGCGAGTTCTTGGACTCGAACAAGGTGTCGAAGGATGCGAAGCAAACGCAGATGGTGCGCACTGTCGGCTCACGGATTCAGAAATCGGTCGAAACCTATTTTGCGCAGAAGGGACTCTCGGATGCTTTGGCAGGCTACAAATGGGAATTCAATCTCATACAGAGCGATGATGTGAACGCGTGGTGCATGCCGGGAGGGAAAGTGGTCGTGTATACGGGGATCCTCCCCGTGACCAGGAACGAAACCGGCTTGGCGGTGGTGATGGGACATGAGATCGCGCACGCGGTTGCCGAGCATGGTGGCGAGCGGATGAGCCAGGAGTTGATCACACAATTGGGAGGCATGGCGCTGGAGGTGGCTCTGGACAGCAAACCCGCGGAAACCAAGAATCTCTGGATGACCGCTTTCGGACTGGGCAGTCAGTTGGGTGTACTCCTTCCCTTCAGCCGCACACACGAATCCGAGGCTGATCACCTCGGACTGGTGTTCATGGCAATGGCGGGGTATGACCCCAATGAGGCGGTGTCGTTCTGGACGAGGATGTCACAGTCTTCTGGAGGCCAGGCGCCGCCGGAGTTCCTGAGCACTCACCCTTCTGACGCGACACGTATTGCAGATATCAAGGCGAACCTGCCGGAGGCGATGAAGTACTACAAGTCTCGGTGAGTCAACCCCGGGCTAGACAAGAAATAGGGGTCAGACCCCATGTGCGCGAAATGCGCAGGGGGTCTGACCCCGAGCTTGCAAATTCAGGCCCGGCCCGTGCCGGCCCCGACCTGCCCCCCGTCTACGATTTCTTGAACAGCTTCCCGAGCATTCCCACCACGTCGTCAACTACACTGCCGTCCCTGTTGGTGTCCAGCATCCCGAGAAGTGATCCCAAAACGTCGGGGGATGACTGGCTTGCGCTCTTGGCTGCACCCTGCAGCATGCCGGCAAGGCCGCCCGCATCCAGATTTTGCTGAGCTGTCTGCTTGCCCAGCGCTCCCATGACCACCGGGGCAAGAATTTGGAGAAGCGATCCCACGGTCGATGCGTCGACCCCCGCCGTTTTGCCGAGGCCCTGCTGGATCTGTTGCTGCTGGTTGCCGAAGATGTGGCCCAGGATCCCGGCGCCGTTTGCATCCACCTGGCCGCCAAGAAGC
>Ga0105107_10001130_pt1 | contig 17397 bp, 16 predicted proteins | sample PPLLaktember2015_6_FD_79335 | JGI IMG/M metagenome (GOLD analysis project Ga0105107, IMG submission 79335) | Freshwater sediment microbial communities from Prairie Pothole Lake near Jamestown, North Dakota, USA - PPLs Lake P8 Core (1) Depth... | ecosystem: Environmental > Aquatic > Freshwater >...
GAATTGCCGCCGTCGATGAGGCTGTCGCCCGGCTCGAGCAACGGCAGGAGATCGGCGATGGTCTCGTCCACGACTGCCGCCGGCACCATGAGCCACACCGCGCGGGGCTTCTGGAGCTTCTGCACGAAATCCTTGAGGGTCACCGCGCCGGTCGCCTGCTCCTTTGCGAGCGCCGCCACCGTCTGGGGTGACCTGTCGAACACGACGCAGTCGTGGCCGCCCTTGATGAGTCGCCGCACCATGTTCGCACCCATCCGGCCCAGACCGATCATTCCGAGTTGCATGACGACTCCCGGATTTTGATTGAACGAGGGGCCATGGCCCCTCGTAACTCCCCAAGTTCAGAGGATACGCTGCTCAACCGCTGCGGTTGATCAGCGTATCCCTCGGTTACCGTTTGAGTTTGCGGTAGCGACAGATCAGCGCGTTCGTGGAGCTGTCGTGCTTCAGCGTGGGCGCCGCGCCCGCGCCGAGCTCCGGGATGATCCGCTGCGCCAGCGCCTTGCCGAGCTCGACGCCCCACTGGTCGAACGAGTCGATGTGCCAGATCGCGCCCTGCGTGAAGACGCTGTGCTCGTACAGCGCGACAAGCGTGCCGAGCGCCGCCGGGGTCAGCCGCTCGAGCAGGAGCGTGTTCGACGGTCGGTTGCCCTCGAACGTGCGGTGCGGCACGAGCCAGTCGGGCGTGCCCTCCGCCTTCACCTCGCCCGGCGTCTTGCCGAACGCGAGCGCCTCGCCCTGCGCGAACACGTTCGCGAGCAGCATGTCGTGATGCTGTCCGAGCGGGTTCAGCGCCTGCCCGAACGCAATGAAGTCGCACGGGACGAGCCGCGTACCCTGGTGGATGAGCTGGTAGAAGGAGTGCTGGCCGTTGGTTCCCGGCTCGCCCCAGTAGATGGGTGAGGTGTCGCAGCCGACCGGTGCGCCGTCGAGCGTGACGTGCTTGCCGTTGCTCTCCATGGTCAGCTGCTGCAGGTAGGCAGGGAAGCGCTTGAGGTACTGCTCGTAGGGCAGCACCGCAACGGTCTGCGCGCCGAAGAAGTTGTTGTACCAGAGGGCCAGCAGCCCCATCAGCACCGGCAGGTTCTGCGCGAATGGCGCGGTGCGGAAGTGCTCGTCCATCGCGTGGAAGCCGCCGAGCAGCGCGCGGAAATGGTCCGGGCCGATCGCCAGCATCGTCGAGAGGCCGATCGCCGAGTCCATCGAGTAGCGCCCGCCGACCCAGTCCCAGAACCCGAACATGTTGGCGGTGTCGATGCCGAACTTCGTCACCCCCTCCGCATTCGTCGACACCGCGACGAAGTGCCGGGCGATCGCCCTTTCGTCGCCGCCGAGGCCGGCGAGCGCCCAGGCGCGCGCGGCGTGCGCGTTGGTCATGGTCTCCAGCGTCGTGAAGGTCTTCGAGGCGACGATGAACAGCGTCTCGGCCGGGTCGAGGTCGCGCGTCGCCTCGGCGAAGTCGGTGCCGTCGATGTTGGAGACGAACCGGAAGGTCATCGCCCGCTCGCTGTAGTGCTTGAGCGCCTCGTAGGCCATCACCGGCCCGAGGTCCGAGCCGCCGATGCCGATGTTGACGACGCTGCGAATGCGCTTGCCGGTGTGCCCCATCCACGCGCCGCTGCGTACGCGGTCCGCGAAATCGGCCATGCGGTCGAGCACGGCGTGGACCTGGGGCACGACGTTCTCACCGTCGACGACGATCGACGCGCCCTGCGGCGCGCGCAGCGCGACGTGCAGGACGGCGCGGCGCTCCGAGACGTTTATCTTCTCGCCGCGGAACATCGCATCGATCCGCTCGCGCAACCCGGATTCGCCGGCTAGTTCGACCAGCAGCTTTAGCGTCTCGTGGGTGATGCGGTTCTTCGAGTAATCGAGATAGACCCCGGCCGCCTCGGCGGTGAAGCGCTCGCCGCGCTTCGGATCGCCGGCGAAGAGCGTGCGGAGATGCGCGTCACGCACCTGCCGATGGTGCGCCTCGAGGGCCTTCCAGGCCGGGCGTCCCGTGACAGGTTGGACGATTGCGGTCATGCGCGGGTTCCTTTCGTTGTCGCGCGGCGCCGTTCAAGGCGCCTGCTTCAGCCATGCCATCGCCGCGTCGCGTTCGGCGAACGGGAAGTGGCGCACCTCCGCCTTCACAAAGTGCTTGGCCAGCTGCGGCAGGAGAGTGAGCGTCGCGCCGTCGCTCACCGTGGCGACGCGGCGGATGCGCTTCTGGTGCTCGCGCACGAAGCGCACGTGCCCGATCAGTGCCCCGAGGTTGTCCCAACCGGGGACGCGGTCGGCGACGATCATCAGACCTTTCAGCTCGCCGTGCGCCTCGATGAACGGATCCACCAGCGCCGCGAGCTGCTCGAAGTCGACGGCCTTGAGCGCGCCGGACGGGAGGACTTCGACCACGCCTTCCTCGAGAAACAGCTTGGCTTCGATCATCGGAGTCTCCTCATGGTTCACGCGCCCGGCCCGATGGCGCGGGCACGCTGCGAATGATAGATAGGCTCGAGGCGCGAATCAGCCGACCCGGTAGCTCGCGAGCTCATAGTGGTCCCGCGTCAGCGGGTTGAGGCGCAGCGCCTGCGTGAGGAAATCGAACTTGACGATGCGCTTGACCGCGGGCGTGTACCACGCGGCCGCGAAGATCCGGACCGGATCCGCCGCATCGTCCATCCCGGAGAGGAACGGCCGCGCGCCGTCGATCTGCACGCGCGTCGCGGCGAAGCTGCCGACGGCGGTGATCACCTGCTCGACCCCGAGCACGCGCGCCGCGACCGACCAGGCGCTCCCGAACTGTTCACGCGGCATCGCCACGGCGTAGTTGCCAGGGACGAGCGGTCCGAACGCCTCCAGATACGGCGAGAAATCGTGCACCACCAGCCCGGGAAACGGACGCGGGACGAGCGCGAACCCGGAGACGAACAACCGGTCCTCCCAGGGATTCGCCGCGCCGTCGAGCGTCAATCGGTCGCCGATGCCCTGCTCGGTGATTGAGACGACGGCGTAATCGAGCATGCGCGGGCGGTCCTGTTTCCACTCGCTCCGGTACGCGTAGCGCCAGGTGTCGCCGACGCGCGGCGCGCGGGCACGGTCGACCGGGCGCAGCGGCAGCGTCGTCGCGCAGGCGCCGAGCAGTGCGGCAGCCCCGCCGGCGCCGAGCGCCGCGACGACCCGGCGCCGCCGCGCAGAATCGGGGCCTCGGCCCGGTGCATCGGTCATTCGGTGTCTCCTGACGTCGGTCGCATCGTAGGCCGGCATTATCGCCGTCCACTCGCTAACGGTGCGAGCACCCGTGCGACAGTCCGCGCCCGATCCGCCCGAGGGAAGACACCGCGATGAAAGTGCCCGCCTCGCTTCCGACCGCGCTCTGCGCCGCCGTCCTGGTCTCTGCCTGCGCGCCTGACGCCTGGAAATCCGCGCCGGGCTACGACGGATTCCTCAACCAGGTGCAGAACGCCTGCTACTACCAGCGCATCGGCCTGTTCAACGTCGGCGACATGCTCACCAACCCCGGCTCGTCGCAGGCCGGGTACTTCATCGACGAGACCTCGCGGCTCTACTACGGGAAGATGACGCCGGACAACTGGACCTCCGCGGTCACCGCGTTCATGCAGGGCCGCAACGACGATCCGGGCGTACACTGCGTGCTCGAGCAGCTGCGGCAGAGCCGCGCCGCGCAGCCTAAGGGCGGGCCGCCGATCGGCCCGTCGCAGGTTCCGACGCCGCCGGTCCGCTAGCTACCGCGGGCGGCTCGGGGCGGTGCGCGCCTTGCGCGCGCGGTCGAACGCCTCCCTGCAGCCGACCGGCCCCTCGCGCAGCCCCGCTTTTCCGCTCAGCCAGTCGAGCGCAAATTCGCCGAGCGGCGTCGCGAATCGCAGGGGCGCAAGCACGAGGTTCTCGGTCGCGACGGTCACGTGCGGGTCCCCGATCGTGCCCCCGAGAACCATGGTCGGCGCGACGGTGAAGAGCTTCGGCTGCTCCGACTTGGGGCTCAGCCGCCCGGAGAGCGCGCGCGTTGCCAGATCGATGTCGACCTGGCCGATGATGCGCACGCGCGTCGTGTCGACGAAGAACGCGGTGGTACGGGCCACGCCGGCGTTCACATCCATACTCGCGACTGCGCACTCGACTTCCGACTGCGCGCTGGCATCCAGCGTGCGCAGCATCGTGCTCAACAACCCCGTCCCCCAGAACTCGAGCCCGCCGGGGCGCAGGTCGTGCGGGAAGACCGCCGCATCGATCGTCCCCGTCAGGGCGGACAGCATCTGCCCGGACGGCCCCTGCGCAGTGAGATCGGCCACGAGGTTCACCCGCCCGCCGAGCTTCGTCGCCGGGTCCAGCGTCCGCGCGAGCGGACCGAACTCCAGCCCGTCGATGCGCGTACGGATGCCGATCTTCGGTTGCGCGCCGCTCGCGTCGACCCGGAGGTCGGCGTCGATCACGCCGCTCGCGGTCTTCACGTCCTCGAGCAGGACTCGGAGCACGCCGGACGCCAGCGTCGCGCGCAACCGGCCGCTCGCGAAGCGCTCGCCCCCGCCGTGCAGCGCATCGACCTCGATCGTCGCATTGAAGTCGGACGCGCGCAGCAGCTCTACCGCCTGCGTGATCTGCGCCTCCTGGCGCCGCGCAGCGGGCACCGCTCCGGCGTTCGGCCCTGCCGGACCGCCGAGCCAGCGGCTGGCGCCGAGATCCTCCAGGTGGAGCGCCGACGCGCGCAGCGCGATCGAGTGGAGCGGCCGGCTGCCGCGCCGTACCTGCATCTGCGCCTGCCCGAGAAGGCGGCTCCGTCCGAAACTCAGGTCGACGTCCGAGGCACGAATCGTGTCGGCGGATACGACCAGCGTACCCGCAGCCGCGTAAGGCCCGACCTCGGGAAGCGCAACGCCGACGAGCTTACCCAGCCGATCGACGCGCTCGCCGCTGAGCTGGACGCGCCCCTCCCCCGTGCCGTCGCGCGCGACCCGGCCCGAAGCCTGCAGGCGCGCGTCGCCGAGCGTCAGCCGCAGCGTCGCGGGAATCGGCTCGGCGGTGCGCGCGAGCCCGGCAAGGCCGGGGGTGTCGAGAGCAAGATCGAACGCGTCGCCTCGCATCGTCCCGCGCGCTGCGAGCGTGGCGGGCTGAGCCGGCGCCGCCTTGAGCGTCGCGGAAAACTCGGCGGGACCGGACAGGCCGGGTCCCGGGGGTCGCACGAGTTCGAGCCGCCCACGCTCGATCGTCGCGTCGAGAGTGGCACTCGCGAGGAGCGCGCCGAGCCGCTCGCCTTCTGCGCTGGCGCGCAGCGCGACAGTGCCGGCGCGAAGCCTGACGCCCTTCTGCCCCAACTGGGCAAGCAGCGCGCCGAGATCGGCGTCCGTCGCCTTGCCCTCGAGCTGGAGGCGCGGCGTCGCGCCGGCGAAGTCCGCGGCGAGCGCACCGCTCACCGGTGCGCCCCCCCATTCGAAGCGAAAGGGCGCCGGCGGCAGTCTGCTCGCGCGCATGGCGCCGCTTACATGCAGGCGGCGCAGCGTGGCGTCGGCGAGCTCGACACGATCGGCCGAAATTTCGAACTCGGCGTCGGGCAGGCGCAGCTTCCCCCGCACCATCTCGCGCTGGAGCGGATCGGACGGCACCGGTGCGGCGTCCCCGAGTGCGTTGATCTCGTCGAGATTCACGATCGCCAACGCGAGCCGCACGCGCGGCGTCCCCGCGGCGCCGAGCGGATACGCGAGCTCCCCGGACCCGGCGGTGCGGCCGAGCCGCAGCCGGTCGAGCCGCACGCGCGCGAGCTGCTCCTCCAGCACGAGGTTGCCGCGCGCGGCGAACGGAAGCGGCGCGCCAGGGGCGAACCCCAGCGCTTGCGCGACCGGCCCGATGCGATCGGCGGCGGCATCGAATGCGAGATCCGCGGCGATATGGCGCTCGGCGAGCGCGATGCGACCCTTGGCACTCAGGCGCCCGCCGCCGCAGGACACCGCGAGCTGCAGCGGCCATGGGCTGCCCTCGAGCAGCGGCGCCAGCGCGCCGCCCGAGACCTTCAGCGTGCACGCCGCGTCGCCGAGCTTCCCCGCGACCTCCGCGGAGGACGCGCGCGTACCCTGCACGGCGATGCGCAGGGTGTCGAATCGTCCGCTGATTGGCCGCCCGTCACGCCGGGCGAGCGTCCAGCGCAGGTCCCTCGCGTCCAGACTGCCTTGCAAGGAGGCAACCACTGCACGCGGGCTCGCACCCGCGCCACGCAGCTGCCCGCGGACGCCACCGGTGGTGCCGGAGAGCGCTTGCGCCGTCTCCCCGCCCGTCAGCCTGGCGGACGAGATCGCGCCGCCGTCGACCCGTGCGGCAAGCGCGCGCTGGGGTTTGCGTGCGTCGTAGTCGAGCGTGGCCTTGATTTGTGTGCCCGCGATCACCGCGTCCCCGCGCACGGCGACGACGCGATCGCCGCTGCGGCCCTCGAGCTTGAGCTCGCGCGGCGCCACGGGCAGGCCGGCGAGCTCACCGACCGCCAGCTTGACCTCCGCGTCGGCGCCGACCGCGGCGCCTTCGAGGAAATCCACGAACGCCTCGGCCGCCGTCTTGTCCGTCGCCGGGCGCGCGGCGGAGAGGAACGGGTCCAGGTCCACGCGCTGGCCGGCGACCTCGATCGTCACGTTCACGCGTGGTGCGCCCCAAGCGATGCGCGCGCTGCCCGACAGGGTGCTCTTGCCGAGCGTGAGCGCGAGATCGGTCACCGCCGCATCGGCGGTGGTCACGCCAACGCGCCCCCGACCCTCCAGCCGCCCCGGCTCGTGCGCCACGACGCCCAGCGCGGCGAGCAGCGCGCTGGCGTCGTCAGCCGCAACCCGGATGTCCGCATCGAGCCGCGCGCCGTCGGGCGACACGTTTCCGTCCACTGCGGCGCGCGCGCCGGACCACCCGAGCGTGCCCTGCAGAGGAATCGCGGCGCCGGCCGCCTTGAGCCCGGCGAGGGCGGCGGTGCGCAGATCGAAAGCGATCGTATGGCCCGGAATCGTGGCGGTGCCGCGCGCGGTGGTCGGATCGCGCAACGGCAGTGCGCCGTCTAACTCCGCGATCCCGAAACGCACGGACTCGGCGCCGTGGGCGCGATAGGTACCCGCGATCGAGCCGATGCGGAGCCGTGCGATTCCGGCGAACGTGACCGGCGGCGGCCCCGCGTTCGGCGTGGTCGCGAAGATCGGCGCCCAGTTCCCGCGACCGTCCGCGGCCCGCGCGAGAGCGAGCTCCAGACGCTCTCCCGTGACCTCGTCCAGCGCAACCACGCGCCGCATGAGCGCCACGAGGTCGATCCGGACGGCCGGACGGATGGCGCGCGCGAGCGTCGCGCCGGCAAAACCCGACGGATCGGCCAGAACCAGGGCGTCCGCCGTTGCGGTGGCAGATCGTCCGGTGCGCACGCGCAACGGTCCCTCGATCCTCGTCGGCACGCCGAAGGCCGCGGTCAGCGCACGCTCGAGCGGCGCACGCAGGAACTCGCCGGATACTGCGATGCCCCACAGAAACACCGCCGCGATCAGCCCGAGGACCGCGACGAGCGCGAGTCCCGCACGAAGCAGGAGGCGCAGGGCGCGGCGCGGCGTCGGACGCGCGCCGGAAGCGTTCGGATCAGACGTTGAGGTCAGTGGCAGCCGGGCGTTTCGCGCGCGTCGCGAAGGGCCATTCTATCCCCGGGCCCCGACGCGGAACGATTGGAGCTCGATCAGGACGTTGCTGCTCTGGATCCCGTCGTACGGATAGTCCACGCGATGATGGAGCACCATGTTGCGAACTTCCACGGCGTACCAGACGGTCTCCGCGCTGTTTCCCCACACCTGGGCATTGTCGGTGTCGTTCCAGTTGATGGCGATGTCGATCCGCAGCGCAGTGAACGTGCCGGCGGCGACCGTGACGCGCTCCCAGCCGCGCACGCTCGCCTTGAGGCGCTGGCGCAGCGTCGCGTAGCGGCGGGCCGGCGCCTCGCTCGAGATGACCTCGCCGCTCCAGACCTGGCCGACGCCGAGCGGAAACGAATAGCGCGGAAAGGCGGGCTCGTGCACCCAGTTCCCGCTGCTCAGCGGGTTCAGGTTCCGGTCGAAGCGCGCCGCGACCGGACCCGCCGTATGCCAGTCTTCCGCGACGGCGTAGCCGTCCCGCCCGACCGCACTGACCCTCACCTGCACCTGGTCGATCGTCAGGCCGGTAAGGGCGGAGCGCTTGACGTAGCGCCATTCGTCGCCCACCTGGAGCAGCGGGGCAACCACCTCGCGCGGAAGGCCTTCGGGCGGCACGGGCCGCAGACCCATCTGATTCAGCACAGTGGTGCCGCCGCAGGCACCGAGCAGCGGCGCCGTAGCAAGCACGCGAAGCAGGCGCCGCCGCGTCGCGCGCCGCGGCGAAAGCGGAGGAGCACGGCCGGTCATGGATAAGACTCCATCGGGCGCATGATGGCACGCCGGGCGGGAAGGACGCCGGCAAGTTGCCGGCGGAAATCGGCGCCGCGCGCATGGCCAGACGCCCGTTTCATGGGACGCCAACCAGCAGGTAGAACGTGTTGTTGCCGCCGCCGGCGGTGGCGAAACCGAGGTACGCGGGCCCGAGGAAGGTCTCGGCGCCGACGTAGATCGAGCCCGACCACAGCGTGCCGGTCGAGGCTCCGCCTTGGGTATACACACCTCCCATCCGGCCGACCTCCCCCGTGGCACCGAGGTAGACACCGGAGCCGAGCAGTGACGGCAGGCGCAGGACCTGGTTGTAGTAGCTGAGGCGGCCATACGCCATGTTCTTCCCGGAGAACTGGCCAATCCGATAGCCGGAAAGCCTGAACGGCCCGCCCAGCACGAACGAATCGTACGGGGGCAGGCCCGAACCCAGATCCGTCCCGCCGGCCAAGCTGGCGGCCACCGTGTGCGGCCCGAAGCTGTGCGCACCCGTCCAGGTCGCGTCGATTTTCTGATAGTCGTCGTCCGCGCCGAGTGCGCTCATGCCGGAAAACGCATTCGCCGAGAGGCGGTGTCCCGTTCGGGCGAAGAACGGCGTGTCGAGTCGGTCGGCGACGAGCCTGGCACGCGCGCCGCTCCCGTTGACCTTCACGTCGGGCAGGATGGGCGAGCCGGTGTCCACATTGGCGTCGAAGTGGCGCCACACGGGCCCGAGCCGGAGCTCGCCCCAGGTGCCGAAGGTCGTGCCGACGTCCAGGCCGCCGAGCGCTTCGCGCACGCGATACTCGGCGACGCGGTCGTCGCCGACGAACACCCCGCGCGTGTACTCGCCGACGCGGCCGTACGGCGCGACGAACAACCGTGCGCGCGCCTCGATCGGCTGGTAGAACTCGGTGAAGAGATAGGTGGTCTGACCGACCTGCGCCTCGGCCACCCACTCGCCGCCGAGACGATTGAGCCACGTGCGCCGGTACTGCACCAGCGCATTGAAGTACGACTCCCCCTGGAAGTCCGACGCGAGCCCAAGGCCGAAGCGCAGATAGCTCGGGCCGACCGACTTCTCGCGCACGCTGAAGACGAGCGCGGGCTTCGGCCCCACCCGGTCGATGCGGTAGTCCACCCCCTCGAAGTCGCCACGCCCGTAGATGCGGCGCAAGTCCGCCGCGACCTTCTCCTCGGTCAATTCCTCGCCCGGCTTGGACTCGACCAGCGCCGCGAGCACCTCCGCGTTCGTGCGCTCGATGCCTTCGAAACGGATCTCGTCCACCGTCCCGAGCCCGCCGCGCGCAACGATCTGCGTCTTCCGGAGCGCGGCGTACTCGGCGTCTGGAATGCTGTAGCGCTTGAGCGCGTCGGCCACCTCCCGGGCGGCCACCTCACCGATCCGGATGGCCTCGCCCTGGCGCTCGAAGCTCCCGGACGAGATGTCGCCGAGGTGCGGCGCGATCAGCACGTCGCGGGGGGACAGGGTGGCGAGCTGGCGATCGACGCTGTCCTTGCCGAGCAGGTTGACGAGCTGGTTGACGATGCTGAGCGCCGAGGTGATCTCCTCGCGCTTGAGCGGCGGGGTGCCGATGTTCACCGCGATAATCACGTCGCCGCAGAGCTTCCGGACGACGTCGATCGGCAGGTTGTTCGCGATGCCGCCGTCGACGAGCAGGCGGCCGTCCCGCTCGACCGGATCCACCGCGCCGGGAATCGCCATGCTCGCGCGCATCGCCTGCGCGAGACTCCCGCGGTCCATGATCACCGCCTCGCCGGTCGCGATGTCCGCGGCCACCGCCCGGTACGGAACGGGCAGCTTCGAGAACTCCTGGATGTCGCGCGACTGCTCGGTCAAGTAGCGCAGGAAGCTCTCGATGGTCACGCCCGTCACCAGGCCCTTGGGCAGGAGGATCGCCCCGTCCCGGAAGCCGAACTCGGGCGCGAAGAGGGGCTTGTAGTCCTCCTGCTTGCGGCGGATCGAGATCTCGCCGCGCGGCGGGCGGTCGACGAAGACCTCGTTCCAGTCGGTCTTGGTGATGACCGCTTCCATTTCCGCGGGGGTCGTGCCCGCCGCAAAGGCGCCGCCGACGACCGAGCCCATGCTCGTGCCAGCAACACAGTGGACGGGGACGCGCAGCTCCTCGAGCACCTTGAGCACGCCGATGTGCGCCGCGCCGCGCGCGCCGCCGCCCGAGAGCGCGAGGCCGATGCGCGGGCGTTTCGGTGTGTCGGCGCTCTGGATCTGCGCAATGGACGAGTCCGGCGCAATTGCCACGCACATGGCAAGAAACAGCGCCGCCAAGGTCCAGCGTACGCGTGTGGAAGAAACCGATGGTTGCATGGTGAAGACTCCCGGACTTCGGGGTTGAATCGCTGCAGGGCATCGCCTGCGCGCGCGAGCGTAGCACGGCAGCCGGGCGCGAACGCCTGCACGCCGCAGGGCCGTGGAGCATAATCGCGCGCACACGCACGCCCACTCCCGCATCGCATCCGATGAAGATTCTGCAACCGGCCGGCTGGCCGCAGCCGCGCGGCTACTCGAACGGCGTCTCCGCGCGCGGCCGCCAGGTGTTCGTCGCCGGAATGATCGGCTGGGACGCGCAGGGGCGCTTCCCGAGCGCCGACTTCGCGGCGCAGGCCCGGCAGGCGCTTGAGAACGTGGTCGCGGTCCTTGCGGAGGACGGCGCGAAGCCGGAGCACATCACCCGGATGACCTGGTACGTGACGAGCAAGCGCGAGTACCTCGATGCGGCAAAGGCGCTCGGCGCGGCGTATCGCGAGGTCATCGGGCGGCACTTCCCGGTCATGACCGCGGTGGAGGTGAGCGCGCTGATGGAGGATCAGGCGAAGGTCGAAATCGAAGTGACGGCGGTCGTGCCCGACTGAGAATCGAGGAGCGAGGAGAACATGAAGAAGGACGTCGCCTACTGGGAGTCGCAGTACAACAACCGCGCCGCCGTTCCGGATTTCCAGCAGTACTTCGACCGCTGGAATGCACGCTCGGAGGAGACGCGCCGGCGCGTGCGCTGCAGCCTCGACGTTCCGTACGGGCCGCATGCGATGGAGAAGATGGACCTCTTCATGCCGGCGGGCGCGAGCCGCGCCTGCCTGATGTTCATCCACGGCGGCTACTGGCGCGCCCTGGACAAGAAGGACCACTCATTCGTCGCGGCCGAGCTGGTGAAGCACGGCGTCACCGTCGCGGTGCCGAACTACGCGCTCTGCCCCGCCGTGTCGATCGAGGAGATCGTCCGGCAGATCCTGCAGGCGTGCGCGTGGCTCTACCGCAACGGCACCAACTTTGGCGCGCCGCTCGGCAACCTTTACGTCTCCGGCCACTCGGCCGGGGGGCACCTGACGGCGATGGCGATGGCCGCGCTCTTTCCGGTGTTCCGGCCCGACCTGCCGAAGAAAATGGTGCGCGGCGGGCTCGCGATCAGTGGCGTCTACGACCTGCGCGACATCGTGAACGTCCCGTCGGTCAACGGCGACGTGCGGCTGAAGCCCCCGCAGGCGGAGAAGGTGAGCCCCCTCTTCTACCCGCCCGCGACCGGCGCGCCCCTGTACCTCGCGGCCGGCGGCAAGGAACTCGCGCCGTTCACCGTGCAGCAGGCGGCGCTCGCGGCGAAGTGGAAGAAGGTCGTCGCCGCGGAGATCCCCTGCCCGAACGACCACCACTTCTCCATCCTCGACGGCCTTGCCGATCCGTCGAGCGCGCTCTTCAAGGGTGCGATGAGAATGATGGGGCTGTAGCGCGGGCGGAAGACGCGAGGGCGATGCCGGTCCCGGTCAAGATCATCCTCGGGGTGATGGCCCTCTGGGGCACGGTGTACGCGTTCGCTGCGCTCGCCGGCGATTTCGCCGTCGTGGCCCCGCCGTACAGCGGCCACGTGACCCCTTCGGGGATGGAGGCGTTCATCATCCACCTCCACGCCTTCAACGCGCTCGCGGTCTTCCTGATCGAGGCGTGGATCGCGCTCAACCTCGCCTGGCTGCCGGTGGCGCAGCGCGTGAGCTGGGTGTTCGCGATGATGTTCTTCTACCCGCTCGCGATCCCGGCGTTCTGGTTCCTGCACATCTGGCGCAACCCGCCGGCGCGCAAATCGTCCGAGGGTGGCGGGTCTCCCCGGTAAGTCACCCATGGCCCGTTGGACGCGGCGTCGCATCCACGAGGCGCGACGGCGCTCGGGCGTCACGCTCGTCGAGCTGGTCGTCACGATTGCCATCCTGGCGCTCATCGCCACGATGGCCCTGCCGATCGTCGAGATCCGGGTCAAGATGGACCAGGAGCGCGAGCTGCGCACCGCGCTGCGCGAGATCCGCGACGCCCTCGACGCCTATCGTCGCGCGCACGACGCGGGACGGATCGCGCGCGTCGAGGGCGAGTCGGGTTATCCACCCAGCCTGCTCGGCCTGATTCGTGGCGTCACCGACGAAACCGACCCCGCGGGCAGGAAGCTGCGCTTCCTCGTGGAGATCCCCCGCGACCCGTTCAACGCCGATCGGAAGATCCCTGCGGAGCAGACTTGGGGCCTGCGCAGCTACGCGAGCCCGCCCGAAGCACCGCGTCCCGGGACCGACGTGTACGACGTCTACTCGCTCAACCCCGGCAAGGGCTTCGATGGCGTTCCGTACGGCGAGTGGTAGCGCGCGGGCGAGTGCGGGCATCACCCTGCTCGCGGTCATGGTCGCGCTCGCGCTGATGATCGCCGTGCTCCTGGCCATGTTGACCGTGTGGTGGCAGGAGCGTGCGCGGGAGAAGCAGGCCGAGCTCCTCTGGGTCGGAGCCAAGTTCCGCGAGGCGATCGGCCGCTACTACGAGGCTGCGCCGGATGCCGCGAGGCGCTATCCGGAGCGGCTCGAGGATCTGCTCGAGGACGTGCGCCTGCCGGGCACGCAGCGCCACCTGCGCAAGATCTACCGCGACCCGATCACCAACAGTGCCGCGTGGGGAACGGTGGCCGCGCCGGGCGGCGGCATCATGGGCGTCTACAGCCAGTCGAAGGCCGCGCCGATCCGCGGGGCGGGCAAGAGCGCCGCGGTCCAGATGGACCCCGGCGCGACGCACTACTCGGAGTGGAAGTTCATCTACGGCTCGCCGGGCGAAGCCTCCACAGGCGGCACGAAGCAGGAATAGGGCTCAACATGACGCGACCGGCGGTTAGCTGCCGGTCGATCGGTCGCCCGGCTTCCCGAAGAGGGTGCGGAAGATGTCCATCGGCACCGGGAACACGATCGTCGAGCTCTTGTCGCTCGCGATCTGCGTGAGCGTCTGCAGGTAGCGCAGCTGCATCGCCTCCGGCTGCTGCGCGAGCATCCGCGAGGCTTCGAGGAGCTTCGCCGAGGCCTGCATCTCGCCTTCGGCGTGAATCACCTTCGCGCGCCGCTCGCGCTCGGCCTCGGCCTGGCGGGCGATCGCGCGCACCATCGTCTCGTTCAGGTCGACGTGCTTGATCTCGACATTGGTCACCTTGATGCCCCAGGCATCGGTCTGCGCATCGAGAATGCGCTGGATGTCGAGGTTGAGCCTCTCGCGCTCGGAGAGCAGCTCGTCGAGCTCATGCTTGCCGAGCACCGCGCGCAGCGTGGTCTGCGCGAGCTGGCTGGTCGCGTTGAGGAAATTCTCGACTTGGATGATCGCCCGCTGCGGGTCGACGGCGCGGAAGTACACCACCGCATTGACCTTTACCGAGACGTTGTCGCGGGTGATCACGTCCTGGGGCGGCACGTCGAACACGACGACCCGGAGATCGACCTTCACCATCTGCTGGATGCCGCGCACGACCACCACGAGCCCCGGCCCCTTCACCCGCCAGAAGCGGCCGAGCAGGAACACGACCCCGCGCTCGTACTCGCGCAGGACGCGGAAGCACGAGACGACGAAGGCCACGACGGCGAGGACGACCACGCCCAGCACGTATCCGAAATCAAACGGCATCTCAGGCTCCCTCCTTCTCCGGCGTGACCTCGAGCACGAGCCCGTCGACGCCGGTGACGCGCACCCGCGTCCCCGGCGCAAGGCGATCGCGGCTGCGCACGCGCCAGGTCTCGCCGTGCACGTGCGCCCAGGCTTCGCCCTCCCCGGCCTGGAGGACCTCGCCCCCGGCCCCGACGAGCTCCTCGCGCCCGGTGACGACCGGCCGGGTGCGTGCACGCGCGGCGAGGCCGCCGACGAGAAGCACGAACGCGACGCTCGCCGCCGCGAGCCCCGCGATGAGCCACAGCGGGATCCCGAACCCCGGCACATCCGACTCGATGAGGAAGACGGCGCCGGCGACGAACGCGATCACCCCGCCGATCCCGAGCGAGCCGAAGCTCGGCAGGAACGCCTCTGCGATCATGAACGCGATTCCGAGCAGGATGAGCGCGAGACCGGCGTAGTTCACCGGCAGCAGCTGGAATGCGAACAGCGCGACGAGCAGGCAGATCGCGCCGACCACCCCCGGGAACAGAAACCCGGGGTTGGAGAACTCGAACCAAAGCCCGTAGACGCCGAGGAGGAGCAGGATCAGCGCGAGGCTCGGATTGGCGAGCACCGCCAGGACCTTCGTCCGCCAGTCCGGCGCGATCGTCTCCAACTGCGCGCCCGCGAGCGCAAGCTTGCGCGCCTCGCCCCGCACGTTCACCTCGCGCCCGTCGACCGCGCGCACCAGGGCCTCGACGTCGGGCGCGATGAGGTCGATCACGTGCTCGCGTTCGGCGTCGGCCGCCGAGAGGCTGACCGCCTCGCGCACCGCGCGCTCCGCCCATTCGGCGTTGCGGCCGCGCAACTGCGCGAGGCCGCGGATGTAGGCCGCCGCGTCGTTGACCTGCTTCCGGGTCATCGCGTCGGAGGACTGGGGCTCGTCCTTCTCGCCGCCCTTTTCGCCGCCCTTTTCCCTGCTCTTTTCGCCGTCGCCGGGCACGCCGATCGCGACGGGTGTTGCGGCGCCCAGGTTGGTGGCTGGCGCCATCGCAGCGACGTGCGACGCATAAAGGATGTAGGTGCCCGCGCTCGCGGCGCGCGCGCCGTTCGGCGCGACGTAGGACGCGACGGGAACGTCCGAGGCGAGGATGTCCTTGATGATCTCGCGCATCGAGGTGTCGAGACCGCCGGGAGTATCCATCCGCAGCACCACGAGGCCGCTCTTGCGCTGTGCGGCCTTCTCGAGACCGCGGTGGACGTAGTCGGCCGTGTGCGGGCCGATCGGCCCGTCCACCTCCAGCACGACGACCGGGCCGTCCGCGGCACAGGATGCGGCGGCAGCGCCGAGCAGCACGAGGCCGGCGAGCCATGCAGCCGGGCGCCAGACCTGCTTACGCATCGTGCCTCGTCGGGTCGAATAGGCGATGCGGCCATCATACGCCCCGGCCGCGCACGCGCCACGGCCGACCGCGTACGCGCCGCGCGCGGCGCTCAGCGCCACGCGACCGGCATCCCGATCTCGAGCCCGAGCGCCTGCGCGGCGCTGCCTTGATTGACAGCGACCTCGACGAGCGCGCTCGAGTTCGCATACCAGAACGCAGTGCCCGGCGGCGTCTCACCAAACACGCCCACGTACGGAAGCGCGCGGCCCGTGACCACGAGCTTTCTGTCGCGCGGCAGTGCGTTCGCACGAAGCCCGGTCCACGCGTTGCCGTAGTGGTCGACGTAGATGATCGCGGCAAGGTCGTCGCCCCCGAGCCGCACGCCGAGCTCGTCGACGGGCGTCAGGCTCGTGCTCGGAAAGTCGTTGCGCGCGAGCGCGGCTCCGATCGGTGCGAACACGTCGCGTCCGTGGAACGAACGCGAGGCCCCGGCAGGCGTGCCGGTGATGCGCCAGACCGAGCGCGCAGCCGCGCGCGCCGCGACGACCGAGAAGAGCCCGTTGTCCGGCCCGACGTACCAGTGCCGGTCGACGCGCACGACGACCGCGCCGCGTTCGGTCCCGACGCCGGGATCGACGACGCCGACGAAGACGTGTTTCCCGTCCAGACCCGTTGCGAGAGCCGCGAGCAGATGCGCCGCCGCCTTGATGTCGTAGGCCGGCGCCTCATGAAGGAGATGGATGACCCGTACGCCCGGCGCGAGCCGATCGAGCACCGCCTCGACCTGGCCGACGTAGAGGTCGCCCGCGCCGAAGTCGGTAAAGAGGCAGATCGCCATGCGGCGATTCTACGGGCCCGAAACGACGAAGGCCGAGTCGCCCCGGCCTTCTCTGTCACCACCCCGGCGCCACCCGTGCTCGGGCGGTCAGCCCTTCGATTCGCCCTTGGCTTCCTCTTCCTTGGGCTCCGGGCGGTCCATCAGCTCCACCATCGCCATCGGCGCGTTGTCGCCGAGCCGGAACCCCGACTTGAGGATGCGCAGGTAGCCGCCGTTGCGCTTGGCGTAGCGCGGCCCCAGCTCGCCGAAGAGCTTGCTCACCATCTCGCGGTCGCGCAGGCGGTTGAACGCCAGGCGGCGGTTCGAGAGCGACGGCGTCTTTCCGAGCGTGATCATCGGCTCGACCACCCGGCGCAGCTCCTTCGCCTTGGGCAGCGTGGTCGTGATCAACTCGTGCCGCAGCAGCGAGTTCGTCATGTTGCGGAACATCGCCACGCGATGGCTCGACGTGCGGTTCAGCTTTCTCAGTCCGTGACCGTGACGCATCGTTCGTCTCTCTAAGGGTGCGGGACTTCCAGATCTCGCGCTTCGCTACGCTTCGCCCCCTTCGACAGGGGGGCGGTGCATCAGGGCGCCAGCTTCTCCAGGCCCGCGGGCGGCCAGTTCTCGAGCTTCATTCCGAGCGTGAGGCCGCGCGCAGCGAGCACTTCCTTGATCTCGTTGAGCGACTTGCGGCCGAGGTTCGGCGTCTTGAGGAGCTCGGTCTCGGTACGCTGGATCAGGTCGCCGATGTAATAGATGTTCTCGGCCTTCAGGCAGTTTGCGGAACGGACCGTGAGCTCGAGGTCGTCGACCGGGCGCAGCAGGATCGGGTCGATCGGCGGCGCCTTCTCGCGCTGCTTGTCTTGGGTCGGGACCGACGTCCCCTCGAGCGCGGCGAATACTGAC
>Ga0105107_10001131_pt1 | contig 17373 bp, 19 predicted proteins | sample PPLLaktember2015_6_FD_79335 | JGI IMG/M metagenome (GOLD analysis project Ga0105107, IMG submission 79335) | Freshwater sediment microbial communities from Prairie Pothole Lake near Jamestown, North Dakota, USA - PPLs Lake P8 Core (1) Depth... | ecosystem: Environmental > Aquatic > Freshwater >...
CGGATGCCGAACGATATTCATTCTTGGACTCCTTCTCTCCTCGGAATGGGGAGCGACGACAACCAGGCGGCGGCGGCGGAGAGCGCCGCGGCCCCCGCGACGCACGCATCGCCGATTCGCACGAACGGGCCCGCGCGGCTCGCCAGCGCAAGGGCGTGGCCGGCCGAGTCGGCCGCGCCCGGCGCGAGCGAGGCGACCACGCGCCCGCGCGCGTCGATCCAGAGCGAGGGCCCGCGGCTCGCGACGCGCACGATCGGCACGCCGCTCTCGACCGCGCGCAGGCGCGTGACGCGCGCGTGGAGCGCGGCGGACCAGGGGCCGCTCGCCGCCTCGTTCGCGATCGCCACCAGCAGCCGGGCGCCTGCCAGGCGCAGGCGCCGCGCGACCTCGGGGTGGCTCGCGTCGATGCAGACCAGCACGCCGATGGAAACGGGCCCCCCTTCCAAGCGGGACAGCGCGAAGGGCGCGCTCGCGCGCCCGCGCTCGAAGCGGCCCGACCAGAGGCCGCGCCGCGCGAGCCAGCGCGCCGCCGGCCCCCCGGCGCTCCGCTCGTAGACCGGGACGGGGTGCTGCTTCTCGGCCACGACGGGCGTGCGGCCGTCCGGGAGCGCGAGCACCGCGGCGTTCCGCCAGCCGAGGCGGCCGGGTGCAGGCGCTTCCCAGACGCCGGTGAGGAGCGGCGTCGCGAGATCGTGGGCGAGGGCGGCGAGGAACGCGTCGCCGCCGCCTCCGAGGGGACGCTGCCAGGCGGACTCGGGCCAGACCACGAGCTGCGCGGGCTGGGTCAGCGCGCGCTGGCTCCCGGCGTGCAGCAGGCTCAGGTTGGCCGCGAAGCGCTGCGGGTCGCGCCGCTCGCGCTCGCCGAGCCCCGGCTGCACGGCGACGACGCGGACCGCGTCGCGCGGCGGCGCATCCGCGAGCAGCGCGACGCCGGGCAGCAGCGGCGCCGCGAGCGCCACCGCGAGCGACGTGCGCAAGCGCGGCCCGAGCCACTCCGCTCCCGCGATCCATGCGCCGACTGCGGCGATCCAGAAGGAGAGCCCGTAGAGCCCCACCCGGCCCGCGGCCTGGCTGAGCGCCGGCCAGTCCGCGAGGCCGTAGCCGAGCTGGATCCAGGGAACGCCGAGCTGGCCCTGGGATCGCGCGTACTCGAGGGCCGTCCAGAGGCCCGGCGCCGCAGCGAGCGCCGCCCACCGCGAGCGTGCCGCGAGCAGGGCCACTGCGAGCGCGAACGCGCCAGACCCGGCGGCCACAACCGGCAACAGGGCGAGGTAGGCCAGGAGCGGCGGCGGCCCTTGGCCGACATCGGCGAAGGGAATCCAGGCGAAGGCGAGCGCGCCGTGCAGGAGCCCGGCGAGCAGCCCCGCCCGGAGCGCCCGGCCTGGCGCAACCCCGCGTAGCAGCGCGCGAATCAGCGGAGCCGGCGCGACGAAGGCGAGCGGCCCGAGCGGTCCGGGAAGGCTTGACGCGGCCAGCAGGACGCCGGTCCGCAGGGCCGCGCTGGAGGTCGGCGAGAGCTGCACGGGCCGACCCCATCGCAAGCGCCGTTCCAACCTGGACGGTGATAATTCTTATTGACATATAACTATGTCTATTAGATATGATCGAGCGATGGACGATCCCAGCCTGCTCGACTCCCTGCGCCGCACGTCCGTGCTCCGAGAGCTGCCCCACGCCGCTCTCGAACGTTTGCTGGAGCGCAGCGTCGTGCGCGCGTTCGCCCCCGGCAGCGAGCTCGCCCGCGAAGGCGAGCCGGGCGCTGCGGTCTTCGCCCTGCTCGAAGGCCGGGTTGCCGTCCAGGTCGAGCTCGGTGGCGGCGCGCGCGGCGTCATCGCGCTGCGCGGGCCGGGGGAGCTCGTCGGCGAGATGGCGCTCCTCGACGACCAGCCGCGCTCCGCCAGCCTGAGCGCGGACGGCGCCGTGCGCGCGCTCTGCATCCCGCGCAGCGCGTTCCTCGAAGCGATGGCCTCCCACGCGCCGGCGGCCCAGGGCCTGCTGCGATCCCTCGCACGGCGCCTGCGCGAGAGCGACGCCGCCCAGATCGAGGCTTTGCGCGCGCGAGCGGCGCTGCTCGAGGGGTCGAACCGCCAGCTCTCGCGCGAGAACCGCCGCCTGCGCGGCGCGCTCGACGCGCGCTTCGGCTTCGAGGCCTTTGCGGGCTCGAGCGAGCTGGCGGACGACGTGCGGGCGGCGGGGCGCCGCGCCGCCGAGAGCGACCTCCCCGTTCTTCTCACCGGAGAGACGGGAACCGGCAAGCAGCTGCTGGCCCGGGCGCTCCACGCGGCGAGCGAGCGGCGCGAGCGCCCGTTCCTCGCGCTCGACTGCGCGCTCTTCTCGGAGCCCCTGCTCGAGAGCGAGCTGTTCGGCCACGCGCGCGGCGCCTTCAGCGGCGCCCACGGAGCGAAGCCGGGCCTGCTGGAGGCGGCCGAGGGGGGCACGCTGCTCCTCGACGATCTCGGCGAGATGCCGCGCGCGACCCAGGCCGCGCTGCTGCGCTTCCTCGAGCTCGGCGAGTACCGCCGCCTCGGCGACACCATCCTGCGACGCGCCGACGTGCGCATCGTGGCCACGCTGCCGGTCGGCGTGGAGGACGCGCTCGCCGGCGACCGCGTGCGGCGCGAGCTGCTGCTGCGGCTGGACGCCTTCCGCATCGCGCTTCCGCCGCTCCGCGCCCGGCCCGGCGACGTGCCCGAGATCGCGGCCCGGCTGGCGGCGGAGATCGCCCGCTCGCTCGCCTGCGAGCCCCTCGCCTTCGAGCCCGCGGCGCTCGAGGCCCTCGGCCGCTACGCGTTCCCGGGCAACGTGCGCGAGCTGCACGGCGAGATCGAGCGGCTCTACGCGCAGCTCGGCGGGGGTGCGCGGGTGCCCGCGGCGGCGCTCTCGCCGCGCGTCCGCGGCAGCGATCCCTGGAGCGCGCCCGGCTACGGCGAGGCGCTGCGTCGCTTCAAGGTCCGGCTGCTGACCGACGCCCTCGAGCGCAGCGGCGGCAGCCGCAGCGGCGCGGCGCGCGAGCTCGGCGTCCACCCCTCGAACCTGATGCGCATGATCCGCGAGCTCGGCGTCCGCGCGCCGCGCGCCCGGCGCCGGGGGACGCGATGAGGCGCGCGGCCTGCGCGCTGGCGATCTGCGTGGCGCTCGGCTGCAGCGCGCGGCTCTCCAGCGAGGCCGGCGACGGCGTGCGGGTGCGGGCGCCGGCGCCCTTCGTGGTGACCCGCCGGGTCCTCCTGCTCGACAAGAACCACGTTCCCTGCGGCGAGGCCCGGGAGCGCGACTTCCTGAGCCTCCCGGCCGGCGAGCTCTACGCGCTGAACGTCGACGACCGCTGGTCGTGGTTCGCCGCGAACGAGCTGCGCGTGCGCTTCCACGACTCGGGCAATCTCGAAGAGGTGCTGCTGGGCTCGGATCCCCAGCTCGACGAGAGCCTCGAGGCGACCGCGCGGCTCGTCGAGGGGAGCGCCAGGCTGGTGACGGCGGTGTCGGCTTCGCGCGCGGCCGCGGCCGCGGGGGAGCCGGACGCGGCGAGCTGCGGGCGCCACCGCGACGAGCGGATCGCGTGCGTCGAGACCTTCGAGCAGTGGCAGGCGGCGCCGGAGCGCTGCAGCTAGCGATGCGCGACCTCCGCGAGCTCGCGGCCCGCGTCGCGGCCGATCCGGTGCTGCGCACGCGACTCGGACAGGATCCCGTCGGCGTGCTCGAGGAGCTGGCGGCGGCCGCGCCGCCCGCGGCGAGCGACCGCTTCGTGTACCGCTTCGTGGTGGTGCTGCTGGGCGCGCTGGTGCTCGGCGTCGCGGCCCTCGCCGGCGGCATCGCGCTGTTTCCGGGCGAGCCGCCGCGGCGCGTGCCCGAGGTGCTGGTCTCGCTCGGGTCCGCGGCGATCGGGGCGCTGGCGGGCCTGCTCGCGCCCTCCCCGCTCTCCGAGAGCTGAGGTGCGCGTGTCGAGGATCCTCGACCAGGAGCTGACGGCTCACGGCGTCGCCCAGGTGATCGTGTTCCTCTCCCCGGCGCTGCGCTGCAGCCTGCCTCGAAGGCTGCGCGCCGCCTCCGGCGCGCAGCGGGCCCCGCGGCCCCTCGCGCCGCTCGCCCGGCACTTCGTGCGGCACCCCCACGGCCAGGCCGCGCAGCTCGCCCGCGCCGCGTGCGCGCCCGCCGAGCCGCCGGCGGTCCGCTACTACCCGCAGCTCGGCATTCTGCTCGGCGAGGCGACGCGCGCGGGGATCGCGCGCCTGCGCGCCAGCGCGGGCGTCGAGCGGGTGGCGGGCGCACCCTCGCTCAGCCTGATCCGGCCGCGTCGGCGCGCGCCGGCCCGCCTCGCCACCACCTTCACCTGGGGGCTGCGGGCGCTCCAGGCGGATCGCCTCTGGCGCGACGGCTGGACGGGGCGCGGGGTGCTGATCGGGCATCTCGACACGGGCGTCGACGGCTCGCACCTGGCGCTGCGAGGCGCGATCGAGAGCTTCGCCGAGCTCGACGACCTCGGCCGCGTGGTGGCGCCGACGCCCGCCCCCTACGACACCGAGGACCACGGCACCCACACCGCCGCCACCCTGGTGGGCCGTCCGGTGGGCGGGCGCCACGTCGGCGTCGCGCCCGACGCGCGCCTCGCGAGCGCGATCGTGATCGAGGGCGGCGACGTAGTGGCGCGCGTGCTCGGCGGCATGGACTGGGCGGTGGGCCGGGGCGTGCGGGTGCTGAGCCTCTCCCTCGGCTTCCGGGGCTGGTGGGAAGACTTCCGCGCGCTCACCGCGCTGCTGCGCGAGCGCGGGGTGCTGCCGGTCTTCGCCGTCGGCAACGAGGGCCCCGGCACCAGCCGCTCGCCCGGGAACTACGCGGAGGCGCTCTCGGTCGGAGCGCACGACCGCGAGCGGCGCGTGGCGCACTTCTCGTCGAGCCAGCGCTTCGCGCGCGCGCGCGACGCGATCGTCCCGGACCTAGTGGCGCCGGGCGTGGAGGTCGTCTCGGCGAAGCCCGGCGGCGGGTACCAGGCGATGGACGGATCCTCGATGGCGACGCCCCACGTCGCGGGGCTCGCGGCGCTGCTGATGCAGGCGCGCCCGCAGCGCTCCGTCGACGAGATCGAGGCGGCTCTGTTCGCCTCGTGCCGGCTGCCCGACGGCGTGTCGCCCGAGCGCGCCCACCGCGGCGTGCCGAACGCCGCGCGGGCCCTCGCCGCCCTGTCTTGAAGCGGGGCGCGCCCGGGGCGACACTCGCGCAGGCACCCGATGTCGCAGCCCCGAGACGAGGCCTCCGCGCAGGTCGACCCCTCGCTCCTCCGCGAGCTCGAGGACGCCGAGCGGGCCGCGCGCCCGCTCGAGGCCGTGGTCTTCCTGCGGCGCGGCGAGGCGGCCGGCGCCCCGACCCCCGACCAGACGGAACGAGCCGTCGCGAAGCTGCTGCGCAGCGCGGAGCGCGACACCGGCGAGCGCGCCGCGGCGGTGAGCGTGTTCCGCAACCTCCACTCCTTCGCCCTCGCCGCCTCCCCGAGCTTCATCCGCAGCGTGCTGCGGGACGAACGGGTCGCCTCCGCGCGCTCCAATCGCGGCGCCTCCGCGCCCGATCGTTGACACCCCCACCCCCTCCGCGGCATCCTGCGACTCCGATTGACTCCAGAATCAACCCTGCCCCCCAGGCCCGCGGGCGAGTCCCTCGGGGCGGGGGCGCTCCGGAAGGACCCCCTCCCATGGCAGAAGCCGCGAAGAAACCCCTCCCGGTCGTCGACTTCCTGAAGGTTCCCGACGGCGGGGACCCGTACCTCGAAGGCCAGAAGTGCAAGCAGTGCGGCGCCGTCTACCTCGGCGAGCGCGCTCATTGCTCGAAGTGCGGCGCGCGCGACTCGATGCAGGCCACGCGCCTCTCGAACCGCGGCTCGCTCTACGTCTTCAGCATCGTCCACCGCTCCTTCCCCGGCGTCGAGGTGCCCTACATCTCGGCGGTGGTCGACCTCGAGGGCGGCGGCACGCTGAAGGGCAACCTCATCGGCGTCGAGGCGAACCCCGAGAAGATCGAGCTCGGCATGCCCGTCGACGTCGTCTTCAAGGACGCCCTCGGTCGCAAGGACCGCGAGGGCAACAGCTACGTTTCCTACTTCTTCCAGCCGCGCGCCAAGTAGCGCCGGATCGAGGAGCCCCAATGAGCGACGTCTACGTCGTCGGTGTCGACATGACCAAGTTCCAGAAGGCCGGCAGCACGCGCAGCGTGTCGGAGCTCGGCGCGCGCGCGGCGCTGATGGCGCTCGACGACGCCGGCCTGAAGATCCAGCAGATGGAGGCGCTCTACTGCGGCAACCTCTATCAGGCGAGCGGGATGGTCGGCCAGCGCGTGCTCCAGGAGATCGGCCAGACCGGCATCCCGGTGGTGAACGTGGCCAACGCCTGCGCCACCGGCGCCACCGCCTTCCGCGAGGGCTGGATGGCGATCAAGGCGGGCGTCTACGACGTGGTGCTGGCCGTCGGCGTCGAGGTGATGGGCAAGGGCCTGCTCGGCGGCGGCGGGGGCGGCGGGGGCATCCCGAAGGAGGGCCTGCTCGGCTCGGCCACGATGCCCGCGGTGTTCGCCGAGGCGGGCATGGAGCACGCTCGCAAGTACGGAACCACCTTCGAGCAGTTCGCGAAGGTGTCCGTCAAGAACCACCACCACTCGACGATGAACCCCAAGGCGATGTACCAGATCGAGACGCCCCTCGAGATGGTGATGAACGCGGAGATGATCGCCTACCCGAACACCAAGCTGATGTGCTCGGTGAACGTGGACGGCGCGGCGTCGGCGGTGCTGTGCTCGGAGCGGAAGCTGAAGGAGCTCGGGCTCGGCAAGCGGGCCGTCCGGGTGCGCGCGTCGGCGATGGCCAGCGACCCCTGGCAGGAGCGCGACCTGGTGATGCCCGACGTCAACACCTGCACGCGCCTCGCCGCGAAGCGCGCCTACGAGATGGCGGGCTGCAGCCCCGAGGACATCAACCTGGTCGAGCTGCACGACTGCTTCGCCACCGCGGAGCTGCTGCACTACGAGAACCTCGGGCTGTGCAAGGACGGCGAGGCGGGCCGCATGATCGACACCGGCGAGGTGGCCCTCGGGGGCCGCGTTCCGGTGAACGTCTCGGGGGGCCTGCTCTCGAAGGGCCACCCGCTCGGCGCCACCGGCATCGCCAACATCTACGAGGTCTGCACCCACCTGCGCGGCGAGGCGGGGAAGCGCCAGGTCCCGAACGCGCGCTTCGGCATGACCCACGTGATCGGCCTCGGCAGCGCCTGCGCGATCCACATCCTCGAGAAGGCGAACTAACCCGAAGGGGGACGGAGTCAACTAATCAACTAACTGCCCCTGCGGGTGGGGAAAGTTGATTAGTTGACTCCGTCCCCGGCTCGCTACCCTGCGGGCCGTGCTCGCGCTCCGGACGTTCGTCGCCGCGCTCTGCTTCGCTGCCGTCTTCGCGGCGCCCTCCGGCGGCGCGCCGCGCCAGGAGCGGCCGCTGCCGGGCTTCGAGGGCTCGACCCTCGAGGGCCGACCCTTCTCCGTGGCGGAGCTGCTCGGCCGGCGGCTGCTGGTGCTGTTCTTCCGGCCCGGGGACGCGCAGGCGGGCCGCGTGCTCGAGGCCGCCCGCGGCCTCTCGGCGGAGCGCGGCGCGCACAACTTCGAGGTGCTGGGCGTCGCGGCCGGCACCGACGAGGCGGCCCTGCGCGCGCTCGCGGTCGACTTCCCGGTCGTGCGCGACCCGCGCGGCGAGTTCGCGGGGCGCGTCGGGCTGCGCGTACCGGCGGGCGCGCTGCTCGTCGACGCCGAGGGCTACGTGGTGCGCGGGACCGAGCTCTCGGGGCTCGAAGGCCCCGAGGCCGGCAAGCTGCTCGAGGGCGAGCTGCGCGACTGGCTACGCCTCGGCGGCACCACCGGCGGGCCGGACCTCTCGGGCAATCCGCCGGCGCCTCCCTTCCGCGCGGAGGCCCTGGCGGGCGGGGAGCCGTTCGAGCTCGCCTCGCTGCGCGGCCGCCCGGCGGTCCTCATCTTCTTCCTGCACACCTGTCCCCACTGCCACCGCGCCCTGGAGACGCTGAAGACGCAGCTCGCCGCGCTGCCCGAGGCCCGGCGCCCGGCCCTCGTGGCGATCTCGATCCTGAACCGCCCCACGGAGGTCGAGGCGAGCCTGCGCGAGGCGGGCCTCGACTTCTTCCCGGTGTACGTCGACCCGGACGAGCGCATCCGCGGCGCCTACGGTGCACTGAGCGGCGTGCCGGTGCTGTTCGGGATCGACGCGCAGGGCCGGCTGGCCTGGCGCGTCGACGGCTGGCGCGACGAGCGCGATCCGCCCCTGATGCGCATCCGCCTGGCGGGCCTCGCGGGCGAGAAGCCCCCGATGCTGCTGCACGCCACCGGCTACAGCGGCGACGAGTTCTGCGCGGCCTGCCACCCTTCGCAGCACGACACCTGGCTGCTCACCGCCCACTCCGAGGCCTTCGACACGCTGGTGCGGCATGGAGCGGAGCGCGACGCGCAGTGCGTCGGCTGCCACGTGGTGGGCTTCGGCAAGCCCGGCGGCTACGACCTCGCCAAGCCGGTCCGCGAGCTCGAGGGCGTCGGCTGCGAGACCTGCCACGGCCGCGGCGGGCCGCATCTCACGCCGGCCCATGCGCCCGGCGGGAGCTACGAGGCGACCTGCCTCGGCTGCCACGACGCGAAGCACTCCCTCGGCTTCGACTACGCGACTTTCCTTCCCCGGATCTCCCACGCGGCGAACGCGGGGCTCGCGAACGCCTCGCCGGACGAGCGGCGCCGGCGCCTCGAGGAGCGCCGCGCGCGGCGCGAAGCGCTGCTGCCGACGCGGGCCTCCTTCGTAGGCTCCGAGGTGTGCCAGAGCTGCCACCCGGCGGAGCACGCCCGTTGGAAGGCCCATCCCCACGCGAGCGCCCTCGTCACCCTGGAGCAGAAGGGCAAGGCCGGCGACGCCGCCTGCCTCGGCTGCCACACCACCGGCTATGCGAAGGGAGGCTTTCCGGCGGACGGGAAGCCCGCCCTGCACCCCTCGCTCGCGGGCGTGGGCTGCGAGTCGTGCCACGGGCCCGGCGGCGATCACGCGCCGCCCGACGCGCCGAAGCGCGGCAACATCGTCTCGCTCGCCGACAAGTGCGACTCGTGCGTGATCCTCCAGGTCTGCGGCTCGTGCCACGATCCGGCCAACGACCCGGGCTTCGAGTATGAGGTGAAGCAAAAGATCGAGGCCCAGCGGCACTCGGATCGACCGCTCGCGGGTCAAGACTCGGGCGGAGGACGCTGAGCCCCATGGAGACCGGGATGCGACGGGGGCCGCCGTGGCGGGGCCGCTAGCGGACGAGGCGCGCGAGCTGGTGCGCTCGGCCCGCGCGCTGCTCGCAGAGTGGTCCGAGGAGGGGGTCGACGGGCCCCTCGCCCGGCGGGCGGAGCCCGCCCGCGCCGCCGCCGTCGCGCAGCCGGCCGTCGCGGAGGCGGCGCCGCGGCGGGCCGATGCACCCACGCTCGAGCAGGTGCGCACCGACCTCGGCGAGTGCACGCGCTGCCGGCTCCACCGCGGGCGCACGCAGCTCGTGTTCGGCGACGGGGACCCGCACGCCGCGCTGATGTTCATCGGCGAGGGCCCGGGCGAGCAGGAGGACCTGCAGGGGCTGCCCTTCGTGGGGCGCGCCGGCGAGCTGCTGACCCGCATGATCGAGCGCGGCCTCGGCATCCCGCGCAGCTCGGTCTACATCTGCAACATCGTGAAGTGCCGGCCGCCGGAGAACCGCACGCCGCTCGCCGACGAGGTCTCGACCTGCCGGCCGTTCCTCGACGGCCAGATCGACGCCGTCGCGCCGCGCGCGATCGTGACCCTCGGCAAGCCGGCTTCGAGCCTGCTGCTCGGGCGCGACGTGTCGATCACCCGGGTGCGCGGCGTGTGGCACGAGTACCGGGGCATCCCGGTGATGCCCACCTTCCACCCGGCGTTCCTGCTGCGCCAGTACACCGAGCAGAACCGGCGCCTCGTCTGGGAGGACCTGAAGGCCGCGAAGGACCGCGCCGGGATCAGCGCTCCGCCGGCGTGAGCCGGCGGCCTTCCGGCTAGAGGCTCAGCGCCTTCGGCGGCCGCACCACGATCTCCGCGACGTTCACGTGGATCGGCTGGCTCACCGCGTAGAGCACTGCGTCGGCGACGTCCTCGGGCCGGCCCAGCACCTGGCGCAGCGCCGGCGGGAGCGCCTCCAGCACGCCGTCGGGGAGCCGCTCGCCGCGCTTCACCTCCACCCCGGCTCCGGAGGCGTTCACGAAGCCCGCGACGAAGGCGGGGTCGAAGTTGCGCGCGAAGTTGGTCGCGATCGCGCCCGGCATCACCGTCACGACGCGGATGGTGTCGCCCTCGAGCTCGCCGCGCAGCGTGCTCGAGATGCAGTTGACCGCGTGCTTGGTGGCGCCGTAGACGCCCGAGTCGGCGCGCTGGGCGGCGATCGAGGAGATGTTGACGATGTGCCCCTCGGCGCCGCAGGCGCGCATCGCGCGAATCGCCGCCTGACAGCCGACCAGCAGCGCCAGCACGTTGGTCTCGAGCATCGCGCGCCAGTGCTCGACCTCGGCGTCGGCGATCGGCGCCGGGAAGGAGACGCCCGCGTTGTTCACCATGACGTCGAGCCGGCCCGTCTCGCGGGCCGCGCGCTCGACGAGGCCGCGCACGCTCGCCGGGTCGCGCACGTCGAGCGCGGCGCAGCTCGCGCGGCCGCCCGCGGCCTCGATGCGCTTCTGCGACGCCTCCATGGACTCGAGGGTGCGGCCCGCCAGGTAGACGTGGGCGCCGGCGGCGCCGAGCTTCTCGGCGATGGCGCGACCGATGCCGCTGGAGGCGCCCGTGACGACGGCGGTCTTGCCAGAGAGGGGGGACGGGCTCATGGGAGATCCTCCAGGGCGCAGGACGAAATTGACAGGAAGTATCCTTTTTGTCAAGTTCGTCCAAGCTTGGACACGCCCACCCGCATCGTCGAGGCGGCGCTGATCGCCTTCGGCCGCTACGGCTACCGGCAGGCCAGCATGGAGCTCGTCGCCGAGCAGGCGGAGCTGTCGCGACAGGCGCTGTATCGCTACTTCCCCACCAAGGAGGCGCTCTTCGCCGCCGCGGTGGCGCGCCTGCACGAGTCGGCGCTCGAGGCCGCCGCCGACGCGGGCCGCGCCGCCCGCTCCGCCGGCGACGACGCCGCCGGCGTGCTCGCGGCCCAGCTCGGCGCGCACCACGCGACGATCCTCGGGCGCCTGCACGGCTCGCCCCACTCCGCCGAGCTGCTCGACGAGAACCACCGCCAGTGCGGCGAGATCGCGAGCGACGCCGGCCGGCGCCTCGCCTCGCTGCTCGGCGCGACGCTCCGCGCGGAGCAGCGCGCCGGCCGCCTGGAGCTGCCGGGAGACGTCGCCCCGAAGCAGCTCGTCGAGTACCTGCTGGCGGCGGCCCGCGGCCTCAAGGCGGCGCAGCCGACGCCCTCCCCCGACGCGTTCCGCCGGAGCCTCACACCCATGGTGCGGCTGCTCGTGACAGGGGCGGCGAAGCGGCGCTAGCGCGGCGCAAGCCGGGCCGCGATGCCGCTCAGGGCCGCTCGGGAACCGCGGCGGCCTGGCGGCGGCGCCAGTCGGCGAGGCGCTCGCGGAGCGGCGGATCGCCGAGGGCGAGGATCGCCGCCGCGAGGAGGCCGGCGTTCTTGGCGCCGGCCTTGCCGATCGCGAGGGTCCCGACCGGGATGCCGCCGGGCATCTGCACGGTGGCGAGCAGGGCGTCGAGGCCCTGGAGCGGCGAGCTGTCGATGGGCACCCCGAGCACCGGCAGCAGTGTGTGGGCGGCGGTGACCCCGGCGAGGTGCGCGGCGCCCCCGGCCCCGCAGATCACGACCTCGATGCCGCGCCCCGGAGCCGCGGCGAGGAAGTCGACCAGACGCTGGGGCGTCCGGTGGGCGGAGATCACGCGGACGTCGCACGCGACGCCCAGCTCCGCCAGCACCTGCTCGGCGGGGCGCATCACCTCGTGGTCGTTGGCGCTGCCCATCAGCACCGCCACGCGCGCGCGCCCTTCGCCCCGCGCCTTGTCCGCGCGCTTCGCCGCTCTCGCCGCCACGTGCGCCTCCTTGCTTTGGGGGGCGCAGTGTACCCGGCGGCGACGCGGTAGGCTCGGGGCGGAGGTGGCCGATGCGAGCGCTGGTGGTGCGGCCCGGCGGCGCGCTCGCCGTGGAGAGCGTGCCGGATCCGGTCCCCGGAGAAGGCCAGCTCGTGCTGCGCGTCGCCGCCTGCGGCATCTGCGGCAGCGACCTCCACATGCACGCGAAGGGCCTGCTCCCGGCCGGCACGGTGATGGGGCACGAGTTCTCCGGCGAGGTCGCCGAGTCGGCCCACGGCTTCCGGGCCGGGGAGCGGGTGTGCGCGCTCCCGATGCTGTCGTGCGGTCACTGCCGGCGCTGCCGCAGCGGGCTGGGCGCTTACTGCGAAGGCCAGCGCGCGCTCGGGCTCGGCGCCGCGCCCGGCGCGTTCGCGGAGTACGTCGCGGTGGCCGCCCACGAGACGCTGCGCCTGCCCGCCGAGATCGGAGCCGACGCCGGAGCGCTGGTGGAGCCGCTGGCCGTGGCGCTCCACGCCGTGCGCGTCGCGCGGGTGCGCGCCGGCGAAACCTGCCTCGTGCTCGGCGCGGGGCCGATCGGGCTCGGCGCGCTGATCTGGGCGCGCTACTTCGGCGCGCGGGAGATCGTCGTGTGCGAGCGCTCGGCAGCGCGCCGCCGCCTGGCGGAGCGGCTCGGCGCAGGCGCCGCCGTCGCCCCGGAGCAGCTGGAGGGCGCGCTGGCGGAGCGGCTGCCGGACGGAGCCGGAGTCGTGATCGAGGCGATCGGCGCGCCGGGGATGATCGAGCGCGCCCTCGGCGCGGTCGGCTTCCGGGGCCGCGTGGCGGTGGCGGGGGTGTGCCTCGGACCCGACACCATCCAGCCGCTGCCCTCGCTGCTGCGCGAGGCCACGCTCCACTTCGTGCTGGCCTACGAGAAGGACGACTTCCAGTTCACCGTGGACGCCCTCGCGCGAGGGCGCGTGGACGCGCTGCCGATGGTCACGCGGCGCTGCGGCCTGGAGGAGATCCCGGCGGCCTTCGCCGAGCTCGGCGGCTCCGCCGGCCACGGCAAGGTCCTCTACGTTCGGTAGGCTCCCGAGGTGGTCTACGCCTCCGCCGCCACCGCGCTCTGCGGGATCGTGCTCCACCCGGCCGGTCACACGCGATCGCCGGCGATGCACGAGGCCGCCTTCCGTGCGCTCGGAATCGACGCCCGCTACGTCGCCTTCGACGTGCCTCCCGAGCGGCTCGCGGACGCCCTGCGCGGCGCGCGCGCCCTCGGCATCCGCCAGCTGGCGGTCTCGCTGCCCCACAAGGAGGCGGTGATGCTGCTCGTCGACCGCGTGGAGGCGACGGCGCGGCGGATCGGCGCCGTCAACACCGTGACCCGGCGCGGCGACCTGCTGGAAGGCGCCAACACCGACTGGCTCGGCGCGGTGCGCGCCCTCGAGCGCGCCCGCAAGCTCGCCGGTGCCCGCGCGGTGGTCCTGGGCGCCGGGGGCACCGCGCGCGCGGTGGTGTTCGGCCTGCGCGAGCGCGGCGCGGCGGTACGCGTGCTGAATCGAACCCCGGCGCGAGCCGCGGCGCTGGCGCGGGAGCTCGGCGCCGGGGAGAGCGGCCTGCTCGAGGACCTCGGGGCGGCGCCCTTCGACGTGCTGGTGAACACCACGAGCGTCGGCCTGCGCAGCGACGACTCGCCGGTGGCCGAGGCGGCGCTGTGCCCAGGCGCCCTGGTGATGGACGCGGTCTACGATCCGCCCGAGACGGCGCTGCTGCGCGCGGCGCGCCGGCGCGGCTGCGAGACGGTGGGCGGCAAGTGGATGCTGGTGGAGCAGGCCGCCGAGCAGATCCGCCTCTGGGCCGGGCGCGAGCCGCCCCTCGACACGATGGCGGAGGCCTTCGACGAAGCTACTTGAGCTTCGTCTCCTTGTAGGCCACGTGCTTGCGCGCGACCGGGTCGTACTTCTTGAACTCGAGCTTGTCGGGCGTGTTGGTCTTGTTCTTGGTGGTCACGTAGTAGTGACCCGTGCCCGCCGTGGACTCGAGCTTGATCTTCTCGCGCTTGCCGCGCTTCGCCATGGGATCCTCCTGGGTGCGCGGCTAGTTCGCCGGCGGCTCCGGCACCGGGGCGCCGCTCTTGGCGAAGACGCGCACGCGCTGCCCGTCGCGGGTCTCGATGCGGACGCGGCCGGGCGCGTGGCGGGTCGGGTCGACGAGCATCACGCTCGAGACGTCGACGAAGCCTTCCTGCTCCACCACGCCGCCGCTGCGCATCCCCTTCCGGCCGGGCTTCAGGTGGCGCTTCTGCACGCGCACCTTCTCGACCCGCACCTTGCCCCGGCTGCGATCGACCGCGAGCACGCGGCCCTGCTTGCCCTTGTCGGAGCCGGAGACGACCTGCACCAGGTCTCCCTTGCGGATGCGAAGCGCCATGGTGCGGAACCTCCTTGCCGGCGGGGGGCCGGAGAGCGCGTATAGGTGCCCCGTCGGGGCCCCGGCGTCAACCCTCCCCTGGGGGTTCCGGGGACCCGGGGCCCCGTCTATGCTCGGGCGCCATGGGGAGGTGGATCCTGCGCACGATCGTCGCCCTCGGGATCGTCGGGGTGATCGCCTTCGCTGCGTGCCAGCTCCTGCCGGAGCGATTCGCGGTCAACGTGCCGATCCGGAACGCGCTCTTCGGCACCCCCGGAAAGCCTCCCGCGCCGGGCCTGCTCGGCACGCGGGTGCGCGCCGCGGAGGGGCTGTCGGTGGGTCTGTTCGCGGAGCTGCCGCGCGCGCGCGCGCTGCGCCCCACGCCAACGGGCGACTTGCTGGCGAGCGTCCCGCGCGAGGGCCGCGTGGTGCTGCTCGAGCGCGACGCCGACGGCGACGGCCGCAGCGACGGTGTGCGCGAGCTGCTCTCGGGGCTGAACCGCCCGCACGGCATGGACCTCTACGAGGGCTGGCTCTACGTGGCCGAGACCGATGCGATCGGCCGCGTCCGTTTCGACGCCGCCGCGCGCAGCGTCTCCGGGCCGTTCGAGCGCGTGGTGACGGGCCTGCCGGGGGGCGGGAACCACTGGACCCGGACGATCCGCTTCGGGCCCGATGGCTGGCTCTACGTGTCGGTCGGCTCGAGCTGCAACGTCTGCATCGAGGAGGACCCGCGCCGCGCCGCGCTGCTCCGCTTCCGGCCCGACGGGTCCGGGGCGGAGACCTACGCGACCGGGCTCCGCAACGCGGTGGGCTTCGACTGGCGACCCGACAGCGGCGAGCTCTACGCGACCGACAACGGCCGCGACCTGCTCGGCGACGACTATCCCCCGTGCGAGCTCGACCGCGTGGTGAAGGGCGGCTTCTACGGCTGGCCCCACGCGAACGGAGATCGCGACCCCGACCCCGACTTCGGCGAGGGTCACGAGGACGAGATCGCCACCTCGATTCCGCCGGCTCACTCCTTCCGGGCCCACAACGCGCCCCTCGGCATCGTCTTCCTGCAGCGCCCCCTCGGCGCGCGGCTGCCGCGCGGGACCGCCGTGGTCGCGCTGCACGGCTCGTGGAACCGCACCGAGAAGGACGGCTACAAGGTGGTGTCGCTCCAGTTCGCGCCGGCGGGCAAGATCGAGGAGCGCGACCTGCTCTGGGGATTCCTCGAGGGCGACGACGTGGTCGGGCGCCCCGTCGACGTGGCCACGGGTCCGGACGGCGAGATCTACGTCTCCGACGACTACGCCGGTGCGGTCTATCGCATCACCGAGGGCGAGCAGGCCGAGGGCGGCGCGGCGGCGGCGCCGGGCGAGCGTCGGCGGGCCGATCCGCTGGCGGGCCTCGACGCCGCGGAACGCGAGGCGGCGAGCGCGCGCGGCGCCGACCTCTACGAAGCGAACGCCTGCTTCCGCTGTCACGAGCCCGCGCGCGCCGAGGCCGGCGTCGTGCCGACGCCCCTGCGCGGCCTCGGCGAGCGCTACGACGTGGCGGCGCTGGCCGCGTTCCTGGCAGCGCCGACGCCGCCGATGCCGCTGGCGCCGCTCTCCGACGCCGAGCGGCGCGACGTCGCGGTGTACCTGCTGGCCGGGTCGCCCGCCGCGCGCTGACGCCCCTTCAGGCGCGCGGGCGGTGCTCGAGGCTCCCGTCTGCGGCCCAGCGCGTCTCGACGAGCCCCTGCTGCTCCAGCAGGTCGAGCGCGCCGATCACCATGTACATGCGCGTGCGCATCTGGGTGACCGGATCCGCCTTGGGAAAGAGCTCCTCCCAGAGCTCCCAGGCGCTGGCCCAGCCGCGCGCGGCGGCGCGGCCGCGCAGCGCGCGCCGGGTGCGCTGGATGCGCACCTCGTAGAAGAGCAGTGCGTCGTCGATGGCGCGCGCCGGGCGCTCCATGACGCCGCCGTGGGCGGGCAGCAGCATGCGGAAGCGCTGGCGCCGCAGGGCGCGCAGGCCTTCGAGGTAGAGCGGCAGGCCGCGGAAGCGCGCCGGCCGCCGCAACGGATCGGCGGGGTCCGGGGGCGCGTCGACCAGGTAGTTGTCGGTGTAGGGGACGGCGTTGCCCATCAGGTGGTCGCCGGTGAGGAGCGCCCCGGAGCCGGGCTCGTGGTAGAGGCAGTGCCCGGCGGTATGGCCGGGCGCGTGGATCACCTGGAGCGAGAAGTCCTTGAAGGGCACCGTCTCGCCGTCCCGCAGCCGCCGGTCGATGGGGCTGGGGTCGCAGAGCGGGTCCTGCTTGGCGAAGCCCTCGCGGAGCGCGCGCTGCCGGGCGCGCAGCTCGGCCGGCACGCCGAAGTCGCGGAACAGCCGGTCGGTGCCCTCGATGTTCTCGTCGCGGGCGGCGGAGAAGGTCTCGCACATGTCGGCGTCGTCCTCGTGGCACCACACCTCGAGCCCCGGCGCTGCGCGGCGCAGCGTGGCGGCCTGGCCGAGGTGGTCGCCGTGGAAGTGCGTGAGCAGCACGCGGCGCACGTCCTCGAGGCCATAGCCCAGGGCGTCGAGGGCCCCCGCCAGCGCGGCGCGCGACTCGGGCGTGCGCACGCCGGTGTCGACGAGGGTGAGCGGCTCCTGCTCGATCAGGTAGACCTGCACCGGCCCGACGTCCCAGGGCGTCGGGAGCACGATCTGGTGGATCTCCGGCCGCTCGGGGAGCGGGGCCCGGAGGAGCGCGGGCTCGGGACGCATCGAGCGCGGGAAGATACCCTCCCCGGCAGCACGCGCAGGAGGCCGGGCCCTGGACTACCAGCACATCGCCGTCTCGCCGGAGCCCCCCTTCGTCGAGATCCGCATGCGGCGCCCGGAGCGGCGCAATGCGCTCTCCGAGGCGCACCTGCGCGAGCTGCTGCACGCGGTGC
>Ga0105107_10001133_pt1 | contig 17323 bp, 11 predicted proteins | sample PPLLaktember2015_6_FD_79335 | JGI IMG/M metagenome (GOLD analysis project Ga0105107, IMG submission 79335) | Freshwater sediment microbial communities from Prairie Pothole Lake near Jamestown, North Dakota, USA - PPLs Lake P8 Core (1) Depth... | ecosystem: Environmental > Aquatic > Freshwater >...
GCCGGCCCCACGACCGCGGCACCGGGTTCAGGTACGACAGCTCGTTCTTCCACCGGACCATGCGCCGCATGTTGATGCCCCACACGGTCGAACCGTCGCGGAACCGCAGCGAGCGGAACGGGACGACGAACTCGGCCGACCAGCCGCCCTCGAACTCCGCGGTGCGCACGTTCCACACCTGGTTCCAGTTCGGGTTCGGCTGCTCGTTGGTGACGACCCAGTCGAACATGCCGCCCTCGGAGTTCGACGACACACCGAAACCGTTGCGGCGATCGTAGAACGTGTCGAACTGGATGGCCAGGTGGTCGTTGTTGTACAGGTTGAAGCTGTCGCGCCGAAGGTCGCTCGTCACCCGGCGCCCGGGCTCGCTCTCCCACATCTTCGCGCCGATGTAGAGGTTCTTGTCGTCGAAGAAGACCCAGACCTCGGTCTTGTCGGTGGCGGGTTGTCCTTCGGCCGGCTCCTGCTGGATGAACCCGGAGATGGGCGGAACATCCCTGTAGGGCGCCTCGTCCAGGGCGCCGTCGAGGATCAGTGGAGACGGGAGCCGCATCGTCCGGATGGTGGCGTTGCCGTTCTCGTCCCGGTTGATGACGGCAGGTGGCTCCGGGGGTGGCGGCCCGAAGATGATGGTCTCCGATTCCTCCGGCGCGCCAGCGCGCGCGTCGGCCACCAGGGCGTCGCCCCCGGTCTGTTCCTGGGCGGAAGCCAGCGTGCCGGAAAGCACGACGATTAGCAGCATCGCCGTCGCGCAACGTATCGTCAGGGCCACAACACCCACGGCCGCCAATTGGAACATGAGCGGCGGGCCCCCACATGTCTCCGATTGTCACCAAGGAACGTCTGAGGTAGTTTGGGCATCGATGAGCGGCACACTCGAGCGGATCTGGATCAAGCGCATGAAGGGCGGCCCCATGGACCCACGCGACCGCGCGACGCTGGTCGCGGGTCGCGGGCTCGCAGGCAACGCGAACCAGGGTGGGAAACGCCAGGTGACCATCCTGTCAAAGGAGGTCTGGGAGCAGGTGACCACTCCCCTGCCGGACGCGCCCCCACCGATTGCGCGTCGGGCGAACCTGCTGGTGAGCGGCGTGGACCTGGCGAACTCGCGCGAGGGTCCTCCCGGCCCGAAGGGCGGCCCTCCCCTAGAACCCGAGCACCGTGAGGGGCAGCCAGTCTTTCAGCGTGGCGATGTGCGGCTTCACCAGCTCGCGGTTCCGCTCGGGGACGTCGGGCGCGGAGACCGTTGGCGCCGGGACGCCTGCCTGATCCGAGCCCTTCTTGATCAAGTCCTGCAGGGCGCTCCAGTCGATGCTGCTCGCCACCTCGATGCCGGCCGCCTCGTAGGCGCGCAGGCGCACCCACGCGTACTCGCTGGACGAGAAGCCCTCGGCATTGAGGGCGTCCACGTGCGCGCGCCGGGCCTCCGTCATCACACCGCGCAGCTCCGCCAGCATGGTGCCGACCTCGGCGAGCGAGAGATCGCGCCCGCCCTCGCGCGCGCGCTCCTCGAACGACCGCCCCTTCGCCTGCAGCTCCTCCCATCGGGGCCCGAGCGCCTTCCGCACGCGGTCGTGCACCGCCAGGTAGCGCTGCAGCTGCGCCTCGGTCAGCTCGCCGCTGGCCGGCGGCTGGAACGCCGCCTTGTTCTCGACGCGTTCCGACTCGGCCGCCATCTCCTTTGCCTGCTGCACCCAGCCGGTGGCGTTGTCGATGAGGGGCTGTGCCGCTCGGTAGCCGAAATACAGCGCCACCCCCACGGCCACGGTGCCGAGGACCACGATGACCAGGCAACCGGCCAGGAGTTTCTGCATGAGGAGAGTGTAGATGGTCTTGGTCTACTGATACCTGAGCGCCACCATGGGATCCACTGCCGCCGCGCGGCGGGCGGGGACGAGGCACGCGACCAGCGCGGTGCCGGTGAGCACCAGGGCGATGCCCGCGAGGATGATGGGATCGTAGGGCGATACGCGGAACAGCAGCAGCGACATCGCGGAGCCCAGCGCAATGCCGAGGCCTGCGCCGAGGGCGATGCCCGTGATGATTTGCCACAGCCCCTGCCGGACGATCATCAGGAGCACGTCCCGCGCGCCGGCGCCCATCGCCATCCGCACGCCAATCTCCTGCGTGCGCCGGCTCACCGAGAACGCCATCACGCCGTAGAGGCCCACGGTCGCCAGGAACAGCGCCGCGAAGCCGAAGGCCAGGAACAGCGAGCCAAAGACGCGGAACGCCCACGTGCCCTGCTCGAAGCTCTGCTGCACCGTGGCAATGTTGAAGATGGGCAGGTTGGCGTCCACCGCGCGAACGGCGTCCCTGGCCGGGGCCGACAGGTTGAGCGGCGGTCCCGAGCCGTGGGCGAAGAGCGTGAGCCCGCTGGCGGGCACCTGTGCCAGCGGGAGGTAGATGGCTTCGCGCACGCGGTCGTTGGGCCCCTCGCCCATCCCCAAATCCGGCACCACGCCGACGATCTCCCGGAGTTCCTGGTGCGCGCCGGTCGCCAGCGCCAGTCGCTGGCCGATGGCGCCCTGCGGATAGTAGCGGCGTGAGAACGCCTGGTTCACGATCACCGTCGGCGCGCCCGTCTCGCGATCGCGGGCATCGAAGCTGCGCCCTTCGACCATGCCCACGCGCAGCACCCGGAAGTAGTCGGGCGACACGAGGATGCCGTGGACGTCGTGATAATCGCGCTCGCTCGCGTACTGCCGATCCGGAAGCTTGATGGCGTAGTGCGGCCCGCCCATCGGCACGGTGGTGGCCACGGCCACGCTCACCACGCCTGGCAGTTCCCGTAGCCTGTCGATGGCCGCATCGGTGAACTGCCGCCTTCTCGCCTCGTCCGGGTAGTCGGCGGCGGGCAGCGACAGCCGCGCGCTCCACACGTCGCGCATCGCGAAGCCGAAGTCGGCTTTCGCGATGTTCGTCAGGCTCTGGATCATCAGGCCCGCCATCACGAGCAGGCCGAACGACAGGGCCATCTCGCCCACGACCAGCGCGCGTGAGAAGCGGCCCATGCGGAGGCCCGTGGAGCGCCCTTCGTCGCTCATCACCGCCGCGAGGTCCGTGCGCGAGGCGCGCAGCGCCGGCACGATGCCGGACACGAGCGCCGCCACCAGGGTGCTGAGCGTGACGAACAGCAGCACCATGCCGTCGATGCGGATGTCGATCCAGAACGGCGGGTTGGTGTCCACGATGCCGCGGTTGAAGAGCGTGATGCCCAACTGTGCCAGCGCCAGGCCCAGGGCGGCGCCTCCTGCGGCCAGCACCAGCACCTCGATGAGCATCTGCCGCACCACCTGCCAGCGCGTGGCGCCAATGGCGGTGCGCACGGCCATCTCGCGGGTGCGCGCGGCGGCTCGCGCGAGCACCAGGTTCGCGACGTTCGCACAGGCGATGATCATCACCCCGAACACCGCCGTCAGCATCGTCATCAGCGCGCCAACGGTCTCACTGCCGATGAACTCCTCGATGTAGGTCTTCACCTCGACTGTGTAGCCGCCCTTATAGTGCTCCGGGTACGCCTGCTCGAGCTGGCGCCAGATGGTGGCCAGCTCGGCGCCCGCCTGGTCCATGCTCACACCCGGTTTCAATCGGCCGATGGTCTCGAGCCCGGGTCCTTCGCCGTACTCCGTGTTGAGCGGATCGATGACCAGGGCCGGCCACAGATCCTCGGTTTCCGGGAACGCGAACCGGGGCGGCATCACGCCGACGACGGTCATCACGCTGCCGTTCACGCGGATGGACTGTCCGATGGCCTCCGGTGACCGGCTGAACTGTTCCTCCCACACCTGGTCGCCGATGATCACCACGGGCGCGGCGCCCGGCCGGCTGTCGTCGTCGGTGAAGTCGCGCCCGAGGGCGGGAGTCACCTCGAGCAGCCGGAACGTGTTGCCCGTGATGGCGGCGGCCGTGTAGCGCACCGCCTCGCCCTTCGGGCCGACCACGTTGGCCGTCTGGAACTGGAACGCCGCCAACTGCTCGAACGATTGCTGCCGATCGCGGAGTTCGGCGAAGGTATGAACCCGCGCGTCCTCGTCGTCCTGCTCGGCAATGTTGAAGGGCGCCATGTGGACGACCCGATCGGACTCGGGGAAAGGCAGGCCACGCAGCACCGCGCCGTTGACGATGCTGAACATGGTGGTGGTGAGCCCGATGCCCAGGGCGAGCGCCACGATGGCCAGGGCCGCCATCCCCGGCTGGCGCAGTAGCGAGCGGACGGCAATGCGGACCTCGCGCATGCGCGAACATACGGAGGAACGGACGTCAAAGTTCAAGAATGCAGGGTTTCAAGAGAAACCGCGAGGGCACGAAGGAATCACGAGGAACACGAAGCCTCCTTGCCACAAGGGACAGGGCATACTCGCGGGCACACCCCAAAGAGAGCTTCGTGCCAGGCCTTCGTGTCCTTCGCGTCCTCGTGGTTTCCTTTTTCGTCCTACCGCCGGGCGCGCGCGTGCCGTTGCGCCGCCCGCTGGGCGCGCTCTTCAACGGCGCCGCAGGCGAGGTCGCACAGCGTGAAGACCGACTCGTCCGCAAGGGCGTAATAGACGAACAGCCCCTCGCGGCGGCGCGAGACGAAGCCCTGGGCATGCAGCATCTGCAGGTGCTTCGACAGGTTGGCCTGGTTGAGGCCCGTGGCGTCCATCAGCGCGCTGACGTTCAGCGGCCCGTCGGCCAGGGCGTTCAGCACCTGCAGCCGCGCGGGCTCGGAGAGCACCTTGAAGCGCGCGGCCACGTCCTCCAGCAGTTCGGGCGTCATGTTCCGGCCCCTCATGATGCCGTGGGCACGGCGACGGGCAGGCCGGCGCCCTGCCATGACGCGAAGCCGCCCGCGAGATTCTGGACGTTGGTGCGCCCCGCGCGCTGCAGCACCGACGCGGCAATGGCCGACCGCGCCCCCGCCTGGCACTGCACCACGACCGGCCGATCCGCAGGCACCTCTGCCAGTCGCTCGGCGAGATAGCCCAGGGGAATATGCATGGCCGAGGGGATGTGCCCGCCCTGCCACTCGTTCGCGCTGCGCACGTCCAGGACGAAGGCGTCCTCGGCCGTCACGCTCCTCGCCAGCTCGTCCACCGTCACCTGCGGCACGGTGGCCAGGTGCGCGCCGCGCTCGGCCAGGTGCTGCACGGCGTGGCCCTCGAAGATGCCGGCCACCTGGTCCAGTCCGATGAGCGCCAGCTGCCGCACAAGCTCCACCGTGTTCGCTTCGCTGAGGTCGTCCACGATGAAGTAGAGGTCCGTGGAGTACGGCAGGAGCCATCCCGCCCAGGTGACGAACGAGCCACCCAGCGGGATGTTGATGGTGCCGGGCAGATGCGCGGCGGCGTAGACGCCGGCCGGCCGCGTGTCCACGACGATGGCGCCCGTCGCCAGCAGCGACGGCAGGCGATGATCGTCCAGGCGCGGCGGCGCATGGAAGCCACCAAGCACGCGCGGGCCCACCTTGTTCAGGTGCTTCATCATCGCGAAGTACTTGGGCGGCTCGGGCTGGCCGGCCAGCACGCTGGTGACGAAGTCGTCCTCGGTCTTCACCTGGAACGCCCAGTTGAAGCGCCGCTCGTAGCCGAGCGTGCTGTACGGCACCGCGCTGATGCCCTTGCCGCAGGCCGATCCGGCCCCGTGGCCGGGCCAGATCTGCAGCCACTCCTCGTTCTGGTTGAAGGCCTGCAGGCTCTTCCACAACGTCCGCGCGCCCTTCTCCATCGTCCCCCTGATGTTGGCGGCGCGTTCGAGCAGGTCGGGGCGGCCGACGTCGCCCACGAAGATGAAGTCGCCGGTGGCGGCGGCAATCGGCTTGTCCGCGGCGGCGCTGTCGGTGATGAGGAACGTGAGGTGCTCAGGCGTGTGGCCCGGCGTGGAGGCTACGTCCACCAGGATGTTGCCCACCTTGATGCGGTCGCCGTGCCGGATGAGCGTGCCCTCCGACGCGAACTGGTACTTCCAGTCCCGGTCGCCCTCGTCCGACAGGTAGAGCTGTGCGCCGGTCCGGGCGGCCAGCTCGCGCGCGCCTGAAAGGAAATCGGCGTGGATGTGCGTCTCGGTGACATGCGTCACCGCCAGCCCCTCACGAGCGGCGGCGTCGATGTAGCGCTCGACGTCACGGTGCGGGTCGATGACGATGGCCTCGCCGGTGGCGGCGCAGCCGATGAGGTAGCTGGCCTGGGCGATGGTGGGTTCATAGAAGCGTGTGACGATCATCAAACGGCTCCCTATCGCTATATGACTATCCAGTAATATATAGTGCGGGAGCCCCGCGCGCAAGCCCCTCCGAAACGGATCAGCAGGAATCAGGATTCAGGAGGCAGGAATCAGCGGCGCTTCTTCTGGACCTCGTTCACCAGCTTCTCGGCCGCCTCGCGCAGCGCCTTGCCCATGGGCGACTTGTCCCAGCCGGTGTCGCCCACATCGAAGCCGCCCAGCGTCGTCCACAGGTCCGCGCCGATGCCCACGTCGGTGTTGTCGCCCTCGACCTCGAAGGCGTGCGTGGTGTGGCCCTCCTGGTTGACGACCTCCACATGCAGCTGCACCTCGGCGCGGGTCTTCCGCATGCTGCCGCCGACGTTGCCGATGCCGGCCACCCCTCCGAGCGAGCCCGTCGAGATGCGGTTGCTCCCATAGGTGGTGCTGGCGTCAAGGATGGTGCCGGCGACGATGAGGTCCACCTTGTGCTCGGCGACGAGCGCCGCCAGCCGATCTTCGGGAAGCGGCAGGGTCTCGCCCGCCGGTAGCTCGATGAGTACCGGCTGCAGCGTGCGGTTGCTGATCATCTGGGCCCGGACCAGCTTGGCCATGGCGGTGGCCGCCTGCCGGGTTCCACCGTCCACGCTGGCGACGTCGAATGGGATGAGCCCCACGCGCGCGCGCCCCTGGGCGGCGGCCGGAACCGCGGCGAGCGCGCCAAGCGCCACCGCCAACACCAGGACACGGCGGATTCGCGACCCTCTGTTCGTCATGGTGGTCAAGATTAGCGCAAGTTGTCGATGGCCACCGGCTCGATGGTATCGGCGGGCATGAAGCCGAAGACCCTCCCGTAGAAGTACAACTCGGCCTCGAGGCTGCGCACGATGTTTTCGGCCTTGCGGAAGCCGTGCTGCTCGCCCTCATAGGTGAGGTAAGCGACCGGCAGGCCGTTCTTCCGCACGGCCTCGGCCATCATCTGCGACTGGTTGGGCGGCACCACCTTGTCCTCGAGCCCCTGGAAAAGGATGAGCGCGCTCGACAGCCTGTCGGTGAAATGAATGGGCGACCGCTCGATGTAGCGGTCCTTCGCCGCCGGATAGGGGCCGATGAGCGAATCGAGGTAGCGCGACTCGAACTTGTGGGTGTCGCGGGCCAGCACCTCGATGTCGCTGATGCCGTAGTAGCTGGCGCCGGCCTTGAACGTGGAGTGGAACGTGAGCGCGGCGAGCGTGGTGTAACCGCCCGCGCTGCCGCCGCGGATGGCCAGGCGATTGGCGTCCGCCTTGCCAGCCTGGACCATCGCCGTGGCGCCTGCCACCGCATCCTCCACGTCCGCGACACCCCACTGCCCCTTCAGCCGATCGCGGTAGGCGCGGCCGTAGCCGGTGCTGCCGCTGTAGTTGACGTCGAGCACGGCGAAGCCGCGACTGGTCCAGAACTGGACCTCGGGATCCAGCACGGTCTCGGTGGCGCCGGTCGGGCCGCCGTGGGTGAGCACCAGCAGCGGAGGCGTCGTGCCGTCGGGCGCCTGGAAGTCCGGGTTCCTGGGCGCGTAGTAGAAGGCATGGACTTCACGAGGTGCGGAGAGGGCCGGGCTGGTGCTGTCGGGGGCGGACGAGGGCGAACTGGTGCCGGCGCCGGCGGGCTTGCCTCGCCGAAGCGCGTCGTCCTCCGGCCGCGCGGAGGCGGGTGCGGAGAACGTCACGGGCTCGGCCGTCGAGATCCACGCGGGGTCGATGGGCTCGCCGGTCGAACGGCGCAGCACCTCCGGCTCCATCGCGGCCAGCGTCATCCGGGCCACGACCGGCGCCGTGGTCGGCGATCCGCCGATGAAGTAGATCGCACGCTCATCGGCGCGGATGGACTCCATGACGTCGAGGGTGGACTGCACCGGCTCCCAGCGCACGGGGTCGGTCTCGATGAACGCGAGCTTCCACCGGCCGTCCTGCGTGTAGGTGACGGCGATGCGCCTCCGTCCCGCGAACGCGTAGGTGACCATCGAGAACGTCCATTGCGGCTTGCCGAAGTCGGCGCTCATCGGGTGCAGCGGCTCGATGGCCTTGTTCTTTTCGCGATACAGGTTCCACCACCCGGTCCGATCGGACACGAAGTAGAGCACCCCGTCGGGCGACCACTCGGGCTGGAAAATGGACTCGTCCGTTCCACCGGCCACCTTCGTCCGCTCGCCGAGCGTGCCGTCCGGGCGGATGGGCGCCGTCCAGAGCTCGGTGCCGTCCCAGGGCATGTTCGGGTGGTCCCACTGCAGCCACGCGAGCGTGGCGCCGTCGGGCGAGACGATGGGGTCGGAATAGAAGTCGGCGCCAGAGACGAGCACTCTGCCCTCTCCCTCCGCGTGGACATCGATCGCCACGATCGCCGCCGGCGGCTCGGCATCGCCCTTCCGGTGGTCCTCGCGCACGGCGACGAGCCGGCTGCGCGACGCGTCCATGTGCGCGTCCGCGTAAAAATACCCCTCCGGCGTCAGGGGCACCGGCGTGCCGCCTCCGCGCTGCACGTACATGCGCTGGTCGGAGAAGTTCGAGAAGTACACGTCGCCGCGGTGCACCATCATGGCGGCGCCACCGTATTCGTGCACGCGCGACCGGGCGTTGAACCCTGGGGGCGTCACGTCGCTCACCCGTCCGTCGGGCGTGCGCCGCACGATCACGTAACGCCCTGCCTCGGAGGCGCGGCCCTCGGTCCAGTAGACGTCGCCCCCATCGATCGCGATTTCACCGAGCCGGAGGGCGCCGGCCGTCACGCGCGCCGCCGTCAGCGGCGATGCCCAGGCGCCGTAGGGCGCCACTGTCTTTGCCTGTTCAGGACTCTGCTGCATACACCCCGCCGCCAGTGTCGCCACGAGCAGGGGGGCCCGTGCTGCCTTGCGTATCATCGCCGAAGCGCGCTCGTTTGTGTATGTCAGCACTCGCCCGCACCTGTTCCCGCCTGCCGAACCCTGTGAACTGTACGGGATGGCGGCACGTTACACCAGCCCGCCGTGGCGAGCGCGGGCGAATGGAAACCGGCGTTGAAGGCGAGGGGAAAAAAGACAGCCGCCGGAGCACAGGAGGTCCAGAAAGCGCCGGCGGCTGCAGGCTTGGTGCCTTACAAGGGAGTTGCCGTTGGCGAGGATGATGCCACCGCCCCGAGGACCGTCGGTATGACGGCCGTCATACGGCCGACGAAACACCTTTCCGCGCTCAATAGCGCCGGGCCACCGCAAGGATGAGCCTGACGAGCGCGCTGGCATCCCGCAGGTCCATCACCTCGACCGGCGAGTGCGAGTAGCGCCCGGGCCACGAGAGCCCCACGTCCATCGCCCCCACCGCCGAGAACGGCGACGCATCGGTACCGCCCGCGGTCACGCCAATCTGGAGTGGCACTTTCGCCTCGACCGCGAGCGTCGCAATGCGATCGAGGGTCGCGGGCGTCACCAGCGATCGGCTGTCCATCGCGCGCAGCACCGCGCCTCCGCCAAGCGGCGTGAGCGCCACGCGTTGGCCGTCCACGGGCGTGTCGGTGGAGACGAACGTGTCCACCGCGAACGCCGTGTGCACCTTCTGGGCGCGCAGCTCGTTCGCGACGAACGTCGCGCCCGCCAGTCCCGTTTCCTCTTCCACGGACCACACGAAGGTCACCTGGTTGGCGAGGGCGGCCGGATCGATCTGCTTCACGGCCTCGACCAGCACGGCGCTGCCCACGCGGTCGTCCATCGCGCGCACCGTGACGCGCGAGCCCGCCAGGCGCATCACGCGCTTCCGGACGGTCACGCTCTGCCCCACCGCCACACCCATCGCCTCGACGCCTGCCCCCGTGGTCGCGCCCGTCAGCAATCGCAGATCGTCGATGGCTGGCTGTGCCGTCTTCGCTGACGTGTAACCCGCACGGGGGGCCAGCACGGCGCCCACGGGGCCGTTGGGCGTGTGGACGAGCATCGGGTGAGCCTCGTGCACCGACAGAAACATCCCGCCACGCGTCCGCAGGCGCATCGCCCCATCGGCCTCGATGGCGGCGATCTCGAAGCCCACCTCGTCCATGTGGGCGACGAAGACGAGCGGGCGCGGGCCCTGGCCCATCGTCACGCGGATGTTGCCCTTTGCATCCACCTGCGGCTTCGCCCACGCCGGCAGTTGCTTCAGGATGGTGTCGCGCACCGGTGCCTCATGGCCCGACACGCCGTACTGGTGGGCAATGGCCTCGAAGGCGGAAGAAAGCTGTCCTTCGGGCGACTGGGGCCCGCCGGCCAGTGCGGGTTTGGCGATGGGCAGCGGATCGGGCATGTCGCCCAGGTCGCTGTCGTCCGCCTGCAGAGGACCGTAGCCGGCGAGCGATGCCACCAGCCGCGCCAGCGATTCCACGTCGCGCCCGTCCGCCATCTCGACGGGCGTCTGCGCAAACAGCACCGGCGCGGAGACCACGTGAACGGGGATGGCCTTGTAGGCGTCGGGGAGGTTCACCGCGAGGCGCGCTGCAGGCAGGGCCTGCACGGCGATGCCGGCCGCCGCGGCACGCTCGGTCAGCCACGCGTCGCCCTCCGCGACCACCGGACCACGCCCCAGCTCACCCACCGATCCGCGCGCATCGTCACCCGGGGCCACGCCGCCGCGCAGCAGCACGACCCGATCGGGCTTCAGGGTCTCGAGCAGGCGCACCAGGCCTCGCTGACCGAACTGCGACTGCCCCACCCACGCGATGGACACCGCGCCAGGCGGGCGCGGCGTGCTGGCCTCTGCCTGTCGCCGCACCGCTTCGAGTACCGCGGTCGCGGCCGCGCGATATGAGACGGCCACGCCCGCCACGCGCCCTCCGCCAATGCTCGCGGCCCGCTCGCGCAGCGTCACCGGATCCAGCATGCGGATGCCGAGCGCCGCTACGTCCTCGCGTGACGAGGCGCCCACGTCGATCCAGAGGTCGTCCACTGTCTGGATGCGCGCGCGATCCTCCGCGCTGCGGAACCCGCTCAAGTGCGTGGAGGGGGTCGATGTCACGCCTGGCACGAAGCGGCCGTCCGACGTGCGAACGAGGACGGGTTGCCCGACGAAGAACTGCGCGCCCAGCGGATGCGACGGCGCCGGCGTGTGCCGGTGCACGCGCAGGTAGCCATCGTCCCGAATGGCGGAAACGACGAAGCCCGGCTCGTCAAGTGGCGCGACGATCAGCAGGTGCGGCCCGGTGTTGCCGCGCCGCACGATGGTCATCGAACCGAGGTTGTCCGCCCGCACTCGCGCGGACGCCGGCAGCGCCATCTCGATGGCCTCGCGCACCGCCGCCTCGTGCCCGGCCGTGCCGGGGATGGAGGCCAGATGCAGCAGCCGGGCAGCAGGATCGGCATGGGCAGGGGCCGGCCAGGCGAGGGCAAGCGTGATCAGGACACGGGCAGCAAGGGGGCGGCGCATGGGCCCTCGATTCTATCCACCACCGCCATCCTTCCGTGTTTGATTTCTCCCGACGACGATGGCATCGTCGTCATCGGAGCGAGCGCATGAGCGAGCGTCAGACGGTGGGCACGTACCTGGCCGGGCGGGAGACCTTGCGTCGACGCGAGCTCGTCTGGGGCTGGGCGCGCGAGCCGGCGGCGCCACGCTGGGGCCACCAGGAAATCGTCACCCGCATCACCGTCCTGCTCTACCAGCACGTGCACCAGCGGCGGCTCGGACGGGTGTGTGCCTCACCCATCGACGTGGTGCTCGACGAGGCGCGGGCGCTGGTCGTCCAGCCGGACGTGGTGTTCGTCTCGAACGACCGCGCCGGCATCATTCGCGGGCAGGTGTGGGGAGCGCCAGACCTTGTGGTCGAGGTGGAATCCCCCGGCACGTGGCGGCGGGATCGGGTCTGGAAGCGCCGATGGTACCGGCAGTACGGGGTCCGCGAGTACTGGCTGATCGATCCGGTCGGGCGATCGGTGACGGTGCTGACGTTTCCGGTGAGGGGCCGTGTGCGGCGGCGCAGCTTCCGGGGCCGCGCCTCTATCGAGTCGGCGGTGCTGCCCGGACTGCGCGCCGCCGCGGCCAACGTCTTCGACGACGAGCCATGACGCGTCGCGAGGCGGTGGCCCTGGCGCTGGGCTCGTGGGTGATGTCGGGCGTTGCCTCCAGCGTCGCGTTCGCTCGGGGCGCCACGGTCGCGGGGCAGGGCGCGCAGGAGGGGCTCACCACGCTGTCGATCCGCGACCTGGTTGAGCGCATCCGGCGAAGGGAAGTCGCGCCGATTGAAGTCGTCGACGCCTATCTTCGCCGCATCGATCAGCTCAACCCCGGCCTGAACGCGTACGTCCTGGTGACGTCCGAGCAAGCCCGGGCCCGGGCCCGCGCCCGACAGCTCTCCGCGGAACTGGCGGCCGGGGGCCGCGACGGGATCGCGCTTCCGCTTGCTGGCCTCCCGATCGCGCACAAGGACCTGTTCGACACGGCCGGCATCCGCACCACCGGAGGATCGCGTCTCTATGCCGACCGCGTTCCCGCGCGGGACGCCGCGCTCGTGGCGCGCCTGACCGCGGCCGGGGCCATCATGCTCGGTAAGACCAACACCCACGAGCTCGGTGGTGGCGTGACCACGATCAACCCGTTCTATGGGACCACGCGAAACCCGCGGGATCGAGCGCGGGTGGCAGGAGGGTCGAGTGGCGGATCTGCGGTGGCCGTGGCCGCGCACCTGGCGGCCGCGGCCACGGGTAGCGACACGGGTGGCAGCATCCGTATTCCCGCGGCGTTCTGCGGGTGCGTCGGTTTCAAACCCACGTTTGGCGTGCTCGGCACGGCGGGATTGCTCGGCGCGTGCCCCACGTTCGACCACGCCGGGCTCCTCGCGCGCACCGTGGACGATGTCTCGCTGTTGCTCACGGTCACGGCCGAAGGCAAGCTGCGCGAAGTGCCGAGCACGCCGACGGTCCCCACGGCCAGGCCAGTCGCTCGCCTGCGCGGCCTTCGCGTCGGTGTGCCTCGAGGCTACTTCCTCGATCGCCTGGACGACGACGTCGCGCGCGCGTTCACGAGCGCGCTCGATCGGTGCCGCGAGGCTGGCGCCACGGTCCGCGACGTGTCCGTCCCCGTGGACGGTGCGATGATGGCTCGCGTGTTCGATCCCATCGTCGTGTCGGAGATCCGCGCGACCTACGACGAGGCGTGGCGCGAGACGCCCGGGGCCTTCTCGAAAGACTTCGCAGCGGTCTTCAGCGAGCCGCTGCCTGACCCGGTGGCGCTGGCTGCGGCCCGGCGCGCGCTGCAACAGTTCCAGGCTGACATGGCCCGCGTGTTCGACGAGGTGGACATTCTGGCAATGCCGACGGTGCCCACGACGGCGCCGCGCATCGACGGGCCGGTCGATGGCATGCGCATCCTGCGCAACACGTGGCCGTTCAACGCCGCGCGCCTGCCGGCGTTGTCCATCCCCTGCGGCCCGGCGGACCAGTTGCCCGTCGGGCTGCAGATCGTCGGCCGCGCGTTCGACGACGGGCGCGTACTGGGCGCCGGGGCCGCAGTCACCGCGCTGCTTCGACAGCGCTGACAAACCCAGGCATCCGGGCGTCGGCGCGTCGGCAAACACAGGCAACGACGGCGCCAATCCGCGCTAAAGTGTCGGGGTTGAGGATGCCTATGCACGCCAGACTCCGTTCCCTTGCCCTTCTTGCCCTGACGCTGACCATTGCCGCCTCCGGGGCGCCGAGCGCCCAGACGGCCACGGCCACGCGTGCCGCGGCGGCCGCCCCGGCGCCGCTGAAGGTGACCACGCCCGAGCAGTTCTTCGGCCACGAGATCGGCGAAGACTACGTGCTGCCGAACTACACGAAGTTCACCGAGTACGTCCGCAAGCTCGACGCCGAATCGAACCGCATGGTGGTGCAGAGCATCGGCAAGACAGCCGAGGGCCGCGACCAGTTGATGGCCATCATCACGGCGCCGGAGAACTTCAAGCGCCTGGACCGCTACCAGGAGATCGCGCGCCGGCTGTCACACGCCGAAGGGCTGACCGACGACCAGGCGCGCGCGCTGGCGAAGGAAGGCAAGGCCGTCATCTGGATCGACGGAGGCCTGCACGCCACCGAGGTGCTGGGCGCGCAGCAGCTCACCGAGACCATCTACCAGTTCGTCAGCAAGACCGACGAAGAGACGATGCGGATCCTGCGCGACGTGATCATCCTGGCCGCGCACGCCAACCCGGATGGCATGGAGCTGGTGTCCGACTGGTACATGCGGAAGGACGATCCGAAGGCCCGCAGCACGGGCGCCATCCCGCGGCTCTACCAGAAGTACGTGGGACACGACAACAACCGCGACTTCTACATGATGAACCAGCCCGAGTCGGTGAACATCAACCGGATGCTCTACCGCGAGTGGTTCCCGCAGATCGTCTACAACCACCACCAGACCGGGCCGACGGGCACGGTCATGTTCTCGCCGCCCTTCCGCGATCCGTTCAACTACGTGTACGACCCGCTGGTCGTGAACATGCTCGACCAGGTGGGCTCGGCGATGCACGCGCGCTTCGACCAGGAAGGCAAGCCCGGCGTGACCACGCGGTCCGGCGCCAACTACTCCACGTGGTGGAACGGCGGACTGCGGACGATGCCGTACTTCCACAACCAGATCGGCCTGCTGACCGAGTCGATTGGCAATCCGACGCCGGTGCAGATCGAGTTCGTGCCGGATCGCCTCCTGCCACGGGGCGACCTTCCGGCGCCCATCGCGCCGCAGACCTGGCACTTCCGCCAGTCCATCGACTACTCGATCACGGCCAACTACGCGGTGCTCGACTTCGCCCAGCGCTACCGGGAGACGCTGCTCTACAACACGTACGTGATGGGGCGGAATTCCATCGCGAAGGGCAGCACCGACACGTGGACGGTGTACCCGCGGCGGATTGCCGAGGTGAAGGCCGAGATCGCGAAGACGATGAAGACCGAGGCCTCCGACCCGCGCACCGTGGCTGGCGGCCGCGCGCAGCCGGTGCCCACGCAGTACTACGACCTGCTGCGCAAGCCCGAGTGGCGCGACGCGCGGGCGTACATCCTGCCGGCCAACCAGGGCGACTTCCTCACGGCGACGAAATTCGTGAACATCATGATCAAGGCGGGGCTGACCGTGCACCGCGCGACTGCGCCGCTGACGGTGGGCGGCAAGACCTACCCGGCCGGCTCGTTCGTGTTCAAGGCCGCGCAGGCGTACCGGCCCCACCTGATCGACATGTTCGAACCGCAGGATCACCCGCACGACGCGCAGTATCCCGGCGGGCCGCCCATTCCACCCTACGACAACTCGGGCTGGACGCTGGCCTACCAGATGGGGATCACGTTCGATCGCATCGTCGAGAACGTGGACGGGCCGCTCGAGAAAATCCCGGACGTGGTGAGGGCGGCGGCGGGCCAGGTGACCAACGCGCAGGGCGCGGTGGGCTTCACCGTCGCGCACCGGATGAACGACGCGTTCACGGCCGTGAACCGGCTGCTGAAGGCCGGTGAAGAAGTGTTCTTCGTCGGCGACCGGTCCTGGCAGAGCGCCGATGGCACCGGCGTGATGTTCATCACGACGCGGCCCAGCACCGCCGCGGTGCTGCAGAAGGCGGCCGTGGACCTGGGGCTGAGCTTCACGGGCGTGACGAGCCGCCCGACGGGCGCGATGTACAAGCTGACGAAGCCGCGCATCGCGCTGTGGGATCAGTACGGCGGGTCGATGCCGTCAGGCCACGTGCGGTGGCTGCTCGAGCAGTTCGAGTTCGACTTCGACGTCATCTACCCGCAGGCGCTGGACGCGGGCGGGCTGAAGGCGAAGTACGACGTCATCCTCTTCCCCGACGGCGGCATCCCCGAGACCGACAACGCCGGCGGAGGGTTCGGCGGCTTCGGCGGGCAGCCGCGCGCCGAGGACATCCCGGCGGAGTATCGCGGCCACCTGGGCCGCGTCAGCATCGCGCGCACGGTGCCCGAGCTGAAGCGCTTCGCCGAAGAGGGCGGCGTCATTGTCGCGTTCGGCGGGTCCGCGGTGCTGGGCCATCACCTGGGCCTGGCGATGGGGGACCACCTGGTCGAGTCGCTGGCGGACGGCCGCGAGCAGCCATTGCCGCGGACGAAGTACTTCATCCCGGGATCCATCCTGCGCGTGGCGGTGGACAACACCAACCCGCTGGCCTTCGGGCTCGAGAAGCAGATCGACGTGTTCTTCGACAACAGCCCGGTGATGCGGCTGGCGCCCGATGCGACGCTGCGCGGCATCCGGCCGGTGTCGTGGTTCGACTCGAAGGAGCCGCTCCGCTCGGGATGGGCGTGGGGCCAGCACTATCTCGAGGGCGGCACGGCCGCCGTCGAAGCCGCGGTGGGCAAGGGCAAGGTGTTCCTGCTGGGACCCGAGATCACCTTCCGCGCGCAGCCGCACGGCACGTTCAAGTTCCTGTTCAACGGAATTCTCTACGGCACGGCCCAGGAAGTGGGCGGGCCGGCGCGGGAAACGATGGGGCGATAGGGTTCCGGGGTTCAGTGCCATAATCTGTCCTCATGGACTACGGCGCTAAAGACATGGCAGAGAGCTTCCGGACCGTGCGCAAGAACACGATCCAGGTGGCGCAGGACATTCCCGAGGACAAATACGACTTCCGCGCGGCTGAGGGCGGGATGACGGTGGCCGAGATGCTGGCCCACCTCGCCACGTCCACGCACTGGGCCCAGCAGTTGCACTTCATCGAGAAGAAGAGCGACGTCAGCTACGAGGACTTCGGCCGCTACATGGCCGAGGGCAAGGCTCGGGCCGAGTCGCTGAAGACCAAGGCCGACATCATCGCGGCGCTCGAGTCGGGCGGCCACGACTTCGCCTGCCGGCTCGAACAGGCGACCCACGCGCAGCTGGCCGAGGACGTGGCCTTCCCGGCACCCATTCAGCCGCCCACCAAGTCGCGGTTCGAGATGCTGCTCTCGGTGAAGGAACACGAGATGCACCACCGCGGGCAGCTGATGCTGATCGAGCGCATGCTCGGCATCGTCCCGCACCTGACGCGGGCGCGGCAGAACCGGTAAGGCCGCGCGACGTCAGCGCGCCAGTGCCTTGATACGGGCCAACAGCGCCGGATCCTCCGGGAACAACCCCGCCGCCGGCAGCCGCTCGAGCATCTCGAGCCACAGCGGCTCCTTCGCGAACACCGCCTTGAAGATGGGCGC
>Ga0105107_10001134_pt1 | contig 17321 bp, 11 predicted proteins | sample PPLLaktember2015_6_FD_79335 | JGI IMG/M metagenome (GOLD analysis project Ga0105107, IMG submission 79335) | Freshwater sediment microbial communities from Prairie Pothole Lake near Jamestown, North Dakota, USA - PPLs Lake P8 Core (1) Depth... | ecosystem: Environmental > Aquatic > Freshwater >...
TCCAGCAACGTCGCCTGCGCCAATCCGGCCGGCGCCCCTGTCCGGCCAAGTTGATATCCTTCGCTTACCGGATCAACCAAAAGCTCCACAGCAATCTGATGCAGTTGTTTGTCGTCAAACTCTCCTTCAATCAGGAAAACCCGCATTGACTGAACTACTTCTACTGTCTCTATTCCCAGTTGTCTGATATCGGCTGATACTTCTTCGCCATGGACATCCAGATACTCAGGTTTGTTAAATACCTCGATACGGTGCGTCATTATATCGGCAGTTCCTTCCGTCTCAGTTTCCTTTCGACCAGACCATTCCGTTTGGCCTGGGCTTTACTCAGCATTTTCATAATCGCTTTATCGTTACCGTCCTGCAGAGCTTTTTCTATTTGCTCCAGTTCTTTTATCACTCGTTCGATTGCCGCTTTGGTATTAGCCGCATTGCTCATCAGGATATCACGCCACACTCCCGGCGGCCCTGACGATATTCGCGTTGTATCCAGAAATCCTCTGCCGCACATCAGCATCTGTTGAGGATCGGAGCTGTTCACCAACGCCACCGCCAGCACATGCGGCAGATGACTGATCCGCGCCAGCACACGGTCATGCTCTGCCGGTTTCATTTGAGAAACCTGCATTTCCAGTCCTTGCCAGAATTCAGACAAGAATCTGATGGTTTTCTGAGTCGTTTGGGCTGTTGGCGTAATAATGCAGTGCGACCCGTCAAAAAGATCGGCACGGGCAAATTCCACGCCTCGCTGTTCCGAACCGGCTATCGGATGCGAACCCAAAAACTCGACCCTGGTGGGTAAATACCTGCCGGCCCAGCGTATCGGAAATACTTTGGTACTGCCAACATCCGTCACCACACAGCCTTTGGGTAAAAAGTCAGCCATCTCCTTCATCAGACCTTCAAATGTCCCGATCGGACTGGTCAATACAACCAATTGTGCCTGGCTTACCGCCTCGCCCACCGTCACGCAGCTGACATCGATCACACCGGCGGCAAGTGCCTTATCACGCGTAACCGCCCGATGACTGTACCCAAAACGCCTTACTTGCGGAAATACACGATTGACCGCCAGGCCCAAAGACCCGCCCAGCAGCCCCAATCCTATTATAGATATACTCTCTAATTCCTTTGTTTTCACAACTTTACAACCTCCATGTTTCCGGTGGTCAACAACCTAAGAGTATCCGCAGTCCCCAAAGATGTCAAATTTTTTCTTGCTATCGGCTTTTACATCAAGTATCATTGTTCGTTTAGTATCTTATTGCCAGTTAACTTGAGAATCTGTTTTTAACTTACGTTGCCCCGTTAAGTTGGCATAAGAGCCATTATCCCGGGTTGTTTGTTGCAATTAGCCAGGCTCGGGAGTGTCACTAATAGCCAGGATGAGCATACTGATGAGGCAGACCAACAATTTAGGCGATTTAAACATCGCGGTATCGAATAATCCCAACGGCAACGGTTGCCTGGATTTCGAAAAGCCCTTGGCCGACCTGGAAACGCAGATTGCCGAGCTACAGTCCCTACAGAGCGTCAAGGGAATCGATTATTCCCCGGAAATCCGTCAGTTGCGATCTAATCTCGTCGGTCTGACAAATAAAATATACAACAATCTTTCCGCCTGGGAGACGGTTCAGGTCTCCCGCCATCCTCGTCGGCCCTTGGTGCCAGACTATCTTGACATGATGGTCAAAAACTTTCGAGAATTACACGGCGACCGCTGTTTTGGCGACGATCGTGCCATAATTACCGGTTTTGGTCACATCGGCCGCGAAAAAGTTATGATCGTCGGTCATAACAAAGGCCGATCCACCAAAGAAAAAATCGATTGTAATTTTGGTTGCGCCCACCCGGAGGGATACCGCAAGGCACTGCTCAAAATGAAACTGGCTGAGAAATTCCAGCTACCCATCGTTTGTCTGATCGATACGCCAGGCGCTTATCCAGGCATCGGCGCCGAGGAACGCGGCCAGGCTCAGGCCATTGCCGTCAGTCTCATGGAAATGGCAGCCCTGACGGTCCCCATTGTGTGTGTTGTCATTGGCGAAGGAGGTTCCGGCGGCGCCCTGGGTATTGGCGTAGGAGACCGCCTGGACATTATGCAGTTTGCCTACTACTCGGTCATTTCTCCAGAGGGATGTGCCGCCATCCTATGGAAGGACGGCGCCGAGGCCCCAAGGGCCGCCGAGGCCCTTAAACTCACCGCCGGAGACCTGGCAAAAATGGGAGTCGTCGATCATATCATCCCCGAACCACTCGGCGGCGCTCACCGCAACCCACACGAAGCGGTCCACAACCTTGAAACACACCTGATCAAAACCATCCGAGACCTGCGCCGCTATAAAATCGAAAATCTCATAGAAAACCGCTACCGCAGACTACGTAATGTCGGCAAGTTCGACCTCAGCGAAAAAACTCCCGTCGTTTCCGATACCATCCGTACTGCCCCCACTCGTGAAATCGTCGCCAAATCTCCCAGCCGCCGCAAAATCGCCAAAACCTGACCTCACCTTCCGCCGGGCTATAAAAAGTGCGAAAGTTAAGTGAGCCATTAAAAAGATTTCAAATAAGGCTTTTCAGGTGCTTGATACTCCGCTGAGCCTGTTCTATGGTGCCGCACTCTACGCTGAATACTATTTCGTTGGGGATAGTTTTGCAGATTTCGATAACACGTTTCCAGTCGATAACGCCATCACCGCAGGCACAGCCGACCGGTGTGCCGGTAACCTTGCCGCGTTCATCCTGTGACTGGGCCACAGAGATGTCCTTTGCGTGTAGATGGATCAGGTCTCCTTTGACGCTCTCAAGCCATTGATGCGGATCCTGTCCGCCAAGATAGCTGTTACCGGTGTCGAAGTTGATCCCGATTGCAGGTGAATCGACCAGCTTGAATATACGGGCAAGGCCTTTTGGAGTCTTGCTGTATTGCTGATGCGGTTCCAGACCGATCTTTATGCCTCTGGGCTCTGCAACCATTGACACTTCTTTCAGCACATATCTCATCAGGACATGATCTTCTTCTTCCGTCGTCCAGCCCGGTTTTGGCCCCTCGTCCGTATTAACCACTGGCGCACCGCACTCAGCAGCGAAACGAACAGCCTGCTTGAGATATTCAGTGCTGATCTCCGGCTTACACAGGGGGGCATGGGAGGAAAGTCCTGATATCTTCACACCTGCCTTTTCGCAGGCGCGCTTTATGCGGTAAGGGTCGTCGAGCATTGATACGCTGTGAAAATATCCCGCTTCGCTTAGAAGTTCGCGTCCCCAATGCACCATCGGCTCAACATACTCATAGCCGATCTGTGCGGCTTTTTCGACTCCCCACTCGAAGGACTTGTCTGCGTGGCGGACGAATTCCATGTTTACACCCAATTTTATGTTGCTCATAGAACTTCCCTTTCCAAAGACGGATGACGATACGACATTTGACATTGCGATAGCGCCTGCGCCTTGAGCGGTTATCCTGCAGAAATCACGACGTGACATTTCGTTATTTAGCACAGCATTACCTTTTACTTTAATCTGACATCTCTCATCACTTTATCCTTCCTGACTACTCCTGCTTTCCAGCTTAAAGAATAATTTCCTTGGCTTTTGAGTCAAACCGGGCTGTTTTGACGTTCTTATGTGCCAGCATGGCCATCTGCAGCACCGTCTGGGTCTTAAAAGCCAGGTCCATCGGGCTCCAGGTCTGCTTGTTCCGCCCTCGAGAGCACTCGATCAGGTTCCGCCAATGCTCTACGTTGTTTTCCGCCCGTTCAATGGGAATACGCTGGGGAGCTTTTGCTTCCCGAACCTGTAACGGAGTAAAAACGACTTCCTTGTTGTTTTGGATTGTCAACGTGCCATCCCAGCCACGAATAACAGGGCAACGGTTTCCGGCCCCTCGCTGATCAGTGGTATTATAATCATTAGCCTGGGTACCCATAACGGTAATAGTCACTTTTTCGGGATATTGGGCGATCAGATTAAACGTGTCAGGCACATCGCGGAGTTCATAGTCATAGCGATGGATACCTCCAAGAGCCACAACACTTTCGGGAAAGCCCACTGAGAGTATATCAACTACCTGGGTTAAGCAATGAGGATACAAATCTGTCACGGGTCCGCCGGCATAGTCTTCGAACAGACGCCAGCGAAAATAGCGGTCCACACTAAACGTCCGTTTAGGTGCATCACCCAGAAAGGCTTCCCAATTAAGGTCCTTCCCGGGCTTGGCATTGGGGTCGTCAACAGCCATGCCGCGTTCACCCCAGTCGCCAATGCGGAAAAAACCCGTCTCGCCATAGAGAGGCTTACCGATAAGACCTTCCTGAACAAGTTTCTTCATCTGATGCCAGGCCGAATCACTCATCGCCTGGGTGCCGAGTTGGAAAACGCAGTCTGATTGGGCCGCAACTTCAGCCAGCTTCTTGGTCAGTTCAAACTGTCGCCAGTGGGTTACGGGCTTTTCACAATAAATATCCTTGCCGGCCCGGATGGCATCGATGGCCTGGTAACCGTGGTGATGGTCAGGCGTGGCGATACAGACAACATCCACATTCTTATCCGCCAGCAATTCCCGGTGATCGGAATAGGCCTTGGCATTATATGTCTTGGCAGCCTTTTCCAGCCGAGGCAGATAGATATCACACACTGCCACGATCTCAATATTATCTCCCTGATCCTTCATCCATTTAAGCATTTCAAGATGGCTGTTTCCCCGGCCGCCGGTTCCGATTACACCGATTCCGAGTTTTTCATTGGGGGATTTATTCTGGGAGAAGGCATCGGAGGCAATCCCCGTGGAAGCTATCGCCGCCATCGCCGAAGCTTTTTGCAGAAATTTCCGCCGTGTCAGCCCCGATTCCTCACTGCTTTTGCCTGTATTAACACGCTCAGTCATTACTATTCTCCTTGTTTTGAGGGTCCTTTTTCTGATCTGTTTTCAATGTCTCAAGCCACCTCTGGTATAGCGATTCAATTTGTTTAGAGTCAATCTTTCCATCCCACAAAGCAATACCATATCGCAGGGTAATCGGCTTTTCGCAGCTTAACTCCTGTGCCTGGGTGTGCAGACTCATCGTTGCCGAAAGGTACGCAAAAGGTTTGGCCATGGTAAACCATGTTGCCGGATACCGCACATTAGCCGGGTCATCAAACATGGCCACCGTTATCTCTTTTTCCCCGGCCCTGGCGGTGTAAGCACACCACGAAGAGCGAACCAGCCGCTCTTCGCCACGGAATATTTCGCCCTGGTTTTCGTCCGCATTTAAAAAAATCCCGTTACCATCCATTGAGCGAATAAAACGCATTCCAAGGCCGTCATAATGACTGCCGAACAGGGTCACTTTCTTCTTTGCTGTGGGAACTGCCAGTTTTGACTCCCACGTAAGCAGTGTCGCCCTCACACCCTTAATCCGTTGGACGCTAACACATCTTTTCTCATTCAATAACAACTCATCTGTCTTGGGATCGACCCAGTTAAGAGTATCCGAGAATGTTCCCCGCAGCTCGTTCTCATCCGAAACGGTTGAAACGCTGAAGTTTTCTTCGTGAACCTGTTTGCCGGAAGTGTCTGTTTCTTCCCAAAAACCAATGTTGTCAACTACGACCGCAAACATCACACCGCGATGGTGAACATGATCCGATGGCGAATCAAGTAAAATATTCAGACCCAAAGGTGTATATAATTCCTTGATGTAGGGTTTGAACGGAACCTGTTTATATTTATATCGAAGGGCCATTTGCCCATTGATATAGGCGGAAAAATAATCTTCTTCGGTTCTTATCTCCAGGGAATTTCCCGTCGGCTCCTGCCCGCAAACAAGCCGATCTGGGGACATAACGGCGATTATCCCCATCCAAAGCAGAAAAAGGCACTGTCGCAAAGGCATGGCTGACCGGGAATGGATTGTTGTTTTCATCATTATCTTCCTTTAACATAGTTATACTGATTATTGTCTCTTTTTTCAACGATTTCAAGAAGTTTTTTTGACCAGGCAGGACTGGCAACTGTTGACTGCCACTCAGGGTAAAATCGCCAGATCACCAGCGGACGTGCCCAGGCCCTCTTGGCCGTGCCTGTGGTAATGAAAGTCGAACTATCGGTCTTTCCAGGCGGGAATCTGCCAATGTGTTTGTTGGGCCAACCTTCAGCAGAAAAAAGGGCCGCAAGCGCAAGCCCGCGGCCCTACCGATTCATCCAACTAAAATGTTATCTTCAATCATTTATGTAATATTGAACCACAAGTTTTGGTTCTTTACTACCTGGAAAATCTCCGGAATAGAAGCTCACATAGTCGGCATTGCCATCCATATTAGAGGATACCTTGTTGAAGTAAACCTTCAACTGGGTCTTACCGGTTTTGTTGATGTAAGCAAGACTGCCAGCGTCAAAATCACTCGATACTATTTTTGTTCCCTCACCGGCCGGGGCCGTATCGAACGTCGCGGCAACATAATCTTCGCCAGACTCAAAATCGACATTCTCCAACCCCGCCACGGTACCGAAGAAACCGCTTTTAACGTCAACAACGCAGCTTCCCCAGGTGTCAGGATCACCAAATGGGCTGTCACCTTGGTTGTATCCATAGTCAGTCAATTCCAGCCAGGCCGCAGTCACCTCATACCCATCCGGCAGCGATGATGTGTCGAACGACAGTACATTTCGGTATCCATAATTATGGACATCATAGGTATCACCCACTCGGAAAGTTTTGAAACCATCGCCAGCGCCAGTAGCAAGATAACCCACACCTGTACCACCATTATCTATGTCCCAGACACGTCCGTCCTCAGCGCCTATACTGGTAAACGTCACCGTAGTCGTACGCGTGGTGAGGTAGGTGATCTTAAGTTTGGGTCGGTACTGCTCCGGTGCATAACTATCTCCCGACCAGAAGCCTAAATAGTCAGTGTTCTCATCTCCATTAGTCGAGTTCTCAAAGTAAACTCTAAACTGCGTCTTGCCGTTTGTATTGATCAGACCCAACGAACTGCCGCTGAACGGGGTCGATTCCATCGGCAGATCGTCGGCGTCCGGGTATGACTCTGCCGGGAACTCCGCGATATATTCAGCATCTGCGGCGGCTTGCCAATCCATAGCCGCAAGAGCGGTACTGCCGCCAAACTGAGAATCTAGATCAATTTTACAGGTTCCACCCCAACCGTCAAACGGATTTGATACGCAGTAGTCCTCACTGCCACGGGTCAATTCAAGCGTAGCGGCCGTTATGTTACAAACTTCCGGCAATGCTAATGACGTGTCAAACGACAGTATAGTCCGATATGTCAGGTGCCACTCCGACGTCTGCACTGAATCGCCCAAACGTAAGGATATAGGATAGTCCACGGCTAGCGTATCAACAGCCTTGAAGCCGACGCCAATACCATCGTTAGTGTCCCACACACGCCCGTCTTCAGCGCCTATGCTATAGAAGACCGCCTGGCATTCCAGAAGGTCTGACCCATTAAGCCAATTGCCTTGTACGCCATCCCATAGTAAAGCCTCCAGATCATCTATATCCACGTCGCCATCCGGCTCAAAATCCGCCCCTCCGCAATCGCTGCGGGACGCGCAATCTGTCGCCATCCAGTAATAGGCAAGAACAGCGAAATCCTCCAGATTAACGCCGTTACCGGGGTTCATCACCGGCTCCTGAGCCATACTACTGCCGGCAAATGAGAACACTACTGCCAAACCAAACAAAACCAATCGAACACTCATCTTTGACCTTCTCTCATCCGAACACAGACCATATTTAGCTGTTCTAAACATCCTTTTCTTCTCCTAAATGTTCTTGTTTCCAAGATAGCCACGAACCGAAAAACAAACACAACACGATTGATAACGCTGCTGTCCGGTTTATTCATACCATGGCTCTCCAATAACCCTCACCATGGCTCTCCAATAACCCTCCAACACCAACAAAACCCTCCAATGAACAGTTATCGGCCCTTAAGAAGGGCCAATAACTGTAATCTCTTCGCAAAAAGTCTGCCCTTTTTATTGCTCCACATACCGAATTATTAGCTTGGGCACCTTCAATTCCTGTTGTGACGCGTATTCTCCTGAATAGAAACCCAAATAATCGGATTTACTGTCGTTATTCGTCGGCAACGTGAGATACACTCTTAACTGGGTTATGCCCGTTTTACTAATATAATTTTTGCCGACAGCGCTGAATTCACTTGAAACCATCGGCTGTTCACGTCCCGGATCTTCCGAGAAGGTGGCAATACCCGTAGCATCGGCTACGGCCTCGTAATCACAATTCTCAAGAGCAACATCGGTGCCTAAATGGCCCATGGCAATATCAATCTTACAGCTTCCACCCCAATCGAATGGATTGTCCATTTCGATGGGGGTAGGCAGCTTTTCCGGACCATAAAAGCCGCGGGTCAACTGGAGTCTGGCCGATGCTATTTCACAATCGTCCGGCAACCATGAAGTATCAAACGAAACTACCGTCCGATATGAGTGGTTTTGGCCATCACTATAATAATCGCCTAAGCGCAAGGCGTAGTTAGTGGCTTCGACGGAATTGTTGCCCGCGCCTACTCCGCTTCCGTTCGTATCGTACACCCGTCCGTCATGTCCGGCTATACCGTTGAATGTGACCATCGGAGAACGGGTTTTGTACGTGACCTCGAGCTTGGGACGATAACCGGCGATTTCATATTCTCCGGAATAGAAGCATACATAATCAGCATTAACATCATCCGGGTCATTTATCCTTTGGGTCAGGTAAACTCTCAACTGGGTGGTGCCACTTACGTTGATTCTCGACAAACCATCCGCGTTAAATGAAGTTGACTCCATAACACCATTCTCACCGGGATCTGATGCCGCTCCCAATGAAATATCGAAGCTCGCCACAGCGGCGGTGTCGCCGCCTGACGTACGCCAGTCGTCATTGGTCTGCACATTGTTTTCTAAGGCAACACTGGTGCCGAAGTAGGGATTGCGAATATCAACAAGGCAACTTCCGCCCCAGGCAAACGGATGATTATTAAGAGGATCAGCCTGACCGGCGCGGGTCAATATGAGTTTGACTGTATCCACGACGCTATCCTCGGGCAGCGATGAGGTGTCAAAGGAAACTACACTACGATATCCGTACTTGCCGTAATCGCCAAGACGCAAAGCAAAATTAGTCGCATCCACGGGCTCGCAACCACGATACCACGAAAGAGGATGTTCGACAAAATCCCAAACTCCGGATCCGTCGTCCCATATACGTCCGTCGTCCGACGCCACGCTGTAGAAGGTTTCTGTCACGACTGTCTGCGGAGTCGTAGTATCGGAAGCTTCATCTGAACATGCAGTTTCATTATAGTACCACTCTTCTCCCAAATCGGAGTAATGTACATCACGGGCCTTAACCTGATACGTATATAAGTTGGTATCAAGATCCGTGTCCGTGTACTCGCGACTTGACTGCCATCCGCTGTCATGAGTGGGAGCGGTAAGATTATAGAAGTAATATTCTACCGGTCCTCCTTCATCGTCCACTGCTGTCGTGGCCGTCATGGTTATAGTATTCTCACCGGGAACCACCGACGGAACCAACTCCCATGACATCGGATCGGGTGTAGGAGCTGTCGTATCGCGATCCGTCGTGCCGGTAACCTCATCTGACCATTCGGTCTCATTGTAATTGTGAGACTTGTCACGGGACTTGACCCTGTAAGTGTACTGCGATTCCAGACCAAGACCGGTGTCCACATAAACAGGACTGGCCTGCCAATCGCTGCTGTTACCGCCGCCGACCGTGCACTCGAAGTAATACTCGACACCGCCGCCGTCAGAGGCGGTCGCAGCGGTCATGGTTATCGAGTGAGGCCCCGCCGCGCTTGGAAACAAAGCCCACTCCATCGGATCAGGATCAGGGGCGGAAACGTCATCTTCCGTCGTAGCGGAAGCTGTGGGGCTGGGCGCCGTTTCATTGTGATATGGTGACTTGTCGCGAGCCACAACCTGATAAGTATATTCTGTCAGCAACTCCAGACCGGTGTCTTCGTAAGTGGTACTGTCCTGCCAACCACTATCGTGGCCCGAAACCGTAAGATTATAGAATTTATATTCTACACCACTGGCATCCGTAACCGTAGAAATTGTCATAACTATCGAGTACGGCCCGGTCGCAGCAGGCGGTGAGACCCACGTCGGACCAGGTGCCGGAGATGTAGCGTCACCGGTTATCACACACGATGCGAGCCCTCGATAAGAGGTTTCATTGAGATTGTCTGACAAATCACGTGCCTTAACATCGTAACAGTATATTGACAATTCTGTCAAACCGCTATCCTCATAGACAGGGCTTGCCTGCCAGCCGCTGTCGTGGTTCGGATCAGTAACGTTGGCAAAATAGTATTCTATACCGCCATTTTCATCCCAGGCAGTCATGGCCGTCATCGTTGAGGTGGTCGCATTGAGCATACTTGGCACAGAGGCCCACATCAATGGGTTTGGAACAGGTGCAATAATATCACGCTGCGTCGTAGCCGAAGCCTCCTGAGAGTACCCGGATTCGTTGTGATTCACTGTCTTGTCGCGAACATTCACGCGGTACGAGTACGAACTCATCTCGGCAAGACCCGTATCTTCATACTCGGCACTGTCCTGCCAACCGCTATCGTGACCGCCACCGGCAGTGCACTCGAAGTAATACTCAACGCCGCCGCCGTCCCAGGATACCGCCTGTGAGGCCTCCATCTTTATCGAATATGCGCCGGTCGCGTAGGGCTCCACTTCCCACAGCATCGGACTGGGAACCGGAATCACCTCCCACCAGAACACAGGATAATCAATGGCCTCATAGATACTCCACACAGGCGTCGTAAAGTCCCATCCGGCAGCGGTGTAAGTCAATTCAGCTTGCATCTCGGCCGTAAATAACGGGGTTCCGACTTCATTGTTGTTAAGCTCGCCGCAGGTCTCAATATCCCAGAAACAGCCTATAACCGTACCGTTCTCGTTCTCGCCGATCAAGCCACCTCGGTTATCGCTGTTTTCCATAACATGACCTGTTGCATAGCATTTTTCAACAACACCATCGTTCTGCCCGACCAGACCTCCAGTCTGATCGTGAGAGAAAACCTCTTTTCGTGAGTACGAATTCAAAATGACACCGCCGGAAGCATTCTGACCTACCAGACCGCCGATCTGGTCGTGTCCCGAAACAGTCACACCGGCAGAGAAACACTCTTCAATCGTACCTTCGTTCCATCCGCACAAACCGCCGCCATAATCATATCCGGAAACATCAATCATCGCCGAACTCTCTAAAATCGTACCAGCATTGAACCCGATCATACCGCCGATATAATTAGCTCCTATCGTTTCCGCCAAACCCGGATAACCGGCGACTTCGCCTTCCTCATCTATAGTCTCCACATGACAGCGGAATATTGTTCCCTGCAACATCTTTCCGACAAGAGCACCGGCATAATGACAAATCGAAGTACCTTCTGCATCACCTGCCACTTCAACCGTGGGATTTATCAACCAAAGGTTCTTGATCACCGCATCCGGACCGTCAACAACCCTGAATAACCCTACAATATCTTCAGATTGCTCCCCCTGACTGAAATTTATAATCTCAAAATCATTGCCGTCAAAAACGCCGCTGAACGGAATTTCCGGACTGCCTATCGTATTAAATGAATTACCGGTATGGTACTCAGCCAAATCCAAAGTGGCCATAACCTTGAAGTGCGCATCCCAGTCATTCGGATTTACACCGATGGCATTCAACTGTTCGACCGTGTAAATAAGATAAGGACTTTCCTCGGTTCCGCAACCGCCGCCGTAATATTTATCCAGCCAGTTTTCCGCCAAAAAACTCAAATCCAGAAGATCGACTTCAGTACTCAAGTCATAGTCACCGCCTTGACACCAGCCAGGCTCGCCGCAACCGGTCTCGAGCCAGTTGGATGAGACAATACCAAAATCCCCGAAGTTAACAACGCAATCACCGTTCAAGTCACCGGGAAGACCTTGGATATCCACTGAAGGATCGCACGGTTCGCCAAATCGAAAGTAAACCTGAATCCTCTTCTGATACAATTTAAGCAGCCAATAACAGCGAATCTTGCCGGTAATGATGAAATCATCGCAACCAAGACCGCTTATCGTAACGTAAGTGTAATTCTTATCGCTGCTCTCAACATTTACGTTACCATCAGGCTCCTCGCCATTGACCAGGATATCCCGCACTTGAGTAGATGTCCATCGACTAAGCAAGCCGGATTTCGACGAACATGCCATTATATGCAAATCTTCCATCCCTCGACCAATATAATCAGGGTAGATATTGGAGAGCACAATTGGCGGATTTTCCCCATCGCAGATAGAGAACGTAACCTCTCCTGTCGCCTTGGTAAATTCAAGCGAAAAATCGTTTAAGTGACCGGCTTTCCATCTGTTATGGTGATATTTCTTTTTCGGTTGCTTGCCCATCTCGGTAACGCATAAGCCGATGTCCCAGTCGTTTTTGTCTGCCTGCTCGGCAAGGCAAAGCGCTACATAATTCTTGTATATCCGGTGAGGTTTCCATTCATCGCAGGCTATCAGAGGAGACATGCAGGGCCTGTCGCAACAAACCGCCGTCGCCGAAAAAGCCATAATCAACCCCAACACAACACAAACCATCCCTGTAAACTTCATTTTCCTTCTCCTTGTCTTAGTTTCGCCTTTCGCCGCAAAACCGGCTACAAGTTCTTGTAAACACAGTAGTAACAAAAAAACCCAGACAGAAAAACCTTCGTCTCTCTCTCTGGGTTCTAAATAGCTAACTTAACTTTTCAATGCGACCTTGCCTATAAAGGCACTATCGACTCGATACTAATCACACGCCATTATACCTTGAACAAACCGGTTTTGTCAACCCTTTTTCTTGTTTTTTTAATATATTTCACATTCACAACAAACGCCGATGGCAAGACATAACATTTTGTAAAAAAAAGACTTATGGCAGGCACCAAAAAACCTGGCAATGGCAGCCAGGAAAAATCCAATAAATATCTTCAAAATATACAAAAACGGCTGAAATTATGGAGAGAATAAGAAAAGATAGCGAATTTTACGTAAGTGCTTATTTTTCGTATTGGAAATTGATGTAAGTGCTTATTTCTGGTTGTGGGGAATTGGTGTACTGGATGCCCGATCAAGTCGGGCATGACAACTACAGTGCTTGTTTTTGGTCTGGGGGAATTGATGTAACTCCTTATTTTTCGTTGTGGGGAATTGATGTAACTCCTTATTTTTCGTTGTGGGGAATTGATGTAACTCCTTATTTTTCGTTATGCGGGATTTTTGTAAGTGCTTATTTTACGTTGTTGGAATTGATGTAAGTGCTTATTTTTGCGTAACGATTATAACGATTAGGCAAGATGGGTAAGAAAAAAAGTGCGAAATTTGGCGAAATTTGGATGAATTCTGATGAAAAGTGATGTGGTTTGTACTATGTTTGCACTATGTTTGTATGTAGTTTGGACTATGTTTGTAGTATGTTTTGATGAGTTTTGATGTTAAAATGGGTAAGATAGCGAAAGAAGGCAACAGGCACTAGGCACTAGGCACTAGAGGGGAAATCAGAGGTCAGATTTGAGATTTCAGAAGGCAGAGGGCGGACCAATTGGGGGGGGGTAGAAATGAAAAATGAGAAGGTTGGGGAGTTTGAGTTTTGGGCGGTCCGGGGGCAGGGGAAGGAAAGAGGAGGTAAAAGGTTGGGATTTTGTTGACATCTTGGGCGGGCCGTGGTAGTTTTGGGTTGTAGGCGAGATGGGCCGCGTTGGGACAGGAAGAATTCACGCGAAGGGCTTAGACAGGCAAAGATAAGAAAATAAGAAGCCCGCAAAGGCGCTCGGAAGAAGGCAATAGGCAATAGGCACTAGGCACTAGAAAATAAGAATAAAAAGATGAACCACGGAGGCACAGAGGCGCAGAGAAGAAAGAATTTTCAAGAAAAAGATTTATAGGCACAGAGGAAGAGAATGAATAATAGGGACAGAAGACAGAAGACAGAAGGAAAAGAATATGATCCGCAGATTACGCAGATTGACGCAGATTTGAGATTAGGTTTAAGAATAATACGCGTGGGCTAAGAGGTCACCATACCGGAGAAGATGGCGGGCATGGTCCGAGCTACGCTTGCTAGTGATTTTTACGGTTAATGATATTAAGGCACCTCCAAACGAGTTTGAAGGTGGCACCCGATGGGAAGATATTGCAAAGATTGACGGAGAGAATTTGTAAGGAGAAGATTGAAAGTTTTGTTTAGGCAGAGAGACAGAGAATGTTTATTTTAATGATGCAAAATCGAATAAGTTTGATGGGAGCTATAGAATATGAGTAATGAATTAGACGAAAACAGAGAGGTTGAGGAAATAGGCTTATAGAAGTTATTATTTATGAAAAAGAGGAAATGAGCCGAAATATATAATATGGATTTATAAGGACAACCCCATGAGTTTACAATCTAGCCAATACGTGTCAGAAGACACTCTTGTAAAAGATTTTTGTTCTGTTCTTAAAATGGATGAACACCCATGGGGCCAACTTCAAGTTAAGCGAGAATTCGATTATAATCGTGGCCGAACAGATGTTGTTGCTATAGACTGTGATGGTAATGTGATAGCTTTTGAAATGAAGCTTGAGAAATGGAAAGAAGCTGCACATCAGGCATATAAAAATAGGTGTTTTGCGCACATCTCCTATGTAGTCCTTCCTGAATTTACTGCTCTCCGGGCTCAGCGAAGTAGTTATGAGTTTATTCGACGCTCTGTTGGATTGTGCTATATCAAGGCAAATGCTGTAGTTATTGCCCTGCCGGCTCCTTGTCAACATCCTCTTCAACCGTGGCTTTCACGTATTGCAATTTTAGACATAGTGGGGGAAGAAACCTATGGATTCTAAAGCTAATCTTACAAAAGTGGCAGAATCAATTTGTAAGGAAAGGGAATTATCATTTGGCGAGTATGTTGGCGGTGGAGCATTCAAGCAAGTTTTCAGAGTAGAAACCAGTGACAGCAGAGTCTATGCTTTAAAAGTTATCAAGGGAAGTGCGTCCAAGCAACGTACAGAGCGAGAAATTCAAGCAATTCAAAAATGTAACCATCCCAATATTGGCAAGCTATTCAGCGTTAGCAATCACAATTACCATGGCGACAGTTATGTATTTACTTTGGAAGAATTTTTTGCAGGTGGGACATTGGCTTCTTTTCTAGAACAAAATGGACTTCTTGATAATAAGAAGATTCTTGAATTAGGGAAGCCTTTAATCGATGCTATAAGCCATATCGATGCCCTCAATCTTGTGCATAGAGACATAAAACCTGACAATATTATGTTCAAATCTGTTGGCAACTCACCTGTACTGGTCGATTTTGGATTGGTAAGAGATTTATCTGCAGTATCATTAACTCAAAGTTGGCTAAATTGTGGGCCAGGAACCCCTTATTTTGCGGCTCCAGAACAACTTAATAATCAAAAATACCTGATAGACTGGCGGACAGACCAATTTTCTTTAGGGGTTACTTTTTGTTATGCTTGTTTTGGAATACATCCCTACCAGCTTCCTGACGAATCTGATTTATCTGGAAAAACTGTTGCAAGGGTTGCAAAACGTGATATACGTAGTAATGCTGTACTGGACAAGTTTGAGCAAAGCGGCCTCAAATGCTTGAAAGTAATGACTAATGCTTGGCCTGTTGAACGCTTTCGTACACCAAACGATCTCAAAAGAGCTTGGCAAAAGGATGAAGGAGCATAGTTAATGTCAGTATACCATCAAATGGGTCACGACTCACAAAACCTTCTTTCAAGAAAAAACTTAAGTCGTTATAAAGGCGCAGTGCTAAGCCCTGTGAACTATACAGAAGAAAAAGTCGTTGGTCAAATAAAAGAACATGCAAATGATAGATTCGAAATGATATTTGACCCACAATTATATTATCCAAATTCTGAACGTGGTAAGCTTCCAGAATGGAGCTATTTCCCCAATGATTTTGATACTGCGGACCAAGATTCGTTAGCTTGGTGGCAAAATATTATAGCGGATTTAGTTGTAACAGTTAAAAGGATTTGTCCTAATGCTGTTTGTTCTCCAGCAGTTGTACCACGAGTATATTCGGATGAGTATTATGATCTGAATAGGACAATTACGAAAAATCTTCAAGAGCAACTTTCAGATGGAAATATCAAGGTATTTCAAACATTACTTGTACGCCTGAGTGATTTATCTACTAAAGAAAGAGCGGGTGAAATTGCATCAATTGTTAGTGGGGGTAGTGCAAATGAAGTTTTCCTGGTGCTTATTTCTGATGTAGAACCTCGGCGTGAATTATCTGAAACAGAAGAGATTAAAGGTGCTATGAAATTAATCAATTATCTTGAGAATTCAAATATTCGGATACTTGTTGGCTATAGTTCGTCTGATCTTGTGCTTTGGAAGTTTGCTGGCGTTTCTAATTGTGCTAGTGGAAAATTCTTTAACTTACGTCGTTTTACACCAGCAAGGTGGGATGAACCAGCTGAAGGTGGCGGGCAATTGCCTTATTGGTTTGAAGAGTCTATGATGGCTTACCTGCGAGAATCAGACTTAATACGTGTTCGAAAAGCTAATCTGATTTCACATTCAAGCATATTAAATCCCTATGGGCAGGAAATTTTTCACCAAATAGATTCAGAACCTGAAAAACCTTGGCTTGCACTCAGTTGGCAACAGTATATGTATTGGTTTGCTGATTTTGAGTATCGCCTTACAAAGGGCGAAGTAATAGCAAATAGTCTTTTGGAAAATGCTGAAAATACTTGGAATCAGTTGGAATCAAAGAATATTTTGATGGAAGAGCGGCAAAATGACGGAAACTGGCTCCGTTCTTGGAGACGTGCAGTGCTTGAAGCCTTTGAAGACTAAAAATCCAGAAGGTTGGGGTTATTTTTTTGTTTGATTAGAATGGTTAGGCAGAAAGAATTAAAGGGGGACAGGAATTAAGTTGTCTGGCAGTATTTCGTTTTTTGTAGACAGGTTAAGAAATATACCCAATGGGTATGATCATTCTTGGCAGGGGCAATTAAAAAAAGGTAAAACGATGACTGAGGGAAAAGGTAGCAAGTCGGAATCAAAAAGAGGATAGGCGAAAGAAGAATGGAGTTTAATCAGAAGCAGTATGACAGACACAGGCCAACACGGACGAACACGGACGAACACGGACGAACACGGACGAACATGGACGAACACGGACGAACACGGACGAACACGGACGAACACGGACGAACACGGACGAACACGGACAGACACAGACGAACACGGACAGACACAGACGAACACGGA